>Ga0224501_10004320_pt1 | contig 11220 bp, 7 predicted proteins | sample SF_Oct11_sed_USG_4_FD_169105 | JGI IMG/M metagenome (GOLD analysis project Ga0224501, IMG submission 169105) | Sediment microbial communities from San Francisco Bay, California, United States - SF_Oct11_sed_USGS_8_1 | ecosystem: Environmental > Aquatic > Marine > Sediment | place: USA...
ACATATGCTTTTTCATTTTGCGCAACATTTTACAGATTATCTTCCTGCTCTCGGTGTTTTTTATTACAGATTATAAAATTTGATCTCACGAGAAGCAGGTGTTCACCTACCATTCACAACAATTCTTCTTCTCACAGTGAGATGTACGAAACCTTGGCTTGATGCTTGTCCCATAAGTCCGACCACTTTATGATGCGATTCGTTCACAGTAGACTGTCCATTCACTTTCATAATCTCATCACCAGTTTTAAGACGCTGGTCCATGTCCGCTGCGCCACCAGGAACAATGTGTCCAATAGCCACCTGGTGAAAGTGGTTTGTGAAGTTACTTCCAGTTGTGGCGAACACAAAAAAGAATATCGAAACCCATGGAAAGCTCATAGTCTGTGATCACCAGTGTTTCCTGATTTCTTTCTTGTATATCCTCTCTGGATTACCCGCGCAGTCATCAGATATATCATAGGAAAATGGGACAATCATCGAATTAACGCCCGGAGGATAACTCACCTGTGTGCCCTCCTCAGGACCGCCCACAATGCGGAAGCCAAAGCCCTGATCTCCGCGTCTCAGATTCACATCAATATTGACGACCTGTTCTCGCCAGTTCTGGCCTAAGTTACCCTGGTCTGGCATAGGTTCGGTTGGGCCAAGCGCTGCCATCGATGGGCCTTCAGTGGGCTGGTTAAGGTCATTTTGTTTGTTCCGTTTAGAATGATCGCTCGGATTCGGGGTCTTTGACCTAAACCTGTGAAAAAAGTTATGAGATATATGGTGCGACTTACACGGAGGTTGTGACTGTGAAGCTTGATGTGTGGAAAGTCTCCTGGGTTTGACATGACGGATGTTACTCACCTGTCACTAACAATCTTCTCTGGAGGCGGTCGTAAATGTTCAGGACCGGGAGTTCGAGATCTCCTGTTTTCAGGAGGTTGTTGGGCTGGCTGTACAGGGTGTGATGCCTGCATGGATGCCATAGAGCTCTGTCGATCTACTGCAGGGGGCTGAAACTCTTGCCGGTTGGCGTACATGTCCAGACGCTGTGAAGCCGTTAGGTTACCACCAGATCTGTTTGAGGACAGAAAAACCCCATTAGGTCTTAAAACACTACGGTAGCTTTACATGATACTTCATGAACAACCATCAGTTACCACATTGCGACAAATTTTACGCAACGCAAACACATTGTACATTGTCTGTGTCGCAGTTTTCTGCTCATTTAAATGGGTTAAAGAGAAGACAACTCGGCAAAAGTTATGCCATACCAAGACATATGTAATACACGGCCTAGCTACCGCATTTTTCTTGGGAAGACAAGCGGATTGGACCATAAATTGTTACTCAGTGAGAAATGCAAGTTTTTCCTATTTGCATCACATTTAATTGGTTCGCGTGTAGGACGATTGAAGTCCATCAGCTAGGCCGATGCACCAAGGTGACATTTGTTCATCTGCAAATGCCTAACATTCTAAGAACAACAAATAGTTCTCACCTGAACTTATTTGGAATATCGTAGAAGCTCTCACGAGGATTCTGGTGGTTTGGAGCGTACTGGTTCAGGAATGGATGTTGGCTGACCGGGTTTTCATTACGACTGTCTATCTGACTAGGCAAAGACTGAATCTGTCTGTTACCATTAGTTATCTGGGGGGCGCCCCACGAGTCTCTGGCATTGTCAGTGAACTCGGCAGCGGAATGCGGGTAAAGATCTTCTGTGCTACCATTAGGAGCTGGGTCCGAGGATAGAACACCTTTACTAGGAAGTGGTGGCGGAGTTCTTTGTCCATCACTATCATCACCTCTAGCTGAAATATACAATGATTACAATGCTGAAAACGGCCCTCACAATTTGACTATCCGTCCACTATTTGGTGACAATAACAAACAATAACAAAATCCAGTAGAGAGTATAGTAAATCTGAATGGGTAAAACACCAGGCAAAGCGATGTTTGAATACCTACCATCTTGTGAGTCCGGTAGCTCAATCTGCAACATGAAATTTCATTTCGTTACTTGTCGCATCATAAAACGTACAGAATACGGTTTTTTTTTATAAAACCCCTTAGTAAAGACCTAAAATACTATAGTCGGGAAAGTTGAAAATGGCCGTGTGTTTTCCGTTGGTGTTAACCACTAGCGGAAAAACACACGACCAATGGCTTCTCACCGTTTAAAGTTGATTCAATCTGTTCAACTACCATATGCCAAACTCAGTGGTGCTAACCTGGAGATAAGCACTTGCCATGGAAACTTTTCGATCAACAGACTACTTGTAGAGCCCCTAATAGCCAGGCTTCTAACTGACAGTCACAGCAAATTTATGCCTAATGACCGTTGCCTACTCAATTCTTTCACGGATTCAACAAGCTATGAGTTTCCTTGTCCGTAGCCTTGAAACCCAGGAGGGGCTCTACCTCCATCATTCGGGTGCTAGACCGAAAAGTTTACACAGCAGGTGCCTATCTTCAGGTTAGTACCACTGAATTTGGCATGTGGTAGTGGTCTACGCGGTCCGATACTAAAAGATCCACAATGCAGAAACATTGGCAAATAGATTGAATCAACCTTGAACTGTGAGAGCCTATTGGTTTGGCCACCAGCAGTTTTTAACTTTCCCAACTTTAGTAAAGGGCTTGTATGAAGAGCTGAAGACAATTGGGTAAAGGAAATAATGACGTAGCAAAGATTATGTCAAGATGACCGACTCCGATCCATGCCTATGTAATGAATTACAGCCAGGCGAATGGCCCAACTGGTCAAAGTTTTCAAATCAGCCCGTTCTGTTCATTGGTCTGTATCTATGCATCAGCCTCTACCTAGAGGGGAGTTCAGTCTACCCAAGGCCCGATGGAATGACGCAGTTTAATTCCGAAAACAAGTTGAGTTAGTTATCTTGGTATTTTTGGACATGGAATAAAACAGGAAGGAAAAAGGATAGGCCCAAAACAGACTGCTTGATAGCAAATGGGATGACGCAGTTAGCCACAGGGAGTTGGAGTTATCAAATGAAATATTGATGGTTGACAATGGCGATGGCCGATGATCACACCCAGGAATAAACCTACCTTTCTTGGTCTCTGTGAGGTCTTTTTCAACCCTGCAAAAATTGAGACCAGTGTCATAATGCAAGAACAACATATGAATAATAACAGACAACCCACAATGAACAGGCCTCAATAAACAGGAACAGAGTTGATAAACCTACCTCCTCGTTGAATAGTGATTTCTGTTGCCTTGCCGGGAGCACAAGATTTCAACACAGACACAACGTCGAGATGATCCATGTCGCGTACATCCGTACCAGCTATCTTCACAAGTATATCACCTTCATGCAGGGTTTTGCATCTTCCTGGGTCCAATATATGCTTTACCTAGCAACAACGGAATTGAGACTGTTCAACGAGAGTTTAGCACAAGTATGCAGTAGCGACACCACACCTTATCTTTTCAGAAAACTTTGGTAAGTCGTCACCCTGTGATGCTCTCAATTGTGAACCGGGCTTCAGTGGAGTGATGTCATTAAATAGCTTTTGGCACCCCCACAGAACTATATACACATTTCCTTCATTAACTTGTAACAGTAGTTACAATTTTGAAGACATTAACACACGTTTTTACCCACTTTTTGACCATGTACACTGTCAGCAATAGTGAAGCCGAATCCGTTGTCGCCACGGACTATTTCCATAGAGATCAGTTGGCCAGTTGGAGGCATCACCGTGGCCTCACGCTGATTATTGCTGACTTTGGACTCCTCGTGAACACGCAAGTCAGTCAGCAAAGAGTTTGCAAACTCATCTAAACTTGAATCATCATCGTCGTCGTCGTCCTGTCCATTCTGGTAACAAACAGGTAATTAGTGCACTACTGGGCTGAATCAGCTCTCATCTAGTCAGGTCATACATAGAATAATCAAATGGAGTAAACAAAAACATTATTTTATTGAGTGTCATGACTGGTACCTACCTTTGCTCGATTTGCCTCACGTTGTTTCGCCTCTGCAGGCGTCAGTTTTGGCATCGACACAGCGACTGTGGTGACTATTTCAGTGTTTGGGTCATTTGGGTCGAAAGCGAGTGGATATCCTCGACACACTTGCAGGTTCACGCACTCGCCTGGCTTGATCTTTTGGAACATGGATACCACATCTGAGTGAGTGAATCCCAACACTAGATTATCATTGACTCGAACAAGAACATCACCTATAAAGAAAGACTACATTCAACCAAGAGTTACAGCGCGTATTACAGAACTTCGCATACTGAATATTAGACATACCTTGAGTAGTACTCCAGTAATATGGAAAATTTTCACCAGCTTCGACGCTCAAGTCCATTCAACCTTTGTGCGAGCGCTTTGGGCATCATGCAACGCGGGTATAGTCTGAATGACTGTAAATGCAATGCTGTGACAGACGCGCATTAAGATAAGAACAGTATCAATTATAGTCATTCAACTAGTTTTACCTGTTGCTAAGACGCCATTTTGGGCCGCCGGACCGTTCGGCACGACGTTTTTCACTTGCAGGAATTCTTCATCGCGTTCCTCGCCTCCGACGATGGTGAAACCAAAACCTCGGGGAGACTTTACCAGGGTTGTCTCCAGATGTTCCCCGCACAACTCCGATGGGTCCTTTGTGAAGAATGGCTTGCTTATCTGTTGGCTCACTGCAAATAGTCAGTGTCATTTAATGGTGATTGTCCTCATTGAGATCAGCCATTTGGTAATTAAACATGGCCTCCTCTTTTCTCAGGCCATTAGCGCAAAGTAACTGCCCCAGCCCTTCTTGATTTAAACACATTTAGGTATTCATTAAAGGAATCACTTACATGACCCCCTACTTAAGAATTGGGTGAGTTTGCAGAATAAAAGAAGGCAACAATCCAACATATAGTTCCGAGATGTGTCGGAGGATTTGTGGTCTGCACTAAGATATCGGACTAAATAAAATTATATAAAAAAACATGTTAGACCTATATAACTGTTGCGGGTATGACTTTAATATCTATATCCAATGCTTTTGGTAAGCTCTGGAGGTAACATCATCCAATCTGCTTCAAAAATTTCCATTTGATTTTATTTTGAACATACCCGAATCCATTTCTCTGTAACTCATGCTCTTCGCAGAAAGTCCTGATGGAGCGGGGCTGTTTGGTGCTGGAGCAAGTTCAGATTTTCTTGGCATGTCAGGTAAGGTTGGTGGATCGTATTGTGTCTTCCTGTTCAGATGACTGAAATGAACAAAAGCAGATCTATAAGTCTCAAGCCTTATATGTGATCTCAGTACATACATAGTTACAAAGATAGTTGATAAAACTGATTCAACAAAAGAAAGTTCATCAAAACGATATGTATACTCGAGGCTAGGAAATGAGCACAATGTATTTTTATTGGTCTGTAATAAAGCTAGCAGATACTGCCCTCCTGATGGTTGTGCCACATAAAGGAAATCAAACCGAATGAAAACCTCTGTGTGTAAACGAGTTGAGTCTATCGAGGCACATAGAAATGGTAGGAGAGACAACAAAATCACTAAGGGTTTTAAAATAATGAGTAGACAACTCCTTATTTAACTAATGGAGTCATTGATCAATGAACATAACAACTTACTCAATATAGTAAGTTCCATAGTGCGGGTCATCCACTTTCTCCCAACCATATGGCAATTCTGTAGTGAAAAGACAGGTCATATTACGATATATTCATGAAATGATAACAATATTAAACAGATATATCAAACTCTCAATAACAATTACAGGAGGCTGAACTTTGACTTGAAGTGTAAGTGAAATAGTAAACACAATCTCGCAGTATGGCTATTAACCCAGTACATGTAGGAGATTGCTCTACACCCGCTGCCTCAAACGCTTGTCAAGAAATGACCCAATAATTGCTAGTTAGGAACTCTTATACACTAATAATAAAAGGAATTTGTTGATATGTTAGTACACACCTGATCCTGGGGATGACTGGACAGAGAGTTTAGGCTGCTTCAGTCGTGGATCGAGCCAATGAGTTGTTTCAGTCTCATGACTAAAACGAGAAGAAACAAACCAATAATGTCACGCGATGATACGAACCCATGCACAGACTCCAACCGAATACAAAACATCTCAAATGTACATACCACGAGAATTATGTTTGGGATAGGTTGTTTTTAGCGGGTTGGGTAGGTTAGTGAGCGTACAGCGTAATGTAACCTTACTCAATAAAGTATTGGTGGCCCTCTGGGGTATAAGCCATCTCCCAGTTGTCAGGTAAGTCATGTGTATTATGATTGACAGGAGGGAGACCTGTCTCGGGGGAGGAGTCATATGGAATGGACCTAGACTGTGCATCCTCAGCATCGGCATCCGAGTGCCTGCAACAAAATCCCCAAAATTAATAAAACTCCCTTGATTCACAACTTAAACTGCCTTCTATACACTACCAAAACCGGTAGTAATAAACTTTCCGGGCTGCAACAAAATCCAGAGTTAATAAAATCCCTTGTATTCACAACCAAACTGCAGTACAGAAACCAGCATGAAAAACTTTCCCAGCCTCAATGTCATAACCGCACTATAAAAAGCCGCTTATGATAAAGTTGGTTAAAAAATACAGCGTATTTCGTGAAAATTATGTTGCAATAAATAACAGAGAGTTTATTTCCTCATAATGTATCATATAAGTCATTATCGGAAGAAGTTGCATAGGTTATTTTGATAAATGACGAATAACCTCGATAGGAGAGAACTATCATTTGGTTTCACCACAGAGTTCCATATAAACGGAAATCAAGCGTTGCGCTATTGGACTCGCCATATTTTCCATGGTTATTAAGACAACGACATAATCCTGCTGCTCGTTCTGGATAAACAATCAGCTAACAGGCGGAAGGATATACTTACCCTTTATTCGTTGCCTCTATGGTGGAGCGGTTTCTCTCTCGCTTTCCTTTAGATGATGGGTGCGCACCGGGCTTGTAGTCTTCCTGTTGGTGTTTGAGCAGTGGAGGTTTAGGCATGCCATAGAAGTTACCTGACAAAAACACAAACGACAGTTCTTTAAACCACCCTCACCTTCTCTCGCCAGTGAATAAACGATTATATACTGGCAACGGTTGGACGATATAAAAGCCAATATGCGCAATACCACAGATAATTACTATCTTCGCCTCCGAAGATTATATATGTACTTACTCAAGTGTGACCAAGAGGACTTCTGTTAATGGCTGAGCTAATGCTGCTACCTACCATCAAACTCTCCGCTCTCCAGCAAGTCACCATTTCTCTCCAACTGACGAAATTCTGCCATCGTGACAAATGTGTAATCCACCCCATTTATTTCATTATCTCTGGGTGGTCGTGTTGTGCCTATCGGACAAAAGAGTTGCAAAAGACATGAAACAATATCTAGGCAACACTCTCAATGGTAATCACACGCGCAGAAACCTTTCAAAGATGCTTGACAACATACAACGTATGCTACAAGACTTACAGGGCACTGTGCGTTGAAAGAGATTTTCTCTAATAGTCATCTGGGTGTCATGATCCACCGATCCCTTGGGAAAACCGGCGTTTAGATATGGTCGTAAATCTCTTCCCAGCGTTCCTGCAAATATTTACATGCCATGAGTGACTGAAACAATGCTCACTAAGACAGAGCAAGGCAAACAGTTATCTCCGGGCATATCCTGCTGGGCATATCCTGCTAGGCTCGCTACCCATAAGCCGCTAATCCAAGCTTGGTGTGATTACCCTCACATAACTTTACCACCGCACTGGTAGGCTGATTGCTAATAATGGCAGTCTGACCAGCAATTTTGTTAGACAAAAACAGTCACCAGTTTTCTGACTTCACGAGATGTGTCATACCTGATTTTGCCAGCTTCATAAGGACAGGGGTCGAGTTCTGTCCAACGTCTACTATCCAATCGACGAGATCCTGTGATGTGAAACCGGCCACTTTTTGTCCTTGAACTTCCAAGACAATGTCACCGACCTGAAGGCGTGCGGAGCCGCTGTGATAAATCAGTCTATCATGATCTATTCTGTTGCCCAGATAGCAAAACTGTCCAGTTTCCGACCCACCAGAAACTGTGATAGGACATGTTGACTCATCGCACGGGCCAGCTAGAGATACGGTAGACTCCACTACTTTATGACTCCAGTGATCCATGAATGCGAAGCTAAAACGAAACTGCGGTCTAAGGCTAGCACATCAATCCAATTGATTCACAGGACTGATTTGGCTATGAACACTGAAAACATTTATTGCCCGAGACTCAAACTCGGTGCAGCAAAGTGACACATACTAGTAGACTGGTTATGACTTTAGAGGGTAGACCATAGGGGCTCTGCATTGATCTTGGGATTGCTGTCATTCGGGAGATTGATGATAGGGTAAATTTTGTCACCTGGCGAGTGTGTCACCTTGTGGGTGTCCGTATCATGTACACAAACTAGGTAGTCTGACTAGATAATTCCAGACCAGCCCTAAATACCTGGTCATGCATGAAGACAGTCGGGAGCGGGTTGGGGTTGAGACGCACTCAAGCTCCTAAGTCTGTAAGCGGTAACCCACCAGTATCGCTACTGCAGTTCTGTCTAAAAACGCAATGGTAGACCTCAATAATGGCTAGAAACTGACAGGCTGCTGAGTAGGGATATTCACGCCATTGCTAACTACAGTCAGACTGAAGTGTCTGCAGATTAGTGTTGTATTAAAATACTAATGGAGTTCATCCAATACCAATGTTTTCATTACATCCCTAACAGAACAGGTACCAAAAACATAAGCCGAATATTATTAGATTATCGAACTAAAACCGCATCATAAATCTTGCAACAAAGACAGCGATAATTCTCACGATCAGTTCCCGCTACTGAAATGACTGAGCCTGAAGGATGAGCACTATTGAAACTGAATACGCAGAAATATGATGAAAAACCAGGGATCTTTCAGTCCAAATTCTCAATCCATTCAATAATCACAAATTGAAATCTCCCACGACTGACAGGTTAAAAAGTACACAATAAAACAGCTTCAGGGATTAGATATGCACAATTCACATGTATTGGCTTGAAAGTCTCTGTCATAATATTTGATAAGGTTTTTTGTTCACTTCGCACAATTTCGCAAGTCCAAACTGTTTAAAACAAGGGTCCGGTCAAGCCGCATGGTGAATTATTTTTGGTCTGCAGTAAGGGCAGCCCCTCGGAACTGGTTTGCCAACCTATGCACAGAGAAACAGTAGGCCAGCGTGTGTATCAGTGCAAAGAACCCATCACAGCACAAATGTGTACTTACACTAATCTAACCCACTACAATGCTGAGATTTTTAGGCTGAATCAATATTGCTTGACAAGATTTTGGCCAACCAATGACTAAGTTCTCATAATCCAATGCATTTTATAACGTTCAGATCTTGGCAGATCTTCTTTAGGGTTATAATATTTAGCCAAGTCGCTCGGTTCACCTGGGGAGAAGTAGAGCTCTGACAAGTGGGGACAATATCCTAGAGTGTACATGTTATTACACAGGGTAAATCTTTAAATCAGAATGCCGAATTTAAATGATTGAGAGCTGAGTGCGCAACTATGACAATGTTGTAAATGTACTTTGCATCTTAGTTGATAGCTGGAGTTAGCTGCTTGGGGGCGTGCAATGGGGTTTTTTGATGCAGACAACTACGAAGTATCTATGTATGCGACATGGATATTAGACCAGTAATTCACTCACTCAGCAAAAACTAAAAGCCTGTTAGTACACAAGTAAATAGTTCAATGATCAATCACATTATGAAAGAGTCGAATTCTGATGGTTGACACTCAATTGACACTCATATTGAGTAACAGAGTCTGGCTGACACTGACTGGGTGAGATTGAGAGGCCATGAACGTGACTCGACTGGATCTTTCTCCACTTAGACTTACCTGACCCCAGGTGAGGTCACTACAGATTTCAAGTTCAATTGCCTCTCACGATCAACTTGTATTTGTAGTTGGCTTTCCGAGTTAATATAATGCATCAAGAGTCCACTCCTAAGTTCGCTTGCTGTTCGAATCACTGTATGATCCAACGAGTCACTCGGTCAGTCTGACTCTTAGGCTTACTGAGCCACTCAGTGAGTCGATCTTCCGAACTTGAAATGAAAGTTGAGGTCCGTTGACGGTTGACCGTGTTATCGGAAGGAACAGTCTGTTTGGTTCCTCGATTTAGGCATTAGCGACGCGTGTACTGACAAGGTACAAGTTCGCAGTTTATATGAAAAGAGCGCATACGATCCATATGAGTTACTCACAATATATATCGACTAAAATTGCTGAGAACTGCATGTGCCAGTTAGAGTTACCCAAGACAATTTTACTACTACTAGCCAGCGAACTCAAATATGCGCAAGCTTAGAGCACTTCCGCCAAATAAAGCCCTCGTCAGCTTACGGGGCTCTATGTAGCGTAGATCAACCGGGGGCATACGTCTCTGAGATCTACGAAGAAAAAACCGTGCGCTAGGTGCAGTGTTTCGACAGAGCAGAGTGATAAGTAAACATGACCAGTGCGATTGAAGAGTTCGTTGCTACTGTTCGTGAAATTTCTCGTGGAGCAGGTGAGGACCTGAGTGGATTGTTGTCCTTTTGGCTTAAGAGTTAAGTTCATCATTTGATTTATTTTAATTTTTATTTATGCGTGACTTTGAAATTGAATTAATCAAATTATTATTAATGAATATCACACTCACAGTCACACCCGTCACAGTTATTCAGTATTTTGTATGCATGATATACTCACTGAGTATGACTATGAGTATGAGTATGAGTGAGTCAGTCACTAGTTGACTAGTCAGTGACTGAGTGAGTGACTCAATCAATGAGAGTGGCTGTGAGACTGACTATTAGTATTACTAGTATTACTTAGTATTAGAATTAGTTAGTTTAGTATTATTAGAGCCTAATTTAGACTTTAGAGTTATTTACTAGTATTAGTATTACTATTACTATATAGATAACTTCTTAATAAAATAAATATTCTGTCATCCGTGACTGTGACTCACATGGTGCGACTGTGAGTCACTGAGTGTGACAGTCACTGACTCACGTCACTGTGACTGTGATGCGAGTGTGATTCACCGACTCTGACTGATACTGACAGTGTCGAGCGAGTGTGACTGTGAGTATGAATTGTGATAAATGTGATTGTGAGTATGACTCTGGCTAACTCAGTCACTGACCTGTTCACTAG
>Ga0224501_10004321_pt1 | contig 11219 bp, 14 predicted proteins | sample SF_Oct11_sed_USG_4_FD_169105 | JGI IMG/M metagenome (GOLD analysis project Ga0224501, IMG submission 169105) | Sediment microbial communities from San Francisco Bay, California, United States - SF_Oct11_sed_USGS_8_1 | ecosystem: Environmental > Aquatic > Marine > Sediment | place: USA...
AAGGCTTGAAGATGAGGAGTTAGTAAAAAGATTTGGAGAGGAGCACAAACGCTATATCAGAGAGACCCCAGCCATATTCCCACACTTGAGAGATATTGGAAAGTTTATCAGATTTCTCTTTTCAAAACGGAGGAAAACAGATGAGCAATGAATCTAAAAGAATCCCTCCAGTTTTTCAGTGGCAAAGGCTGTGGATCGGCATCCTAGTGGTTAGTGTGTTCGTTGTTAGCCTGATCGATTGGATTTTTGCGCGCGCGTGTGGTTTGAGATGGGTGTGTGAGGGGGGTTAAAATTTTTATCCCAACCAACCAACTGCGAAAAGCAGATATGAAACCAGAATTCAGATTGCAGAGCAAGATAACGGAAATCTTATTTCTCTATTCTCCCGCAAACTCCCCATTTTTATGCATCTTCGGTAAGCTACTGGAGATTTACACGCGCTCAAAAAGGAAAATAAGAATAGTTGCCATTTCGTTATAGTTTAAGATTTAAGTTGCTAGAGACATTTCTTGAATAGGGTGTGAGTGCGATAAGAAGAACGATCAGCCGTATAGGATACGTCAACAGGATCAGAGATAACCTTCTCCATGTAAAAAGAAAAAGACTGTTGCCACTGTTTGAAGACCTAAAATCTGCCAACTGCGTGGTCTGCGGCGGATCGGGCAGGTCACTGTACTCTTTGAACGCTGCGATGAGCCAGATCGCAATGAGCCAGATAGGCTGGAGAAACAAAGTTGTATTGACTCCTGATGACCCAGGTTTTCCTGGAAAAAACATGTACGATGCATCAGCCGAGCTCGAAAGACGATACAAGAGGACCCTGCTCTTGATAAACTCTGGAAGCGGCCTCTCTGACGATCCCCTAGTGATGGCGCAAGATTTGGCAAAATACATTGAAGACAAAAAAACGTCAAAATTCTCCATGGGACTCATAACGTCTAACGTGAACACTCCGCTAGCCCAGATAGTTCGCGAACACGGGCATGTAGTTGAGCTGAAAGGGCGAGGAAGATTGAAACCTTCCTTTGAATACAGCGAGATAGGCATCATGGGCGACATGTTCGAGCTCGGAAGCCTGCTCCTTCTGTGCATGATGACCGAAGCGATCTTCCGAAACCTACGGGTAGACGGAGTGTTTCGTCTCTGCGAGGAAGAATTCGCGAAGCTAGGCTCCATAATTGACTCAAATGTAGAGTCGGAAACCTACAGACACCTCGTTGATATGCTGGAAAAACGGACCAACGTGTTTCTAGGCGGAAAGGGCACAGCAAACGAAATCGTCAAGATGACTGGAGTAAGACTTTTTCACATCAAAGGTTTCATGGGGGATAACGTCTACACAGCCAGAGGCGTGAACACTCCACATCCTAGAGCTGGAGATCTTGAGATATTGGTGTCGTTTTCTGGAGAAACCAAGCCTGTTATCAGCTGGTGTGACATCTTCAAAAAACTGAGTGGAATTGTTCTGTCAATCACGGGAACAAAAAAGTCAACGTTAGCCGAAAAGTCAGATTTCCAAATAACCCTAGAAGAAACAGCTAAGCTAGGCCAACCCAGAAGGTTTTATATGAGAGCAGCATACGTTTTGAGTCCTTTGCCGGTTAAATTAGCTGAAAGATTGAGTGAAAGAGGGCTGAAGATGCCAGAATACATGATCAATTGGTATCACTCTGTTACACAATAGAAACTGTTCCGCGCAAAAATATTCTAAGCCTCATATCATTTTTTATTGAAATCTCACAGTTTCTTTCATGGTCTATATCCATTCAAGACAGCAACAGCTAAAACCGCGGCTGTAAGGTCTGCAGTTGTGCCAGGGTTCAACCGATGCTTAGGGTCTCGAAGTTTATCATCAAACTGTGAGAGTTTTTCTTTGCCCTCACGAGTTGTTAAGGCTCCAGTGTTCAAAACCTGCTGGGCTTGAATAGAAATCTCTTTTGCTTTGGCTGAGCCTAATTTTCTAGCTAAAAAGGTGTCTGGAACTTCTGAAAGAATTTTGAGGAAAGTATGCACTGTTGCTATGTTTACATCGTTGGTTTTTTCAAGTGTTTCAACAAAATGTGGATAGCCTAAGTTAAAGGTGATGGAGTAATTGTTCACCCATTCGGAGGAAATAGAGTCCCATGAGGAAGAAATCTTGAACACATTGAAAAGTGAAACGTTATCCTTTAGAATTTTCTGTTTAGAAGTGTTGTCGGCTACGTCAAGTCTTGGTGCCTTGCCTAATCCGCCAGGTTTGGCAATTGAAATCGCATCGTAAACGTTGACAGCATCTATTGGTGTAGTTGCTTCTACAATCAACTTTATGTTTTTCCTAAGCTTAGAAATGAAAAATGGCTTTTCAGTAAGAGCTATTCCAGCAGCGGAGGCAATAGGTGTAAGCAAAATTATAGTTCCTAAAAGTGTGTTTCCGCCGCTTTGCCAACTCCTCACCTGCTCGACAGTATTTTTGATTATCTTTCCGATTTCGAGTTCATCAGGGCCAATTTTTTCCTGAGCCACCAAGATTCCTTTTTGAGCAGCATTTCTAAAGCCAGGCGCCAAAGCACAAGCGGAAGCTAAGAAATGTTCATATCTGGTCTCTTTGAAGTCCGCTGTTCTATGGACATTACCCGGTTTAGGGTAGGCACTCACTTCTAAAAGAGTCGCAAGTTGGAGGCATCTCGCGACATGTTCTGCTACGTCGATCTCGGCTTTTGCAATCATAATTTAAACCTTCTTAAACTGAGACATGATATCCCACACAAACACATCATAGTAAAAGATTGTGCTTAGAAAAGACCTTGCCAACGCTTTAGATGGAGTTGAAGAATTTTCTCACGTTTTCGTTATCTTTTGGATGCACCAAATATTTGATACTGAAAAGGTGAAAGTTCATCCTAGTGGTGTGGGAATCTTCGCTACGAGGGCTCCAATTCGTCCGAATCCTATCGGTTTGACTCTGGTGGAGCTTGTAAAACGTGAGAAGAGTGTTCTTTTGGTGAGAGGTCTTGACGCTTCCGATGGCACTCCTGTTTTGGACATTAAGCCGTATCCTGACTGGGAGCGCGGACGTTTGATTGTTGTTACAGATTTTAGAGTTCCAAAATGGTTGGAGAAGATCAACAAGTAAGTTAATTTGCCATGCGCGCGGTAGAAGGAACAGCGTCGCCCTACGAGGTTTGGTTCTGCTACCTAGAGGATTGAGGATTGAAAAAAAGAAAGACAGGGGTCAATCTTTCTACGAGCCTACCGTAACGCTGCCATCTATGAACATATAGCGGTAGACATAAGCATAAGAGATTGCTGCGATGAACAGAAATGAAATCACCAGCAGCAAGATCAAAATCTTTCTCGACATTTTCTTCCCGCTCCCAATTTCCCCAACTCCCGTATCTTTTTTATTAAGCCAAAATCAATATTCTAAGTAATGTTTTGGGCAGGATTCCCCAATTTTACCGCCTATGAAGTTTGCTTCTCGCTAACCTTCAACCGTGAATAGTAGAAGTTGGCAGCCTCTTTCAAGTTGTTCTGAGAAAGAGAGAAGGTGCCTAGCTAATGCACTCATAAACCTGTTACTTGTAGCACAAAAGGTAATAGCTATCTCTTCGAATCTTTGATATAAAAGAAGCAGGTGGATAGAGTGAGTGATTGTCCAAATTTGCAGATCAACTTGGCAGACTGTCCATGCACATATCCCTGTGACTCAAAAGGTAGATGTTGTGAGTGCATAAGAAGTCATAGAGAGCATAATGAACTTCCGGCATGTTACTTTCCTCCAGAAGTCGAAAAAACCTATGACAGGTCTATCAGCAGATTTGTATCCCTCCACAAATCATAAACTATGTAGTGACACACGCGTACTCTTTCAATTAGAAATCATAAAGCCCTGGTCAAAATATGAGACAAGTTTTGTGCACTGGTGTCCTCCAATTGAATCGTAAATGTCGCACAAGCAGATTCTGTCACAGTGAAACGTCTGAATAGTCCAGCGTGCGCGTCTAGTCCTTTATCTTCGGTGCTATGACACCCAAAACACCGCTAATTAGGACCATTATGCCTTCAGTGTCTTTCCCATAGAAAACAGTGATTATCCCCAGAACGATGTTTATCAGCCCTCCCGCCAAGTAGCGTCCTGTCCAAAGCATCACACTAGCAATGATCACTACAACACCTATTCCAACAAGCACTGGTGATTCAAAATTGATGTGCCTTCCTCCCTCCAAGACTTTTGATATCACGTCAATAGCGCCCTTACACAATAGAATGCCACCGACAATCCCCAAGATCAAGGCTATCAGGGCAAAAGCGTGCTCACTCTTCATTTCTATCACAACACTCTTTCCAAACTAACGAATACTTATGAGTTCTTAACTGAAAATTGTGAGCAGAAATCTTGATTCAAACTCTGTGCGCACACACATCCAACTTGAACAAGCCATATATGGAAATGAATCAGAGGCTTACGCAAGCAGAGCAACAAAGGTGGTGGAAGAAGCAGAAGAGCTTGTGGAAACGGAGTTCGAACACGTCTTTGATATAGACGGTGTTAAGATGTTCAGAAAACGCAAATAACCAAATTTTGTATGGTTCAGAAAAAACAACATAGTTGTTTAGACGAGTTTAAACAAACCATGTCTATAGTGGAGATGTCTCCCGCAAACTCCCATTTTTCTGCTCATATCAAATGTGAAACCAATCTTTCGATGCTTTCGCCTTCTCCACATGCTGCCTATTGTAGAAACCAAAAGCCTCTTCGCCTAGCTCTATGTACGAAACTTTCTCAGGATCGACACCTATGAGCCCACAAAGGACTGCATCAAGAGCGACAAGGTTCCGACCAAAGGTTAAGACACCAAGGTCCTTAGCAATGCCGTAACTACCCCAAGGTACCTTCACTTCACCTTGGGAGTCACTGACTGTCGCATAGCGAAGCGCCTCACAGATGCCATAAACTCTGAAAAGGGCTACATAGATCTTGTTGATGTCGACGATGCTTCTTCCAAGCCATTCGTCGTTGGGACCATGCCACCATGATCTGAGCGGGTCAGGAATTAGGCCAAAGAGGTTCTTCATCGTCAGACTCGGAAACATTCCCCGAATCCCCTTCACCTTGCCTAAGCTAATGAAGGTAGCGCCTCGCAGTTCATACAACCGCTGAGGGATGTACTTATATAGCTGCTCCTTAAGAACTGGGGTAAACCGAGTCTCTACAGTCTTCTTAATCTTGCCGACATCTGCGGTCCGCCCTTGCAACACCTCTTCTGTGACATTAACATAGTCGACTCTATATTCGCCAAAGAGATCGGTGAAACCGAACTCGTCAAGGAACCACTTGTCTTGCTTTCTTATCTCGTCCCATCGACCTTTCTTCTTGATCCAATCCCAGTTCGGATGGTTCATGATCCATCTCCAGTTAACTTCCTCACCGTCCACAGTAAACTTCATACTACCATCCTGCCGTTCCATCGAGTAGGCCTCGGTGATTGTAATTTGACCGTCAAGCGCTTCCAGTAGCACTCGCAAGGTCTCGACGTCCGTGAAGTTAGCAGGGTGTGGACTAAACCAGTTTGGTTTAACGATAAAGACATCCGTCTTAAGCCATTGATCTTTGAGAAGTTGCCTCAAATCGGATGAAGTCCGAACTCTACTTACTGTGACTGAACCGAACTGTTGCAGGCTGCTAGGCATATCATAACCATTCGAGTTAATCAATGACAACATATAACAGTTACCAACCAGACCGGGGATGGGAGGGTGAACTCACATACAGTGGAGATGTCCCAGCAAAACCCCATTTTTTCTGTCTAGGACATTTAGTGTTTACTTCATCTTGCTTGATATTTGATGATTAAAGAGAGAATGTTAATTCAAGACTTCCTATTGTTGTTTCGTCAATGTGTTTTTCTGGTCCATAGCACTTAGAATTTTCCAACTATCAATCGCCAATATGATTCCTGATATGATCAAAAGAATAACATACAAGAGGGAGGGGAGTCCTTCGACAAGATACTCCATAAATAAGTCTCTTTCTTCAAAGGGGGCAAACTTTCCTGCATAGGCGGTCATCACACTATGCATTGCCCAACAATAGAGAAATCCAATAATGGAGAGAAACAGACCGAAAGATAGTGAAAGGGCTGGTATGATCGCATGCTTTCTGGGACCGTTCAAAAATCTCTTTCTGCCAACAATGTAAAGCAATAGACCTGAGATTGCTAATACACTGCAGAATACCTGTAAACTCTCCTGCACGTTTGATGGTAAATAGCGATGGGGAAGAGGAATATTGACCCAGATCGACACCAAAACCCACGCAGGAAACTCGCATGCTAACAGTGCGATTGCCAACAGCATGATTCCAATTTCAGCCTTTCTATCAATCAACATAATCATACACTTTCCCCTTTTCTCATTCGAAGTTGCATTAATAATTTAAACACACACAAAAAAACAGCTACTCTGTTTTTTCCTTCATTTTTTTGTATAGTTCAATGAAGCCACAGTTTTTACAGTAAAAAGCAAAAGCCGTATCTCCACGCAAATCACCTATCTTTACAAAGCGTATAGGACTCCCATATCCAACCAAACCTTTTCCTCTCTTCATTTCTCCTCCACATTTCGGACACTTCTTAACTTCACTCATTTCTTTTGCATCTCACTAAGCATTCACTATCTAATCTCAAGTTGCATTAATAATTTAAGGAGAAAACTTCTATATGATGCGGAGTGTGGGGTTTGAACCCACCTATTGCTGGAGATGTTCCCCGCAAACTCCCTCCCATTTTTCTCGTTTTTCATAAGCGTTAATAGCCAGAAGGGCATAGTCATTTCCGAGAGAAGAATGAGGAAGAATCAGTCGAGCAATAGCGAATTTTTCGATGCCCTGTTGAAGGGTAATGTCTTTAAGGATATGGTGAAACTTCTCTTGGAAAAATCGGGATACACAGTCTATCCTTATGGTTATGAGAGCACATTTTCGCATGTCAAATCCAAACTCACAAAGAGCACGAAAAACTCCAGAACAGTTCGCAGGATAAGGTCATCGCCAGATTTGCTCGTTCTTGATGAGCAAAGAAATGATTTGATGCTAGTTGAGGTCAAAATGAGAACACATTTGCCGCCCAATATAAAGCAAAGACAAATCGAGAATTACAAAGAGTTTTGGGATGACTCGATTCTAGTTCTCGTGGTGCCTCAGGACAATGTCTTTTATGCCCAGAAAATAAGCGAACTCGAAACTAAGCAGAGGTTCTACAGATTAGTTGATTTCGAGAAGTTCCAAGACATCTTCACGAGAGTTAGAGAAGAAGACCTTATGGACTTCAAGAGCAAGGCTCTCAGAAACATTGGGAAAGCTTAGGAGATGTCTCCCGAGTTTCCTCCGCAACCCCCCCATTTTCTTGGCAAAACCTTTAAAATATTCATGGTCATGAGAATTTCCATGCTCAAAAAGCTCAAGACCACGGTTGAATTAGCGCCGAAAAAGATTGAAGGCCTTAAGGTTATTTCTAAACTCCACGAGGCAAGTGGAAAGACGTTTTTGAACATTTCTTCATTCATGTATGCATGCGTGTGGATAGCTGCACAGTTTTCTAGATAGTTGCTGTTCCGTGATGTTCCATTTTTTCCCATTTCATAGGGTAGTGAAACACCTCTTCAAGCTGGCTTAGCATTCTTATTATATCTAGTATATAGAGGAAGGAAAGTCTGTGGAGTACAGTATATAACAATAGGCTTCTTTTTTCTCTGATATCCATAGATAGAGCATAGGCAGCGACAGCGACTTCCAGAATAATGAACGCCAAGAACCAAAAGACGTAGATATAGGGAATTGTTTGGAAAAAGTCAATCGCTATACCGATCTGGGTGGTGCCGTTTGGAGGGCCTTGTCCCCAGCTAGATGATGACCGACCTTGTGCCCATTCTGGTGGACCCCCTATTCTAGGTTGGTAGATTGTGTATGGTGATATGGGGTTGAAGCAGAAGACTAGCAGCCACATCAGGGTGAAGAACATAAACCAAGGGTAGATAACTCCATTGAAAATACTCCATGGCATTACAAAGGTGCCAGTACGTCCATATTTCGTGTTGAAAGTCATGTTTTTATGCTTCGAAAGAACCTGGAGACTGCCTCTATACCACCTGTATCTTTGTTTAGCAAGGCTGGTCATTGATTTTGGCGCTTCCGTGTAGCCGAAGGCTCGCGCTTCATAAACTGTCTTGTATCCTGCCTTCAAGATCCTGAATGTAATGTCGGCGTCTTCGGCAAAGGTGTCTCCTTCAAATAAGCCAATCTCTTTGAGAACGGATGCTCGAAACGCTCCAATGGGTCCTGGCACGACCGTGACATTCTGTAAATGTGCTTCGCTTCTTCGGTGAAGATTGATTCCAACAACATACTCGAGTGCTTGAAGTTTTGTTAAAAGACCTCTTCTATTCCCAACTTTTACATTTCCAGCTACTGCAGCAATTTTGGGGTTCCTAAAATGTTTAATCAGGTGCTGGATGGCATTTTGGTCAAGAAGGGTATCAGCGTCGATGCAGACGATGAATTCTCCTTTTGCTCCTCTGATTCCTGCGTTAAGAGCATCCCACTTTCCACCGTTTGGCTTTGCAACCACTTTTACTAGATCGCCTTCGGCATAACTTCTTGCGACTTCCAAAGTTCTGTCTGTAGATCCATCATCTACAATAATGATCTCCTTATTAGCGTAGGAGAGTCTGAGAAGAGATTCAACGGTTTTGCCAATAGCCTTCTCCTCGTTGTACGCAGGAACGATCACAGTAACTAATGCTGGTCTGTTCGTAAGATCATAGCCTGAATCTTTCTTTTCATGTCTTTTGTGAAGATACGCGCCCCCAAGAGTGACCGAGTTTCGAATTGTAAACATGAATAAAGAGATGAAAAATAGGCAAAAGGATATTTGGTAAAGGATATTTGGGTACAGAAGAAATATGGAGATTTGAATTGCTATGATGAGAATGACTGTCCCCAAAAGTAATTTTATTACTGATGATCCTGAATGTCTGATTGGCGAAGAAAATTTTTTCCTGATATGAGCGTACCACACGAAAGTAATGATTACAGTGATGAGACAGATCAAGAGAGAAATATAGGTAACTATGTAGCCTAATTGATTGAAAAACACAAGCAATGAGTCTAAGTTAATCGAGATGAGGTTCAAGAACACAGAAATTGTCAACAAACCTACTGTAACGAAAAAACCGGTAAACTCTAATGCTTTTTTCAATTCTCTGAGTTCTCCTCAGATTAAGATCAAGTTAGGTATCCATTGAAAGTTACTCTGAGTCTAGCTGGGTCATTTACAAGCAATTCAGTAGCAAATGCAGTAAAAGCATTTTGCTTGATGAATTCAGATAGAAAATATGAACGCGAATGCAAAACGAAAGCGCTTACCCATAACTCATCCTAGGTTTATTGTAGTGGGGTCGCTGGGATTTGAACCCCAGACACGTGGAGATGTCCCCCGCAAGCCCCCTTTTTTCTTTTCAGATATGGAGGTCTGGCTAGGCAATTCAAATTGGAAAGAATGGTGCTCTGGGGAATCACTCGATAACTGTATCATTAATCACATCATATTCTAGCAACAAATATGAGTTTTCGAGTTTCTTGCACTCTTTTAGTTTTAGAGCTTTCAACAAATGCAGTTGAGATTGATCTGTAAGAGAAAAGCCATCAACCAACGAAGATGTGCTCCTTCCCCCAACAATTAATGGCGCTACTACAATTTTCACATGATCAACTAAACCGTTTCGGAAAAATATTGCATTCAAAGTGCCGCCCGATTCAATGGTTATCTTTTCTATCTTATGATGCTTCCTTAATTTCACCAATAAATCGACAAAATCAACATCAGTTTCATAATATATTATCTCGATGTTATCGTATTCACTTTTCAGTTCAAATGCAGGATGCTTTGGATTGTTTGTCACAATAAATAGTTTTTCAAGCCAATTACATAGGTAATTGATTCCATGCTTGTTCAAATGCGGTTTTCTATCTACGACCACGAATTTCAATGGTTCCTTTTCTGGCACTTCTTTCTTATTATTGAATCCTACCTTTTCCAATACACGGCCAGAATTCAGGTAATTTGGCCCCAACGATTGCTCTACTTTATAGTATTGCGCAAATCCTTCTTTAACACCTACAATTCTCTTCCAATCTAAATCAGAATCCAGATTATCGGTTGATCCAGTAGTTATTTTTCCATCCAAAGAAATAACTAAACACAATGTTGTTTCTGCTCGTTCAAACATCTTGTTCACTTCTAATGATTTTGCTGTCTTCAACAGACCCATCGCAAACAGCAACTAAAATTCTTTCCGCACGCGCCGGATGTGACAGAAGAACCGCGGGATTTGTGCAGCTACTCAAAGAAATGATTTGAGCCCACCCCACAGTGGAGATGTCCCCCGTAAACTTCCTTTTTTTCTCTCAGCCTCTTCGTACACACACATCAGGGATCAATATTCTAAATTCATAATGCTTTTTCATCAGAACCACTAAGCATTCGTAACGAAGAGGTAGAGCCCAATTGCCAAGAAGCACACGACAAGTTATGGTCGCACGAAATTCCAGTCAAATTCTTGGTTTGGTTCTCACCGTTCTGGGACTGACACCCATAATTGCTGTATTATTAAATGCATGGACTTCAGGAATTTCCTTTTTGGATCTTTCAGCTTTGTACGGATTCCTCTGGACAAACCGGTTTTACATCGGCTTCGGAATAGGGTTTGAACTCATCTACCTAGTCATCCTAGGCACCATTATAATCATCTTGGGCCTTGCCCTTTCGGCTCGTAGAACGAGACAAATTCAAGAGGTGACCGTTGTAACCGATGACTTAACAGTGACATTAGAATGTACCGTTTGCAAACATCGATGGAAAGAACATTTCTCGGAAGCACAACTACAAGCTATGGGATTCCCTCAAAACCGAACGATCTCTCGGAGAAGATGTGAAGGTTGTCGAAAGTTCACTCGCCCTAAGATAATTGGGGTCTGAGAGTACTCACTAGTCTCCCAGCAAACTCCCCATTTTTTCTGTCTGTTTCCTTTAGTGTTTACTTCATCTTGCTTGACATCCATGTTCTTCTGTAGACATTAGAGAAATAGATCACCTACCAAGTATTGATGTGACAGAAAGAAAATAAAAAAAAGAGAGTATTACAGGTTCAGATTCCAACTTATGGTTTCCATTCCGTTAATAAAT
>Ga0224501_10004322_pt1 | contig 11218 bp, 10 predicted proteins | sample SF_Oct11_sed_USG_4_FD_169105 | JGI IMG/M metagenome (GOLD analysis project Ga0224501, IMG submission 169105) | Sediment microbial communities from San Francisco Bay, California, United States - SF_Oct11_sed_USGS_8_1 | ecosystem: Environmental > Aquatic > Marine > Sediment | place: USA...
GATGGGTTTCATAGCTACTCTCCTTATAGGGTAAATAGCTAGTTTCAGTTGCTTATCCATCTGCTCGATATGTTTCATTTGAATCGAGGGATTCAATTTGACCTTTCTGGCGAAGTAGGAGATATCTTCCAAGACAACCTTGTATCTGGATTGACCCGAAGCCATTAAACAGAAACTGTCTGTATTTCTTATCAATTTCATTTTTAAATCTAGACCGTTTAATAGATACCTATCTTGAAAAAATATATCGCTGTGAGGCTTGGTGATGAGAGTTACCGATTTACTTAGATTTGTATAGGCTTTACGGGTGGTCAAGCCTTCATTCTGAGTTAAACTATCCATCTCCTCGGCTTGATCTTGAGTGTATAGTCCTAAAGATAGTTGGGAGTTTTTGATTGCCTCGCCGTAAGACAGCTCAGTTTCTATCAAAGATCTGTAGGCGTACGAATTAGAAGAATCAGAAATTAATGTATCGTTTAGCGTGACATCGAGCTGTTTAAACAGTGTATGTCCTATCAGGTTAATGAAACCTACATCATCATCAGCACCCAAGGCGGTCCCATCATTTTTTTATGATTTTGACTTTAGTCTGAATATAACTATTAGGTAGATCCATGTAGTCATTGCTATCACCGCTGATTTCAAACTTGATAGGCCCTGAATTAGAAATACTGGATCTAAGTAGAAACTCTGCATAATATCCTTCGTCCAATGAGACCTCTGTCGGATGATTAGTGAAAAGTTCAAGGGATGAGTTCTTTGTGAGGCAGCTATCATCAAATATGAATGCCATGTTAACTGAAGATATCACCACCAGGCCCGATCCTTCTAGAGGTCTTTACTCGAGTGCTTGGGGTATTAAAGCGCCCCATTTTCTATCAGCCACTTTTAGTCGCGCAGCCTTCCTTTTATTGGCTTTCGGTTTTTTCTAGCGTGTGAAGCTATAGTTGACACGGTTATGGACAGCAATTCGGCATCCATGTTTTTTATATTCCGCTTTGCAGCATTTTTAAGGGTAGAGCCTCGTATTGTGTCTTTCGCTATATTTAAACCAGTTTTCCTATAGACTTTCCTATAGCTGCAGCCCCTTTCTTCAGAAAAGGAACGACTGATCTGAATAGAGAAGCGGATATATTTCCTAAGCTGCGTCCTCGTTGGTAGCGAGAGCCTGAGAACACTGGTATTGGTAAAGAACTGGCACCGGCGCCTCTAAGGCTATAAGCTTCCTTTAAAACTTTACTGGAACTACTCAAATCAAAGGTCTTAAGAGGCATAGTTAGACTCAGCCTTTCTGATCTGGAGCGTAGCGGCTGTCTTGCCAGGTAGAAATGGTATAGTTTCGCCGGTATCCGTGATTAAATACACTGATATATTTCTGAACCTGTTTTTAGCCATAGGTACGAATTGTAGGCGATTGAAAGTCGAGCACTCATAGGTCCAATGCTCCTGTTGTCCGACTTGAACAATCCGCCGCAAAGAGGCTTCTACATCACCCACCAATGAAGCCTCGGCAATATCTGAATATATGTAAATATTTGGAAGATTTCCGGAATAATGTTCAGCCAAGTAAGTCATAGAGTTATCTCGATATTACTGGCCCAATACTTGGACTGAAACCCAGGACAGTAGCCAAGGGATAGCTGTAGTCTATCTCTATGAGCACGGATTCATTGCTAATGGATGGTGTATGTAAACTTCTTGGTATGTGAATCAAAACCCCAACTCAAGACATCAGCTATCGACTCACTAGTTTGTCTGAGATCTGTTTAAGGCTAACGCTAACTCATTCCCGTGAGTATAATATCCTTCGCTAATGCCAAAGGCTAAATCTTTCTTTCTCTGATTTGTTCTAACTCTAATGGTCTAATTTTTCGTGATGATCTATGACTTGTAATACTGTAGTTCCAATAAACACCCCTCCCATTTGCCTGGTGGTAAAACAATTTCGTACGGTACATCTACCGTGAAAGCGCTCCCTGTGTTATCAGGGTGATTTTTCATAGAAGCGTTTGAGGGTAGTACTATCCTCATGATTGCTGATTTGAATGAAGTGTATTGCACTAAACATCAATCGGTATAATCTGATACAAAGTCCCTTCTATCCACGTAACTATTGAAAGTACTGGGGTAACCTTTCCAGCTGACTAGGTACGAAATTTTACCATTTATCTTTCTCGTGCCTAAAACCTCATGAACCCTATCGACATTATCACTTTTTTCTACTTTTTGAAGCTCTTGCTCATATCATTTACCTTTGAGAGTATCTCCTGTCATCTTTCAAGGAATACACAACTGGCTTGGTCGGAAAATCTTTTGTTACTGGAAAAATTTCCTCGCTCCAGGAGACCTTGTAACCCTTTTTAAAGACTGTGCTGTACTTTGATATTCGAACAGTATCTCCTGTTTTGAACTTCATTTTGATTGAAGTATGAGGAGCATTGGAGTTATATAGTCAGTTCCATATAACCTCTTGGTTAGCTTTAGATCTTCTATGGGTTTCATTTTGATAGCTCTATGATAAGAACTGTTATAGCTCTGTATTAAATCTGGTAAGATGTCCACATAACATTTAGAATTTGAGTGTGTAAAGAATCGAAACATCTTTGTTTTGATGGTTCTCTGTAATCTCTCCACTAAAGAAGCTTTGGTCTCCTGCGAATCTCATGAAGCATTGTGAGGAGTGTACTGTGTCACCTTAAGAAGCAATAACAATTATTTTGAGTGGAGCAATGATAATTACCCGGTGGTGCTCCATGCTAATCCAAAACTGGTGAAATACCTGATTGAAGGAGTTAAGCTCACCTCATAGATGTAGGTAATCTCTAACCCTTTCTCCAGATACCACTTGAGTAGAGGGGTGGCGATCAGAATCTTGATGTCGTAGTAACTACATATCAGAGAATCTGATGGTTTCTTCAGTAGTCCGTTTTCTTCAGCAAAAGATTTCATGTGCTCACCGATGCCATCTCTAGATATCTTTGCGTGTTAACGATAGGTTGAAATTCAGCAAAGAATTCTTTGAGTTGATCTGGTACTTTAATGTCAACCTCTACCATACCAAACAAAGTACTGTCACGAACCTCTTTCAGTATCTGTCTTTCACTCAGAGACCCCCTCCTATCTATAATGAAAGTTTGATTGCTACACTCATTTCTCATTGCCTCATCTAGTCTCTTTTGTTCGTCTAGCTCGCATTCTCAGATGTAGTGTACTTTGTAGCCCAACCGTTGTAGACCAACGATGCTTTCATACGTCTTTAGTTGATTGAGTTTACTGGCAATCTCGGTAGACTTCATTCTCCAATACACTGATTTAGGGCACATGTGACTGTGAAACCAGCAGCCAAGGAATTGAGCTACATGAGCTATACCATTTGAGTCAATGCCGTAGCCATTAACTGGAAGGCATTTAGCACCGAGACAGTTCTCCGAAGCATTGTACTATGTCAGTTCGCGAATTCTTGTCTCATTTACCCGCAGAGAAAAAAGTTACTTAGGGGGTCTTCGGTATCAAACAGGTATTTAATTAACAGCCCTGGAATAGAAACACGCCCTGATTTGAATTCCAAAACTAGGGACTTGTAGAAGGCTGCTTGCTTACTGAAAGCTTCCACAAATCCTCGGCGGCCCTCATTGGTGTAGTACACTAACAACTCCCTCAGCGTTGTCATGCCTTTTTCTGGCACAAACCTTTTGGCAGTAGGAATATTCCTCTTCTGGTATATTTTCCCCTTTTAGGAACTGAAAAACTCCTCATGTTTTGGAAAGTCTGTACGGTTCAGGATGTCAAGAGGAGTGAAGCTGTCATGTGTCCAAAAAAACTTTGAGCACTGGACATCAAAAGCTTTTAGGTATTGGCTGTAACTAAACCCAGGGGCTAGATAATTGGAAATATCTAAGAATCACAATGTGTCCGTTTGGATGCACATAAAATTGTTGCTCTTTCTGATGAGCAGAACTATGTTGGCTTCAGATTCGAGCAAATACCTCACAACGTAGGTCTTAATCAATTGTAGATCGTAACATCCTGAGTTGAAACCGAACATGGGTAGATCTGATAGAAACTGGGTGAGTCGATCTTCCAGTCTCTGATACTTTAACTCGATTGTGTCACAACTATCACCTGGATTAGTTTTAGCCTCAGCTTTCATAGCCAGTGTTCTCTTTTTATCAATCTGATGGAAAATGTTTTCATCGCGTGCAATCTATTCTATTGAAAAAATATACAATGACGAGACTAAATAACCAAATCAATTCTGATATGGCTAAAATAACCATTGAAGAAAAGGCTGAGCTAACTAGGTTGGCTCATTAGATACAGATAGGCTTACAACAGAACAACAGGTGTTGGACAGCCGTTCTCGATTCAGTATTTTCTGACGAGAAAGTGAATCGCGGGCGCGTCTTAACTTTATGTTATGTCCTGGTACAGCTTACGCTAAGCCTATGTAAATCCAAGGATTACAATCACATCTATAGTTGCGTGACTCAAACCGAGATTTATTTTGCCAAGTTACTAGCATCCGTACAACAGAGAAATTCGAAGCCATCGACCCCTCCCCTTGACCAGGCAGTCCACCATCCCTTTCTTAAGGACGCCCTGGTTCTCCTAATGATGGAAGGAGTCGTTCGCCAGAGATCAGTCATAGCCAGAATTTTTAATGATCTCAAAATACAGGGGGTAATGGCTATGCTTATGATTATTCTTTTATTATACATCGTTGTGAAAATAGGCCTGATCAATTTAAAGACTTTTTCTCAGTCGTTAATACGACCGATCATCCCTTATCTTTTGCTCTTTCTAATGTAACCGAAACCATTCTCGTAAGGGTTTAATGGGGCTTTGTGTCGCCTTGTCATTATTTTTAAGAATAAAGACTAGGAAATATCTAGCAGAGTCTTGATAATGGAATGCATAGTTGAGTTGGTGACACTTGAACGCTGATGTACGCGTGATTCGTAAGGCCAATGGAAGACTATAAGGATTAAGGGATTAAAGGATTAAGGGTATTAACTCCCTTCTTTCATGTATCGCTTGCCTGTTTGGTTAATAATAATTTACGGCGTCTTCTTATTTAACACGCTTTTAATTCAATGAATTTAATATTCACTTCCTATGTCTGGGGCTTTTCATACTTTAACTATTCACTCACAAAATCACTCATTCGCTTAAAGGGATAATTACAAGTACCCGTCCAAAGTTGGCGCATTACTACGTATTGATATTACTCCCTTCGCTGTGCTGATCGGTGACCCTCGTACTGTGTACAATCATTCAAATGAAAAGCGCTCTTTGCGAATCAAATACATCAAAAACAAATGATAAAGGAATGAATGGGGTTTATATCTGTTTATCTAAGACATAGCTACCTTTAGAAAGACAAAACCGAAATTGCCAAATGCATTTCGGTGATTAATAAACCGTAAACGGCCCAGGGCCGTTGTAAACATTTCTAGTCACTAGTGCAGTGATAAAAATGTTAGTCTTGGTCGTATTAGGTCTTTACATCTTCAGTCATGGATATTCCAAGTTCAGACCTAGATGTTAAAAAGAATTGACTTGGACAGATGTGATACCGAACCACAGATCTTTGACTCCCAGATGAAGCTATTCCAACAGTACTGCGAAGTTCTAGAATCACACTTGTTTATGAGTGGCTAAGCAATCCACGTACTTCCGTTTTAGCACATTTCGGTGATTCGAAAAGCTGCCGACTTGAATAAGCATCATATGTCTCGCAAAAGTACTGAAATGTGTGGTACATATACTGCAAAGTATTTCTGTTAAAAAGATTTTATTGGGAGGGAACAAAGATATTGACAAAACAACAAATGTTCCCATTCACTAACAACGGGAGGCGTAACCACGACTCCCGCCACGCCAAATTTTCTCATTGCTAACGCGGAGTGCGGAGTGTGTAGGCGGGGCCTATGTCACATGGGACATCCTGCTCTTGATTTCAACCGGTGAAAGCATGGCTGTGGCATACCTACACTGAGAAATTGGTGTCTGACCAAGGGATAGTGATTCAACTAGGCAGATGCAATTACCGCTTTAACTCGTGTCTTTCGCGTTACACCGTTCTCGTCAGTGGCTATCATTCGCTATCTTTCACCTTTGACATTTAACTGCTGCATTTTTATGCTACTTAACTAGACGTAGACAGGTTATCTATAGCTACTGGTAGTTACTGAAATGGTCACATTCACCATGGTGACATATTCACACCAAACCAGCAGCTGTTCATGTCACTGTTGGAAGACAATGGCCAAATGACAATAGGAATGAATGCATTCACGTGATCAATTTTTTGGCGTGTGAATGAATCAGAATCATATGAATATATGCATCAAATAAAAAAGAATTTGGAATGAGGAAAAGCAGGTGAGCTCAGTACCTATAGAGCTTGGCATGAGATCGACAGAGCCTGCATGGGTTTGAGTTAAGCTACAGCGACTTCTTGCTGTGACTATCCCCATAGTATCCACCGCTTATAGCTCGAGAACAAGCCATCTTTTAGGAGGTTCGAAGATGGCCGGATGAGGGAGTAGAACAATAAACTGAAGTGTAGAACTAGTTGTGAATTAGTTGTGAACTAGTTGTGAAAAACCTTGCATAGTTATTTGTCAGGGAAATTAAATTAAACTTGAACCTCCCATGCTTTAAAGTGGCTGAAGCTCACATCGGCAATGAGCTTGAACTTGGGATCTACTGATCAGGAACCAATTCCTCTGAGCTAACCTGCTATTTAGTATATGGAATCCAGCCTCAAATTTGAAGTTTTTCCGTAATTTCAGATTGGCAGAACTACATCAGGTGGTTCTCAGAGCAGTGGCTTAAACACGCTCAGTTTTGGCTAACTGGATATAAAAACCCACTACATGTGGTGATATATAAAGACATGATAGGTGATACAGCCAGACAACTCAGGGCCATGCAGAGCTTCTTTGGATATAGTTTCAAGCAAAACCTAGAGTAAGTAAAATAAAATGCTTTCGCTAATTGTTTGCCCTCTTGTTTAATACTCCACATTAGTATTCCCTGTATGTGGGGGGGGGGTTTACGGAGTTTGCTCTTTGGTTAACGAGTAACTGGTTGGAGAATTCAGTTGAGCTCAGGATCACAATAAGGCCTGCCACACGATGGCAAATTTGCGAAAAAATCGCAAATAATGTTACGTGAAAAATCGCTGTGTCGCGCGCACTGGCAGTTCTAGCATGCTGAATAAAATCGCGCTTACAAGGCGCGTCCTGATTGGCTCAATCACTTCCATAGCCCGTGGCAAATAGGAAATTCGCCATCGTGTGGCAGGCCTTTTAATGCCCTTCCCTCCCTGCTACCATGGTTGACTTTTTTTTAGGATTGGAATCCATGCCTTTTGTATATGGGTTGCATATTCTTAGGACTAAGTTGAGCTGCGAGTTTCACCCTTATGGGGAGATAACTCAATATCACATATCACAGAGCATTTAGGTACCTAATTGTTTCTAATCCACAGTGGTTTTGGAAGAAAATTGGAACACACTGGTTTGCAAGACCAAAGTTTTGTTGCCAGTATCATGATTTCGCTACACTTGCACTATACCCACTGGATTACTCGCATCTCAGGAGACCAATGATAATAGGTTGTTGGTATTACCTTGGGTTTTACCCCTGGCCATACCTGTATAGCACTAATTCTGGCTCCAACTGCCCCATACATTCGATAGAATGGAGAATGGCCTAGTCTCTGTGTAGAACAAAAATGCCTAATCTCAGAGCTGGGAAGAGAAAGCGTAGTCAGCAGTAAACCTAGACTAATTTATACCCTGTGTTTTAGACGGCATTGCTGCGTGGCAGAACATCCAATCAACACAAAGATAAAAAGGAAACCTGCTGAGGTAGATAATTACAAGGTAATGCCGAATGTAGCACCACCAGCTATAAAAAGGTCCAGCTGAGCTAGCTAATGAAATTGCAGCAACCAGTCTGAGGTCCCTCAAGTATCAATGTTTATGTCATGTAAACAAGTTAACGAGTTCATCTCCTGGTTGATATTTTTGCAATGGTTTGCCATACCCAGTACCTAAAGCCATTATTAGTAGTTACAAAATCTAAAGCCCCCCCCCCATAGCCCTTCCTGATGAGCTCTGGTCAACTCTGACTATGAAGCCAGTTTCCCAGTGGTTTACCCAGTTTAAAAAGAGAAAACAAAATGTTTACAACTGAATCTGAGAACGCTCTGCGTTGTCCACAGACAACAGAATACGTGTGAAGGGCATAATCTGAATAATTATTGGTTGTTCATTATAGGAAACAGATCCTGATTTTATTGGTCATTTAGTCATCCAAAATGTTAAATGCTCCCCTTGTGCTACTGGCAGGGGTCGCACGCATCAGGGGGGTAGGTTTGTTTCTTTAGATTTGTAAGGGCTATAACCTGAGGTCTCCGGGCTACGATATTATAATTATCAGAATGCCTCATCATTTCTCCCATCTGACTGGGATGCACTCTTCATCTTTTTTAATTTGTATCTTGTCTGGAACAACACCCGAGGAAAGGGCACCTTTTTTGACAATCTTGGCAACTAACCACAGAGCAGACAACACAGAGCAGACAACTGGTGTGGTCATGAGAGCTCTGGCAATTGGAGTTGTTATGAAGTCTCTACTTATTGCACAGCGTGAGATGTGTCTATTTACTTCTGTCAATGCTACAACGCTAGGAAGTTGCTTCTTTACAGGATTTCCTGTTTACTAATGATACGGAGTCGGCCATGAAGTGGGAGGAATCGGTGAAGGAAGTAAATCTTCTGCTTCAGAAAAGATTCCCTGATCAAAATTATCTAGTCGTCAGAGGATGACAAAGACTAATTATGAGGGTTGCCATCCGTCTGCTAAGTTTTGACATTTTGCGGAAGTATTCCTGAAAGCTATACTGAACAGTACTTGTACTCAGCAAAGTATCAAATGCGGGAGTATGTGGTTTCTGACTAACTTGACTTATAAAAAACAAGTTTGCTATATATAGGCCTACATAGATATCTTATGGGGAGGATAACTCGGTGTTGCTATCCCATTGCCTGCCAACAAGTTCACAACGTACATATCACAGCACCCGTTTTGAGTTGCTCAAAGCCAAATGCACATCAAGATTGCCACCAATATAAATTATGTAATTATAGATTATAGTTACAGTGTTTTCAGATATTGAAATAAAATACTGTATGAATAGATAACCAATGTATTCCACAACATGCAATGAGATGCACACTTACCAGACGCATGGCAAGCAGTCGTTGGGTTGAGCACAAGCATAAAAGCACCACTAGAATTACAATGGCAAACTCCCAATAAGCTATGCGGAATTTTGACCATTAGACAAGTTGACAGAAAACTGATTCTTAGTGGACAATCATCAATACTCAATACTCTTGTTTTATTCACAGATGTATAAAACATAATGGCCTTATCCAATTGCCTAAACATGGTTAGGATAGGATAATTTTATTTTACATGGATAACTTAATAAGACCAGGGGGTCTTTTTCACATCAAGGTCCATGAAAAAAAACAGCAATGAAAAAGGAGAAGGAAAAACAGAGCACAAATCAAGATCGCAAGTCCTTGTAAACAGTACAGGCCGGTTTATGATGAATAATGAAGACTGGAAACTTAAAACAGGTTAAGTGTTGTCAGAAATCAGATTTAAAGAATGGCTACGAAGATGGGAGTTAAAAGTTCGTAAGCTGGCAGCATCAAGTAAAACATCATCAAAATTATTTAACATCCGAGGCATAGTCACACTGAATGCACAGTCGGCAGTCTTGTTAGCAGTCAGGGGAATGCAAAGGTCTGTCTGAAGCTGGCTCTAGGCGGTTTCTGAAGTGACGCTTGGACATTAGCTGGAGTAGGGCAGGACATCTCTTCTCAAGGAATGGAACACAAGCCTGCACCGGTGTTGTTGGCGGCGAGTTCGGAGGTCTCTCCAATCGAGGGTATCCAGTAAGTCTGAAACGGGATGAGATCTTATTAGCTTGTTGGGAATATTTAGTATGCACCGCATTCCTTTATTTTGCACAGATTGGAGAGTTTTTTTGGGATGACTGGCTGCATGAAAACCAAATAATATCCCCATAGGCAAGAATTGATTGAACTAAAGCTGTGAAAAACGGTCTTGGTTTATTTAATCTCAAGAAAAGGGCAGAGTTTTCGAAAAAGAAACAGCTTGGAACTAGCCTTTTTGTACACAAGATTTATGTGGTCACTCCAATTTAGATTTTCATCAAATATGACACCCAAATACTTAAATTGATCGACGCGTTCAATAGGGGTTCCATCAAGAGATAATTCGAGGTTCGCAAATCTTTTCAGAATCTGGTTTCTCCCATAAATCATGAATTTAGTTTTGGTAACAATTAGATACAATCTGTTTACTTTAAACCATTGCTCAAGGGAGTGTAAGTCAGAGTCCAGTTTCGATTTAATGCCATTAGGAGTACTAGAGTCAACATAAAGTACAGTGTCGTCAGCATACATATGAATATGGCGATTTCTGATACAATTAGGTAGGTCATTGATGTGAGTCAGGAACAGAAGAGGGCCCAATATACTTCCAAAATAGGGCCGGGGCCGAAAGTGTACCAGCTATGGAAACTTGTTGGTAGCGATTGGAGAGGTAGCTTTCAAACCATTTTAGGGAGGTGTCAATAACCCCATAAACCCATATCCCCTAAGTTTCCCCAAAAGAATCAAGTGGTTTACAGTATCAAAAGCCTTGGCTAAGTCAAGGTACACAGAGACGGTGACATTTCTTTTCAAGTGGTCGGTCTAAAGACCAGTGCTGATTCGGTTGAATATCCCTTTCTAAACCCAGATTGGTGGTTAGTCAGAATGCAGTGCCTATTTAAATAGTCATAAAGCTGAGCATGAACAGCTTTCTCATGGATTTTGGATAGGGCTGGGAGAATGATATGGGCCTGTAATTACCTGGATCAGTCTGATTACCAGATTTATGGAGGGCAATTATTTTGGCCAGTTTAAAATCATTGGGGAAAACGCCAGACTTGAGGGAGTGATTGAAGATTTTACAGAGAGGTCGATGGATTACAGGGGCAGCAACGTTCATCAAACGGTTACGCATTTTGTCAACGCCGACTGCTTTTCGTGTTTTTAGAGATTTTAGCTTTTTGAGAACAAATGTTTCGGAGATCGGGGGGGGGGAACTCTAAGGGAATTTG
>Ga0224501_10004323_pt1 | contig 11217 bp, 12 predicted proteins | sample SF_Oct11_sed_USG_4_FD_169105 | JGI IMG/M metagenome (GOLD analysis project Ga0224501, IMG submission 169105) | Sediment microbial communities from San Francisco Bay, California, United States - SF_Oct11_sed_USGS_8_1 | ecosystem: Environmental > Aquatic > Marine > Sediment | place: USA...
CGACAACACTCTTGAAAAGGCTGTTTACGAACTTGGAGTTTCAAACAACATTCTTCACAGTTCAGGTTTTAAGGAAATATTAACAAAAGGAACTGAAGAACTGAGGAACGAAGGCTGGATAAGCCGAGAAGAAAAAGAAGCCCTCTTGAAAACCTATCTCTAGTGCCTTTCTTTCCCATATCTACATGCCTTTTGGCATTCTGTGCACATTAGATGAGAGTTCTTCGTTAAAGATGGTTCATACAGTTTTAGCTCTTCAGCATACTTGGAAATTTCCTTGCCTATGATGTGAACTCCGACGAGGCATTTGGTGTCGTCCACTCTGTAGGGTGTTAAGGCGCCTACTGGGCAAGCTTTAACGCAGTTTTCGCAATCGCTGCATAGGTCTTGGTCGAAAGGCTTGTCTGGCGTCATTTCCGCATTTGTTAAAACTGGGGCTAGGCGTATCCAAGGACCAAAAGTAGGATTTATTATTAAGGCGTTTCTGCCGAAGTTTCCAAACCCAGCCAACTGTGCTAACCGTTTGTATGAGACAGAGCGACATGGAGCTGTTGTGTAGCCCTTCTTCTCCAAGTGATGAATCACCTTGAGCGATAAAGTTCTTAGCGGAAGGTAGCCTGGATAAACCCATTTTCCGCCTTTCAGTATGGCTATTTCAAGCATGTCATCCCAAACATGATAGCCTAAGACAACAATAGACTTCGCGTCAGGCATGATATCTGTGGTTTTCTTGGTGTGTTCTTGAATTGTCCAGCCAACCCGGATGCTTGGAAGGGCGTCAATAGCGCTTGCAGAGACAATTCCTACCAAGTCGGCGCCAGCTTTCAATGCAACCCTTTTAATCTCCTTTGCCAGTTGCTTTTCTTCTAAATCTGCCTTCAATGTTTACTTCCACCATTCAGTTAACATGTTAGAAACTAAAGTTAAAATTCTTTTGAAACATAAATTCCCTAAAAAAGTAGTATATGGTTATAAATGTGCGGGGCTAATTCCAAAATGGAAGGGATGTAGGTGACTACCGAAGACAAAATTGTGGAACGGAAACTTCTTTTGAAGCGTGCCTTTTCAGTAAGTAAGTTATTTGAAATTGGTAAGAACCTAGACCTTGCCTATTTTAACCGTTTCTCCAGCCAGTGGGACATCGATGAAGATGAAGCTGCTTTAGAAATAGCCTCTAAAATAGGCGAGGCACAGCTTAAGGAAGTTTTTGATAAGTTTAAGCCTCGGAAATGGGCTGCTTTCAGAGGTCAATATTACACGATTGAGAATGGAACTTTTCTATTGGAAGGCTCTTGGAAAAATCTCCAGGCAAATATTCGTCAAGCAAAGAAAAAGTTTAGAAGAAACGCCCTCGCTGTTTTGAAGGCTCTAGTAGAGGCTGGCGGAAGTTGCAGCCTAAAAGATATTAGGCGCAATCTAAAGCGGAGCGTTGATCCTCTTCCAATTCTAACCGAACTGGAACAACTGAAAGTAATAACAACAGCCTACAAAGCTGACCAATATCAAGAATGGAAAATTCTGGAAGAAACTTCTTCTTTAATATGGCAAGAGCTGGGAGCGCCGCGAAAAGTAGCTCCTTCCGCGGTCGTTTCAGCCAGACCCGCTGTTCAAAAAGAAGAGGTGGGTTACGTAGACCTAGAACGCCAACAAATCAGCCAAATGGACAGAGAACTCGACGAATACCTAAATGATTTGCTGAAACATAGACTTGACGCCACAATTAAGTTTGGAAAAACCTTCTCGGTAAGCCTTTTGGCAACCTATTTGAAAGAACTTTTTGGACCAATCTTATACTTTGACAGTTTGCTCAGTATAACGCAGCAATATGGACTGGCTGATGTGGAAATAGTTTCTCAACATGGAAAAACAGGCATGCGAACGGGCTGGAACCTCTCCTTGTTCGGTGAGCCAGGCACCGGAAAAAGCTTTTCAACCCGTGACATGATTCTTGGGAAGCCTGATGCCAAAGTTTATGCGCATGGAATTCCTGGGCGTAACCGTTACGCTGGTGGCATGACGCCTGCCCGTTTTATAAGAATTGGCCAAGCCTATGTTAGTCGAACTTTCAATTTTGTCGTTCCAGAATTTAACGACTGGTTTCGGTATAAGGGCATGGTGGAGCCTTTAAAGTTGGCAATGGAAAGAGCTATAATCAGATACGAATTGCATCGAGAAGTGGTTGGTCCGTACATGTTTAACTCCTTTTTTAGTGTAAACTATAATGTGACAACTTTTGGCAGAGGCTACGAAGTAACAGTTCATGACCCAAACTTTAATGCCATAGAAGACCGCATGCTTTGTCGTTTGCATCGACTAACAAAAGAGAGATTCGTGGAAATTGCTAAGAGCCAGATGAAACTTGCCTTAGGCGAGATTGACACCAAAAAGGGGGCTCGAAAAGTCAGAGACCATCTCACGCTCGTTTATGCTATACAAACTAGTCATCCATTAGTGAAGGGACATTTTCCACACAGGCCGGTGATGATTACGCCTCAAGCCTATGACATGATTAAAAAGGCTAGAGAACTCATTTTGGAGCATATACCACGTGAAGTTGTAAGCTTCTCTGCGCGGCTAGAAAAAAGAGCCATGCAGTTTGCCTGTGCGGCTTCTCTTCTCAATTATTTCCATTCAAACCTAGATTATGTGCCAGTGAGCGAAGACGCGCTTAAATATGCGACGCAGTTGTATGTGGAAGAGGCTTCTGTGAGGTCGAGAGAAGAGTTTAAGCCGCAAGAAGTTCTAGAAAAACTGTTCTAGAGCCTGCGCTTCTTCAGTCTGTGTTTGCGTTTGGTCTCGGTTTCTACATGAATAAAGTTGAATTCTAAGCCGCAGATGGGGCATGCCCACACATGCCCTGTGTCAATTTGCTTAACCGCCTCTTTACTTAGTATTTTCAACTGCTTCTGCTCTTCGAATTTTTTCAGTCCTTCCTCAGGCGTTATCGATGACAAAGCCCATGCGCGTTCGAGTAGGAACAAGGTTATCATGGCTTTTTCGTCTTCAGCCTTTGTTAATGTAACAATATGCTTTCCTGGTGCTCTTCTGCCCGTTGCTTCCTCGTAGGTTTCGATTTGAAAGTTTTCTCGAATAACAGTGGGAACGTCTTCTATCTGGTTTACAACTTTTCGGCGAACCTTGCCGTTCTCGTCTGCCCGAGCAAGCGATATGATGTCATAATATAGGTTTTCATCTTGACTTTTTTGAAAAACCATAGTGTTGCCTTCAAGCTGAGCGAAACGAAATCCAGGAGGACACTTAATTGCTTTCACTAGAACCTTGCCGAGTTCTCTGTCAACACATAGTTTGAAAAGCCAATCTCCAGTGAGAAAATCTTTAACTCGGTAAAAATGAACCTCCCCCTTCCGCAATTGTCGCAGGCTCAAGTCGTACCAAGCGTCTTCGGGTCTTTCCTCAACCTTCACAATTTTGATTTTTTTAAGGAACTGCAAATTGATGCCAACCTTACTGTTGATCTTTAGAGTTTAACGCTTAGATGTCTTAAAGTTAATGGACTTCTCTTTTCTTTTTCTTGCTTTGTAAAGCATGAATGTGTGTCCTCTGACTTCGATTAGGGTTGAGTCTGTTTGCATTGCGACTTTTGTAGCTATGCCTTTGGCTTTTTCTTCCTTGAGGGCTGTTTTCAGAATTTTGGCTTTAATCATTTCTCGTTTTTTCAGTTGGCTGTTAATTTCGTTTATTATTTGAGCTGTTGCGCCTTCTTTTCCAATCCAGACTGTGGGTTTTCCTGTGCTGAGTTCCTGTTTTACTCGGCGTTTCATTCGTTTGGTTAGCGTTTTCTTTCCTCCTTTTTCCTTAAGGTTATGCGCATGTGTTTGCCGCAGTTGAGGCATGTGATGACCACGTGAGGTTCTCTCCTCTGCTTAATACGGAAACGACAGTTTACGCCTGGGTAAATAAAGCTTTTACAATGCCTACAGATTAGTCGGCGGTACTCAACTGGCAAGCGCAGCCTAGTGCGCATAGCTATTCTTCTGGCGATTTCAACGTAACGTTGCGCCAACTTCGGCTCTTCGTGTATGGCTTCTTTTGCTAGGCGGAAAAGAATTTGAACGCGTTCCATGGCTATGCGTTTGGTTTCGTTCATTCCGTGTAGAGCGCTCCAAGCTATGTTGGGCTGAACTTGAACATATAAAGATTGGCAATGTCTAATGTGCGCGCTAAAGAACTTTGGAACCCTAAAAGAGCCTGTCTGATTTGACCCTTGCAGCAAAGTTAAGGTGCTTTTCGGAATTTTATGGCTTGTCCTGACAACTCTAGTTCATAAATCTGGTTCACGTCGAAGTCTATGCCGAGCAACTCGTATTCTTGCTCTGTTAAGAATAGAATTATTTTTGGAAAGGCAAACTGCGCTTTAGCTCTAGCCATTGGAAGTTGCTGCTGAAGAGCCTGAACAACATCGCGAACCATTCTAGCCTCTTCGGTTTTAGGCTGTATAGCGAACCTTGGAATGATACGTTCTTCAACCAGTTCTATGCGTTTTCCAAGATTTCCTTCAGGGTCTCTAATTGATTCTATACGTTGAACTTTCACTCGTATCAAACAGCATTCACCACAACACTACTGACTAGTTGTAGAAGGCTTTATGCATTTCCCAAAAACAATAGACGCAAATGATTCATCCTTATACCTTGTGCGCGCGTTTGGTTAAGCTTCTAGAACCATTAATCATAATAAGCAGACAGCACATCTGTATGTATTTATAGTTGTGTAGGGTGAAGGGCGAGACAATGCCTAGGGATCCTGTCTGCGGCGTGATTCTGGACGAAAAGACATCTAAATTTAAGATCAAGCATGAAGGAGAAACGTATTATTTCTGTAGTGTAAAATGCAAAAAGAGATTCAAAAGGAATCGAAGGAAATTTGTAAAGTAGACTGGATTCTTGGTGTGCGTTTAGTATCTACTTCTTCGCTCGTAACCTCTTCTTTCACCGTATCTTGGTCGCTGATATCGCCTTTCTTGTTCGTATCGTTTATCAGACAAATTGTTCTCTGTGTTCACTTCTGTTATGGGGGATTCTTCTAGGAGTTCGAAGCTGCCGTATCTTCCTATGTTTAGGCGCATATTCCCTCTGAACAAGTTCACATAGCCATTAGTAATGCGTAGGGTGGCTTCCTCATTTATTTTGTCTATGTTGTCATCCCAGAGCGTTAAGTATACGCATCCTGTTTCATCTCCGACCAAGGCGTCTGCAACTCTGCGCACGGAATAGTCTCTTCCTGTGACGTTCCTAACTTGACTTTTGGAGATCACCTTCACAATCGTGTTCACTTCTCTCGAATTTGGGGTTAGTTTATCTACCTTCACCAACTCTTTACTTTCGGATTGTTCTTTATCTGACATGTCTTTTACACTCACTTTAGTCCGTCATGCTCATTGGGTAGCGCAGTTTTTAAGGGTTGTGGAATAGGTATTTGCGTGTATGTACCTTGAAATTAGAAAGAAAACAAAACTGTTGGTCATCTTGCTTCTGGTGTGCGCGCATTTGTCAAGCTAAAAAAGTAGTCTTATATCGTGACTAGTGCAGGTACAAAATCCAGAAAAGTAAATTACTCCTCACGAATTATTCGCATAAGGGGTTGTTAATTGTGCCCTATTATGTCTATGTTCTCCTTTGTGAAGATGGCAGTTATTACACTGGGTATGCGAAGGATGTAGACTCGCGTGTTAAGCGCCATATGAGAGGCATTGGGGCTAGATACACTAAACTGCACAGGCCGAAGAGGCTTGTTTACACAGAAGAATTTGACACCAGAAAAGAAGCTATGAAGCGAGAAAGGGAAATAAAAAAGTTGAGCCATGATGAGAAGCATAAGCTAGTAAGCCACGCGCACAATCCATGCGATTTTTCGTTTTATGATTTGTTTATACTACCATAAGAAAGAGTTTTTAGGGTTATAAACGTCGATATATACGTCTGAACATAACGGTTTCAGAGGAAAATCACCGTGAAAAATATAGTCAAAATAACTGTAGTCTTAATCTTATTGGTTGCAACAGCTTTCAGTGGAACGCTTACCTTTGGCTACATTGTGCAACCATCCGAACGATCCAGCTTGGCTGTTTTGGTTGAAAATGACAAAAATTTACTAAATCCATACGGTGTTATTCCAGTCAATACGGAAAAGCATCCGCAAGCAAATTTTGACCTAGCCGTGGCATTTGTAAAATTTCTGATTTCAGAAGAAGGACAAAATTTAATAACAGATGTTAAAAAAGACGGTGAGTCGCTCTTTTTTCCTTTTGCTCACAATTTTACACTAGCTGAGGCACTGGGCTTTCCAAACCAGAAACAAGAAGTTGAATGGTATAATTCCCAAACAGCCTTTAACATTTTTAGCCAGTGGGAGCCTCTGCTTTTAGCCACAACTACGAGCACATATGAATCCGGGTTACTTGACTTTCTGATTCCCGTCTTTGAAAGAAAATTCAATGTTAGAGTCTACACGATTTCCGTAGGCACAGGTCAAGCTATTGAAATAGCGAAGAGAGGCGATGCTGACGTCGTTTTGGTGCACTCGAGAGAATTGGAAGAAGCCTTTGTAAGAGAAGGCTACGGCGTTCACCGAGTCGGATTGATGTACAACGACTTTGTCATAATCGGCCCTGGAAACGATCCAGCTGGAATAAAGAAAGTTGTGAACGCCACTGAAGCCTTCAGGGAAATAGCTGAAGCTGGCGCCGAAGGCAAAGCCCTTTTCATTTCGAGAGCCGATAAGTCGGGCACCCACCTTTTGGAGCTGAAAATGTGGTCTCAATTAGGCATTCAGCCATCTACGGGTCATTATGCTTGGTATTTGGAAGCTGGCGCCAGCATGGCAACTGTCTTGAGAATGTCAAGTGAAAAACAAGCCTACACGCTGGTTGACAGGGGGACATGGCTTTCCAAAAGGAAGGAACTCTCAACCCCAGTTTTAGAAGGCTTTTTCAACGCAATTAAGTTAATAGTTTCTTTCAACCCAGAGGTTGTCAGCATAACGTTTTTGTCCCTCGGAGTTTCTGGCGTTGCAGTTCTATTAGGTGCAGTTTTAAGCATACCGCTTGGAGCCTTGCTTGGTTGGAGGAGCTTCAGAGGTAAAAAACCAATAGTTAATCTTGTTGGCATCTTATCCAGAAACATTGTTAACACGTTTATGGGGCTTCCCCCAATTCTTGTTGGTCTTGTTGTCTACCTAATCTTTTCAGCTTCTGGCCCTCTCGGTCCACTTGAACTCTTATATTCGCCTACAGTCATGATTGTCGCCCAACTCATAATGGTAATACCTATTATAGCTGGTATAACCATGTCCGCCGTGGGCAGCGTTGACAAAGCTATCCGCGAAAAAGCCTTATCATTAGGCGCAACTGAATGGCAAACAATGTTTATTGTGCTGAGAGAAGCCCGAATAGGCATATTAACAGCCATGGTAGCCGCTTTTGGAGCGGCAATCTCTGAGGTGGGTGGAATCATGATTGTAGGCGGCAACATAAGATGGCACACAAGAGTGTTAACAACCGCAATTCTGTATGAAACCGAACTTGGAAATTTCGGGTTAGCCATTGCGTTGGGAATAGTGTTATTATCCCTTGCCTTTGTGGTCAACCTAATTCTAACGTATCTACAACTTAAAGGAGTCAAGAGATAGAGATGCCTATAGTTGAAGTGCAGAACCTCTGCAAAGAATATCTAGGATCAAAGGCATTAGAAAACGTCAATTTTAAGGTCGAAGATGGAGAAGTCTTCGCGGTTATTGGTCCTAACGGAGCAGGAAAAACCACGCTTCTTCGAATACTTGACTTTCTTGATAAACCAACTAGCGGTAAAATATACTCTAACGGAGTGGCAATAGATTACTCTGAGAAAGCCCTGCTAGCATTACGCAGACGCATCGCAATAGTTTTCCAACAAACAGTTCTCTTCAACACAAGCGTCTTCAAGAACGTAGCATACGGCTTAAAGATTAGAGGCGAAAATAAAAGAAACATAAGGAAAAAAGTTATGGAAGTGCTCCAGCTTGTTCGTCTGCAAGATTTTGAACGCAAAAATGCCTTAGATTTGTCAGGCGGAGAAGCACAAAGAGTGGCTTTAGCTCAAGCGTTAATAATTGAACCGGAACTATTGCTTTTGGACGAGCCCACAGCCAATCTGGACCCAAAAAACGTTTCAATAATTGAAGAAGTCTTATCATGGATAAACAAGCAACAGAAAACCACGCTAATCATGACAACTCACAACATGACTCAAGCACAAAATCTCGCAAACAAGGTTGCCTTACTCTTTAACGGCAAGATAAAGAAAATCGGACCAGCAAAAGAAATTTTCCTAGCTCAATCAAGGTACCTAGCCGACTTTGCAAGGATTGAAAACATTTTTATAGGCATCTCAAAAGTAACCCGAGACGGAATCTCACTTATAGAGATTGGCAATGAAGTGCAGATTGATGCGGCCTTCCAAAAATCTGGAAAAGTAACGGTCTATGTGAGACCTGAAGACATAATCCTCTCAAAAACTCCCATTGCTTCCAGCGCTAGAAACGTGTTTAAAGGAAGGATCGTTGAGATGATCGACATAGGACCAGTAATGAAGTTGAAGGTTAACGCTGGGAAAGAATTTGTTGTCCAAGTGACTAGACGGTCGTTTAACGAGATGCAACTCAACATCGACTCTGAAGTTTTTCTTGTTTTCAAAGCCTCTGCGGTTCAAGCGGTTTAGTCATGGCTTACCTTCGCTTTTCGCTTTTTCCAGTTCATAAAGGATAACTAGAGCCTCGCCAAGCGGGATTCCAACTTTGGCTGCGAGGTCTGCTGGCTTTATGTCTGGTTGCTCATGTAAGGCAACATCCCTTGTGTAGGCTTTATGATTTGGATACATAACCATAGAATGAACAGTTTCTAAAAGAATCGGCCAAAGAGGATCATTCATGTATTCTTGCCAACTCATAAGGAACCCTAAATACACAGTTGGAAACCGCAAAATATATCTTATAGGATCCTCAGCAATACGCAATCCTAACCAACGAAACGCAAACGGTGAGCGCTTATTGAAAATGAAGGCTGTGATCTTCGACCTCGACGGCACAATAGCAGATTTTAACCTCGACTATATGGCGTCAAGAGCCGAAATTTTACAGTTCCTCAGAGAAGAAGGCTTCCCACAGTCCATATTTTCAATAAACGACAACTTATTCGAAATACTAAATAAAGCAGAAATCTTCTTGAAAAATCATCATAAAGAGAAACAAGTTGAAAAAATAAAAACGTCTATTTTCTCCATAGCTGCAAAATATGAAATGGAAGCCGCCCGCACAACCAGCCTCATACCAGGAATCCGAGAAGCTTTGAAAGCTTTAAGAAAGATGAAGCTTAAACTCGCATTGTTCACGGTTAACTGCAAAAACTCGGTGAACCATATTCTTAGAACTTTCAACCTTAAACGATATTTCGATACCGTCATCACCCGAGACGATGTCTTGATGGTTAAGCCGAATCCCGTTCATCTGAAGACTGCATTAAACGCGCTTAAGGTTAAGCCGAAAGAAGCCATTGTTGTCGGAGACAGCGTTTGGGACATGAACAGCGCCCGAGCACTCAACGTGTTCGCAGTGGGAACGACAACTGGAATCGCGTCTCCGGAAGAACTAACCAACGCAGGAGCCCACTGCCTTGTTTCTTCACCAACCGATATAATCACATTGATAGAGCGATTGAACGAGAAAGGAACTATAAATCAGTCTCTTTAAGCGGTTTGAAGTAATACCAAGTTCATTGGAGATATCCCCCGCAAACTCCCCATTTTTCTCAACTTGTGCGAGCTTGCAAGGGTTTGAAGTAGTATCTTGGCCATTTGGGCCACTCGGAGGGCAGGGCCGTGTCAAAATCTACACTTAGTTTCATGCCAACCCTGATTTTGTCATGTTCAATATCACGTATCATGCCTGGCAGTTGAGGGCCTTCAGTTAACTGTACAATGCCCACGGCATAGGGAATCATGCTTTCGAATTGTTTGGGCGAAACATGAATAACTGTGTAACTGAGCAGCTTGCCCTCTCCCTTAAGTTTGGACCACTCTAAATCCTTTGAGTAGCAGTCTGTGCACATCGGTCTAGGTGGAGCAAGCAGTTTTCCGCATTTTTTACATTTGGCAGCCATCAGTTTTTTCTCTGAGATAAACTTGTAAAAGCTTTCAATCGAAAACGGCAACGGAGCTTCAGCCATATCTTATCCTCTCCTAAAAATATGCACTGTGGCGGTGGCGCCTGAGCCTCCTACGTTATGGGCTAAGCCTATCTCTGCTTTTTTCACCTGTCTCCTTTCAGCTTGTTCTGTCAACTGCAAGAAAATCTCATAAGCCTGCGCAGTGCCAGTTGCGCCTACTGGATGGCCTTTTGACTTTAAACCGCCGCTTGTGTTTACTGGAATCTTGCCTTCAAGGGTTGTTGCGCCATTTTCAATCATTTTTCCGCCTTTTCCTGACTCACAGAAGCCTAAGTCTTCGTAGGCTATGATTTCAGCTATGGTGAAGCAGTCGTGGACTTCGGCTAGGTCTATGTCGTTTGGCTTGACTCCAGCCATTTTGTAGGCTTCTTTTGCCGCGAGTTTTGCTGCTTTTAAAGTTGTGAGGTTTTCGCGTTCATACAGCCCGATTGTGTCGCTGGCTTGCCCTGACCCTATAATATGTACTGGTGTGTCTGTGAATTTCTTTGCCAGTTCTGGCTTGGTCAAAATTAGGCAGCTGGCGCCGTCTGTGATTAAGGAGCAATCGTAAAGTTTTAACGGCCAAGCGATTATGCGTGAATTTAAAGCCTTTTCTAAGGTAACTTCTTTTTGCATGTGTGCTTTTGGATTTAGGGTTCCGTTGTGATGATTTTTAACTGCAACCATTGCCATTTGCTCTTCGGTTGTGCCGTATTTGTGCAGGTGTGCTGTTGCCATGAGCGCAAAGAGGCTTGGAAAGGTCAGGCCATGCCACTGTTCAAACGGGAAGTCAGAAGCCATTGCTAAAAACTCGGTTACGTCTTGTGTGGTTCTGTGCGTCATTTTTTCAACGCCGCCAACAAGTATTATGTCGTAGAGACCTGAGAGCAAGGCTAAAATTCCGATGCGTAAGGCAACTCCAGATGATGAACATGCAGCTTCGGTTCTTATGGCTGCTGAGGGTAGTAATCCGGCCCAGTCTGCCAAGGTTGGGCCTGTGTGTCCTTGATGCTCATAAGACT
>Ga0224501_10004324_pt1 | contig 11215 bp, 9 predicted proteins | sample SF_Oct11_sed_USG_4_FD_169105 | JGI IMG/M metagenome (GOLD analysis project Ga0224501, IMG submission 169105) | Sediment microbial communities from San Francisco Bay, California, United States - SF_Oct11_sed_USGS_8_1 | ecosystem: Environmental > Aquatic > Marine > Sediment | place: USA...
ACACACACACACACACACACACACACACACACACACACACACACACACACACACACACACACAATACATCTATTCAAACTAGCAAGGTTTTCCTGAATAACTTAGTTGGTAGCCAATGAGCAGTCCGATTTCTAATCTAGCCGTCATGGAGAAACATGCGTGAGAATGAGACTCGTAGTCATTCAGAATCTTGCTTGAAACACTGATCCCGTAAAAAGCTTTTAAAGACTATTAAAGGCTCAATCACAGAGATTACGATGGTGGTTCAAAACCCCAGACTCAGACTAACCGCAGAGTCCATGCTGCCAGGCCTGCACTAGTTCCTGATCTGGGAAGGGACTGGCTAGGTACTGGTCCATCTCCTCGTCATGACGTATGCTTCTATTTCTGTTAATAATTTCCCATGCCACCTTACTACAGGACTCTCCTTCCTCCATACTGTGACAGTGCCAGAGACTGAAAATCAATGTGTAAAAATTGAGCATGAAAATGTTACCTCTGTGCCATGGCTCTCGCCAGCAGCGTGCACCTCTGACTAGAGGTCTAGAACACGGACGAGCCCGTTTAACTCTTGCAGGTCTATCTCCGTATATCCCATACATTCCATACGCTGCATTCATGGCAGAGCAGAGAACCTTCTCTCGTGCGCTGATAGCGTTAGAATGAGGGGAGTAGTTATTTCTGTGGTGGCGGATACGCATAGGATTGCAAAAGAGCTGATCAGCTTTTGTACTTGAACAATGCACAGCAAAAGGCGCATGACCTGTGTACTACATAGCCAATCAAACACAGTAATAACTATGTGGGCTCGGTGCGGCCTATCCTATACAGTATACACCGTCTTTTAGTTTTAACTCATCTCTTTGAAGTCTACAAGATATCAATTTAGTGTGTTTAGTCCTTTTATTACACTAACTTCTTGTCGGATTTGGTGCCATTTTCACTGTGAGTAAAATGGGCTTGCCATTGGTCATTTGGACTGGTACTGGCAGTGACGGAGTAACTCAGAGCTAGACTCACTTCGACTTCGAGTGAGCAACACAGAGTCGACAGTTCCTAATCTCCAGTATACACTCACTCAGAGTCTCACTCAATGTCTACTTATCCCGGATACAGACAGACTCACAGGGGTAATCATGCCAAGGCAATTGTCGTATTGACTTGTCCCATCACACATGACATGCGCCTGCAGACCAGTCAATCACAATGTCATTGAGTGATTGACTCATTCCCTCTAAAAGTCGCAATCGGATTGGAATTTACACACCTAGGGAGTGGAGAGGCAGCGAGATTTTACACAGGCGCGTCAACTGGTACGTGCACTCACAATGTCCAAGACCACGGGGTAATAAGTCAGGTTCAATGTAGAGACATCGAACTCGAAGCGTATATGATATATGTCTCTAGCTCAATGTTGTGAGTATCCATGAACCAAGAATGTAGGATGACCCGGACATAAGGATAATGGACCAATCGGCGTGTGTTTTTGATGAACTAGGTCATTTCATTGTTATTCGTTATTTGATTGGGCAATGAAAGTCCAAGAGTTTTCCAATCACCTTGGATAACTTGATCAATTCAAGTTACTCACTTGCTGCTCATTCATACTCATAGTCATAGTGAAAGGACAACAGTTTTCAGTTTCGTGCTCGAACTGAAGGAACTGATCAAGGTATGTATCCTGGACACTAAAACGGCGCATCTTCACTTTTTATGCTTCTGTTTCTCTTCTTTCCAAGCTAGTTTAGTAGTTATTGTATGATTGATTGAACCTGAATAGTGAATAAAACTGAGTACTCATAGTCATAGTCATACTCATAGTCATACTGAACAGGTGAACAAACAAAAGCCGAAACAGTGGACACTTGAAGTTGAACGGCATGGTTTTACTTGAAAATTTGAAGTTTCAAATTGCCATGTTACGTGTATATCATATCTCTCGAATGATCTCCATCTAGGGAACTTCACTGAATAGTTTGATACTCTAGTCTAGAATCATATTATCATAATGGCTCAATTTCAGATGCACGAGGTATCCTGTCGCACGCCTACCGCCCCAGTTTGTCTGTTGAACGTGACACTGACTCTTTTCTCTTGAGTCTAATTTTCCAGTCTTCGAAATCGGAACTCTCAGAACAGAAATTTATAAACACAGGTTCAACTGCGTATGGGAAGTTGAAAAGTACTAAACTTTAAAAAGAAGATCTATTGGCATGAACCGTTGTGTTACTTTTGAGCTGATGTTATTTGTTATCCATTTATTAAAATGATTTACCTCTGGGTCCTCCCTTCCTGTATATTTACCAAGTATCTATTTTAGCTTTACTTATCCTATTACTGTGATCAATACTACGATAACTGTGTGTGTGACATCATACCTCATGGCTAATGTACACTATGTAGGCTAATCTGATGCCGATGGCAGTTTCTCTATGGACAGGCGTCATTGCCTTGCTGTTAGTTCACCGAGCCGCTACATCGGAATGTAATGTCAGCCGCAGTGATGGTAACACTATTGTGGACTGCTATCGTAAAATTCTGAGTGCCATTCCTACTACAGTTCCTGATGATACAAAATCTCTAAACTTCTCCAGTAACACAATAAGAAACCTAGCTTATAATGGCATGTTGAGCAGATTCTTCAATTTACGAGTAAGTATAAGTTAAACTGCAGTTTCAAATTGTTTGACCTAAGTATCGTATTTCCCAATGAAGCATCATGCTTGTTCTGGAGCGATACAAGGTGGAAATTATGTGAGGAAGTTACAGTCATGACTGGGGCATGGCCATGACATGCACCGGGGATCTGACTATCTCAAGCCATACCACTTATGTATAGTGACATGGAGTGTGAGACAGCCAAGCTTTGCTCCGCTCAATGCTGAGATAGTACTGAGTACGCACTGCCGAATAAAGATGGTGCACAAACCGAAGGCTAGTATCTCCACCCAACGATTTTACAATCCTGAGCTAAGCACTCGAATCACCTAGTTATCCCATGCTACAGCGGGCAAAAGGATGACAGTCACTCGCAACACGAGTACTGCATCGCTCTATTAAATAGATATTGGAGAAGCAATACAAGTGCTATGCCTTCTTCACTAAATCAAAATAGTCTGTTAGGATTGCTAAATAGCATTAATGTCAATGGGCCTATAAGCGTTGAAATGATTGACTGCCAAATGAGGGAATCGGAACAAAAGCACAAGTCCGAACCATTGATTCATTCTGGTACTTATCATGCCTGGCTGTAATGAGTTTTATTTTATACTTTTGAAATAGGAAATTCTTTGCTGTCATGCAGAAAATAGACAATGATCTGGACTTGGTATCACATAGCGTAATGAGATTGGGGGAGGAGGGGTGCTCGCAATAGGATCTATTCTCTAAGAAGCTTAGGGAATTACTAAACTGCCTTCTTTTGCACTAGTCATTGTTGAGCTAGTGTGGTCAACTTTGCTTCTGCGGTGGTGTTTTTGAGCTCTTAATAACTTGACTTATATCCGACATGGATTATCGCATAAATTATTGATGCCTCCTTTTGTCAATTCTGAGAAAAGTCAAAACTAGGCATGAAAAGGTTGGAAAACGGCCTCATCGCTGCTCGGAACTGAGGTGATTACCTCACTCATATTCTATGATAGCTTGTTCTCTCAAGCTTTTATTATTAGCTCTGTTATCTCAGTGCTTTTGTTTGACTACGACCCACTATTCAATTCATGGTGTTGACAAAATAGACTGCAAGCGAAGATTGAGTGAGACAGCTCACCTGAGTTAACCCACATTTATAGTCCATGTGGACGATGTCAATGTTTGATCTGACTGGCTGATGCCGTAATGTGTGAACTGCACTAGTTGCCTACCTTGCTAAGTCGGGATAGCAGGATAGCTCAGTCGCTGGGGCGGCTGGGTTAAGAACCGAAGATCATCGATCGAAGTCCTAGCTCCTCACATAATTCCTAGGTCCTACCGGTCCAGGAGACTCAACGCCTAGGATGTCCGTTAAATAGGATGACCAATAAGTCTGTGAGTTTCTCATGGTCTGCCCTTTTCTCACACAGCAGGTTCCTGCCATGAAGAATTGTTCACCGCCGGCATTGACTGCCTTTCAAGTTGCCTTGGGTATCCTCTCATTGTTACCAACCAATGCACGTGCTTATTTTTGTTATACACTGGCACTTGGCCATCCTATGGAACTTAAGGAGGGGTAGGAGCTTGAATATATGTGAAAAGCTTCTACTTGGGTCACAACGGGAGCCCACCATGACCACCCGCGTTCTCACAGTTGTGAGCCAAGCACTCTACCACTGAGCTAGCCCAACTTTGCTCATGAACTTTATAGTGGTAACAGCATCTAGTAGGTACATCATGCTGTTATGACTTCATGGCTTACCAGTATGACTCTGTTCTAGATTCTGGATATGTCTGGGAATTACCTAACCGCTGACTCCTTCAGGGAGAACATTATCACCAATATTAGTACCCTGCAATCCTTTTACCTACAGGATAACAGGTAAGCGCATTCTCACCTTAAAACTAAAATGAAGACTGCCCTTTAATCAATGGTCGTGTGGAGAACTGCCCGTCAAAAAAAACCAACAATTTTACTGGCAATCGTGTAACGGAGGTAAGGTGTCACTTCTCTCCCTCACTGCCTTCAACTTTCCCAGCGCCGAAGACAGTCGGTTACCCGTGAACTCTCCGCCGGGTGAACAGAGAGAGATTTCAAAAGATCCTGCATACCCGCGCACATGCTTTCTTGAGCCCTGGACATTCAGCTCCTAGCGCTCTAACCAATCAGCCACAGCACCACCCTTAGCTTCACCTTCTAGCCCATTTACTAGGGTTAGGAGCAGCTGTCACACGGGTTCTCGATCACCATACTCGTGTTAGTTGATCTGTCAGCATCTAAGAAAATGAGCAATGCGGGAATTGATCAAGAATGAATTATATTGAATAAAAACTGTCCATATTCTTCGCTAAATTCCATAATTTGTTGGCTGACTAGGATATATGGTAGCCGATAGTTGGAAGCTTTTCAAAATCTTTCCTCTTTTGATTTACTCGCTCAACTATAAGCAGAGGAGACACTTTAATGTGAAACACATACTTGTGCCATACTTATCATGTACTTGTGCCATGCGCGACTCGGTAGCTCATTCTAAGCTCAATTTAAATCGCTAAGAGTCTTGTTGTGACCAAGCTTTAGAAGTGGCCTTTGTTTGTCTTGTTTGCACAACAAGTTTTTAGAGTGGTCGTGGGATTGTTCTTTTCTGACTGCGTATCACTAGTAGTCCCTGATCACAAATCGATTTGTGTTAGTCGAAATATTTATTCAAGTTTATCCCTTGGGCCAACAGGTTTAATGGGTGCATTTGTAGATTTTAATTTGTTTGCGTTGGTGCATCATACTGTAGGTGTATGTGTTCGAGCTATGGGGCCAATACTGACAGATGCACCTAATTCCCCAGCTATCCCATCAGCTGGTTTAGTTGACCTGACTGCTTGTATAGTCTGTTTCAGCTTCTAATCAATCAAATTAAACTATTATGGTGGTCCCATAGTGCTGCCACCTGGTTTTGGAATTGATTCTCTGATCATCCGCTAACCTATAAGCTTTGGATTTTCCTCTTTCTGTTGTCCACGTACTGACTAAGTTACAGTCTTGTTTTGGAATGATAGGGTGAAGATCTCACTCTCACTGCAACAGCGGGTGTGACTAGGGTCTCAAAATTTCACGATGTAGAGCTGAGGGCTCGAGTCACTGGCCTATATATCACTATAGATATCCTGTTTTATTCGCATACTCTATGGCCCCTCTATGCTTCAGTACTCTCCGAATGTTGACTAGATCAGTGACATAAAGACTGGATCACTGACTAGATCGTAGAGTACTGCAGTGGCGCATAACAGAGTGCGAACATTATTGGTAGAGAATTCTTACCATTGGCTACTGGCGCTATAAACCAGCTGGTTGGTGTGAAGACCAGGTTGATCCGTCCTGGTGATGGGTATCTATAGATTAGCGTGGCTTAATGTCAGGATTGCTGATTTGAGGGCATTCCATAACCTCGTTAGCCGGAATTAGTCCAACATTGCATCGATGGCGGTCATGTGGACACTGAACTGATCCTTTATGTTATGTCGGAAATCCAAAGTTTTATGGCAAGTTCATGGCCGTAGTGAGTTTTGTGTAGCTACTGAAGTATTGTAGCATAAGTAGGATGTGTAGGAGTAAACTGATGGCTCAAAGGCGCGCACACTGTTTCAACTATCTGTAGCATCATTTTGTTCTTTGAGCCTTGGGTTTGGAATGCGGGCACCAATTGAGGAATGTTCATTTTAAGCTCCATAATGACTCATTCTATAGATAGGCCTCAAACTTGAGGTTATACATATGTAAAAGAAGCGGGATAGCTCAGTTGTTAAAAACGCCGAGTTTGCAACCGTGAGAACATGGGTTCGAATTCAGGTCACGGTGGGCCACCGTTGTGCGTATGAGCTCCTCACATTTATCCTTGCTCCTATCGCTTCAACAAGCCTTGGGCTTAGGAGGTTCGTTAGATAGGATGGTCATGTGCCCAAGTACAAAATAATTAAACAAAAGTCGACAACAAGTCGATTTTACCTTCTACTCATATCCACATTGATTTTGATTTTGTAGGATCACCCACATGCGGTCCAGGTTTCTCTCTAATTCCCAAATCAGAATTCTTCGTCTGGATGGTAACTCAATCTCTCATGTACCTCCTGGTAAGTTGGATGCATTGTATTATATTTGCTCACTTATTTATAACTATATGTCTATCCCTCACTAGACTTTATGCCATGCCTAACTTAGATATAAGTCAGTCATGATAGGTCAGTGGGATAGCTCACTGTCTGTCCTCCCTGTGGCCCGGGTTCAATTCCTAGCCACGGCGGATTTTTCCCTGATTGATCCACTCTGTCAACCCGTCCTGAGCCAGCGTGGCAGAAAATGGCTCAATCTCCCCTCAATGACACCACACAACCTGCGGACAGTGAGGAGGAAGGCCGAAGTCCAACCACGGACAGCCGATGGCTGATGAAAAAAAACATTGATATGAACATATTACCATACATGTATAGAGAAAGATTATTCAACTTTTAAATAATGGATTGAGTTTTCAACCAGTGAATAAGGGTCAGGATCACTCAACGGTTTTTAAAGCTCTACCTCTCCCCTTTCGTTAGACACTAGCCGAGTTATCGGTGGGTGAGGCATAAATCTGGTTAAGTTGACCTCCAGCCTCCCTGGACTATCCACTCAGTCTTTTAGCGTAATGCTTCACACTGAGTCAGCGGTACCGGATAGAGTGGAATTGACACGGGTCATGATCATCTTCCAGTCCACTATTCAGCCCTGTTTTGTAGCCCTTCAGTAGAAGAGACACTATTGTCTTCTAAGACGACCAAGCTTTGATAGACCTCAGTTGACAGCTCCATAATGCTTATATTTTTTTCTACCTTCCAATAGATTTCTTGGTTAACTTATTACGTTTGGAGGACCTGTCGCTGTCAAACTGTGGTATAGAATCCATCTCTGGAGCAGCTTTCAGGCTTATGGGTGAGTGTTTGGATAGCGATGCTAAATAAAGTTGGCAAACTCACAAAGAGTAACCTTCTCTATGGTACTCACCATGGATCACCATCGAAACAAGTCATTGGCATAGTGGGGACCACCCATAGAGTAACCTTTCAGAGACCCTACAGCTGTGCTCTCGTGAAGACACGGTAATGCTGGGTGTAAATATAAGCATAGGTATGCATAGGTTAAGAATATGTCTGAGGCGCAAGTAACTCTGTGCCAGTTTCATATTTACTCCGGGTGTATGTAGGCGGGTCGCTGAAGCATTTAGATCTGTCTCACAATAGACTGGAGACTCTGAGTGTGGACCTGAGACCACACATATTCACGGCAAGCCTCGAGACCGTACGACTGTATGATAACTTCTGGGTCTGCAACTGTCATCTCAAGTGAGTGCCTCCTAGTAGGAATGGATGTTTAGACCTAGTAGGAAGCTCCCAATCAGAAAATAACAAGGCCACAACAGTGTTGTGACACTTCAGGTACCTGCCCAAGAAAAAAAACATGTAGTGTAGTGACCCTTTAAATCATTAAACTTGTGCACAATCACCCCTTTTGGCATGGACCAGGGGAATCCTACGGTCACCTGGCTTAAGGTAAGTTCAATCACCTGGTTATAATGGGTCTCTCCAGTGCAAAATCTAAACATGTGAACAAATCGAAGCGTCAAAAAAGTCCGTGACCATTGTTATTTTAAGGCTATTCTGCTGACCTAGTGATGATATCCATATGAAAAAGATATATCTGGTACCGTGTTCTCTCCCGTCACCCACTCGGGGCTGTGTTCCTCAGGTGGCTCCGTCTGGAAGTAATTCATACCTCAGCGCGCTGGACTTTTGACGCCTCTCGTTTGATTCCGGCGTGCGAAGAGCCCAAGACTCTAAAGCACAAGAACTGGTATTTAGTTCAGGCGGAACAATATGGTTGCCCGCCTGCTCTGGTAGGACAACCACAAGCTTTCATCGCAGAAATAGGTAAGGTGTAAACTGACCTTTTTTCTTCGTGTCTCCATTGCTATGGCAAAGCAATCGAGTTATAGAATTTTTAGCATGGAGCGCCACGAGCGGCTTAATATCAATCCTCCTCCTCCTAGCCAGCCTTGTTTTTGTTTTGAGCTAGGAGCTCATACTCACAACGATAGCCCGCTATGACTGGGATTCAAACACAGGTTTTCACGGTTGCAAGCCTAGTGCTCCAGCGCTCAGCTATCCCGTCATCCGTGAACTGATCTGAGACCCGTGGTCATTGTATTCATTTATATTGGATTTTTATTTTATGCATCTTATTGTTATTTGTTCTTGGCCCTCCAAAGCCAGAGTCTTGTTCTGGAGTGGTAGAAGCTAAGTATTATTATGAGCGCCGAACACCCATAGTGGGAATCCCACATGACCAGCCTCAGGCTCATGATCTTGCAATCTCAAGCATTGCCTGTGGCTCTAGCCACTCAGCTCTTCAGCTATCGCTATTAGCTTTACAAAAACAAGTACTAACAAATACTAATAATGACAGGATACAGGATTTTGTGATCTGAAGTGAAATGATTCTAGCCACTGAGGTGTTCAACTATCCAGGTTTAATGAACAATTGTGCTCAGTGCCTTTAAGACAAAACTGTGTGCGAAGGTGAAGCCGTATTACAAGCTATGAACATCATTATTCAAAAAAACCCGAGCATACGCTAATAGCGCCATTGTTAAAGTATCAAAATGTAGTCACGAAAGATAATGATTGATTCGCGCACAAAGACATAGTTTCACTTGCGGTGAATTCAAAGCAAATCCCGTCATCCGTGATGTATTCACTAACTTTCTCACACCCTGATTAATACAAGTAAATTACACTCTTCTTCCCATTCAACAGCCAACTTGAGGCTTTTAAGAGGGTTTATGATAGTCACACATGCATGGAAGCTTTTTGATTGTACACAGGCACCTGCTGTATTAATTACATGGTCTGTCACTTCGTATTGTGAACTCGGGTCACTGTCACACGCACAAGGATTAGAGCTGGGTTAGAGTTATCCTCGATTACTCTGTGGGCTTTAGTCATTCGCTAACATACTAGACATATACACAAATTTTCTCTGTTGATGTCCATCGTTTGTTGTTGACGAACATCTCTATCTTTTCTTTTTAATGAAGCCAGTCTTTGCCTGGGGTTAGGGTTGGCCTCGACCAAGTAGATGTTTCCTCAGGTGGCCGGATAGTCCAATCTGAAGCTCTGAAGCCTCGATTGCAGATACGACCATAATGCGAGGGAGGGTAGTGCAAGTTTAGAGTGCACCTTTCTTGCGGGCTGCACTCTTTACTTCTTATTTTGTACCACATCACTCATCCCTACTCCAGCCATCCCATCCTTTGCTTGGCGGTTCCACTGTTTCACATTGATGAGGGGATAACAGGATAGATCAATGGCTAGAGCGCTTGGCTCAAGACCGAAAAGTCATGCGTTCAACTTCAAGTCATACTGAGCTACCACCGTGAGAATAAGCTCTACACATGATTCCTAGCTCTTACCGCTCCAACAAACCTCAGACCGGGCTTAGGAGGTCCGTTAAGTGGGATGGCCAAGTGCCAGAGTAAAAAAAGAGGTTAAATCCTTGAACGACACTTTCATATATTATCTAATGCTCCCCCACAGGTTCAGAGATAATAATGACCGGCCAGGCTGTTACCGCCTCACCTCCTATTTTGGTGGAATGGATGCAGAATCTTGTCCTGATAGACCACATGGCACACATTAGCGTCTCCCGTGTGTATGATGGGGAGAAGTTCACCAGTGCTCTGACAATTACCATCATCAGTGAGAGGGATTACGGCAACTACACATTCACCATACAGACAAAATTCGGGTGAGTTATAACTCGTTTATTTGATGCAACATTTAATTCAATCTCGCTCGACAGACATAATTCAGGTGAATTTGAAATATGGCTACTCGGCGCAACAGTTTTTAATGTCACTCGAGAAGTGGCATGAAACTGTGCCCTTGCCAATCTCGTAATCAACTTGGAGTGTTATCTTCATTCTGGGGGTTTTCTACACCAACTGTATATTGCCCACTGTGGCTGTGGATTTGAAGTAGGTAATAGGCGCTACCGCTACTTTTTATTGTACTACATAACCACTTGCCCATTTTATTTGACCGACCTTTCAAAGCCGACACAAGTTTGTTTGGGAGTGAATGAATGTGGGGATTATGTGAGGAGCTCACACTCACGCTGGAAGCCGCTTCTTACTCAGGATTAAATGATTTCATGCCAGAAACTAGCCACCATTTCATCCCACCATCACCGCAGAGGAAGGGAAAGGCAACTCTTTGCTGTTCAGTTTCGCAGTATTCATGGGATTTTTTCTCTTGTAGAAATGCCACCCAAGTTACCACTGTATTACCACCTGCCAAAGCCACAAGAGGAACCAATGCCGGTGTTGTGGCTGCCATAGTTGTGGTGGTTATTATTATTTTAATCATCATCTTAGTTATCACTGCTATTTTCCTGAAGAAGAACCTGGTGCACAGAGGAAAGCTCTATATGAATGGAGTAGTGAGTAGAAATGTGTTTGCCTGACTGTTTTGCGTGGTTTTGTAATTTTAAGCGAAAATCTTG
>Ga0224501_10004325_pt1 | contig 11214 bp, 7 predicted proteins | sample SF_Oct11_sed_USG_4_FD_169105 | JGI IMG/M metagenome (GOLD analysis project Ga0224501, IMG submission 169105) | Sediment microbial communities from San Francisco Bay, California, United States - SF_Oct11_sed_USGS_8_1 | ecosystem: Environmental > Aquatic > Marine > Sediment | place: USA...
GAAGCTGCTTTAGCTTGGGTGCATAGCGAAATTGGAGACATTCCGAAACGAGATGCTGAAAAGATTATAGAAATGGCTTCGACAAAACATGTTAAGCTGAGTCGCGTGAAAGAAATTGAACAAGAAATCACACATGACGTAATGGCGCTGGTTCGAGCACTGGCTGAAACATGTGGATCAAGCGGGGCCTACGTTCACCTCGGAGCCACAAGCTCTGACATTCTTGACACGGCAACTGCCCTTCAGCTGAAAGAAGCTCTGAATCTTATTCAAAAAAGACTGAACGACGTAGAAACGGTTCTGATTAAGAGAGCGGAACAATACAAGGAAACCATGATGATGGGCCGGACTCACGGCCAGCATGCCCTACCAATCACGTTGGGATTCAAGTTCGCTGTCTGGATGAGGGAAGTGGCTAGGCACTTTCAACGTCTCCAAGAGTGTAGAGAGCGCCTAATAGTTGGGAAGATGAGTGGCGCCGTCGGAACCCAAGCTGGCTTCGGCCCACACGCACTGAAGATACAGGAGCTTGTCATGAAAAAGCTGGACATCAAACCAGCTGAGATTTCCACACAAATCATACAGAGGGATCGTTACGCTGAATTCATCTGTATCCTAGCCATAATCGCATCTACGCTGGATAAGATAGCCACCGAAATTCGAGAATTGCAGAGGCCGGAGATAGGAGAGGTTTTTGAGCCTTTTGAAGGGATGAGGCAGGTTGGCAGTTCAACGATGCCTCACAAACGCAATCCCATGGTCTGTGAAAGGGTTTGCGGGCTGGCAAGGATCATGAGAAGCCTTGTTGCGCCGTCTCTGGAAAACGTTCCTACATGGCATGAACGAGACCTAACCCAATCCTCCACCGAGCGATTCATAATCCCCGAAGCGTGCATCCTCATAGATTATATGCTGGTTTTGATGGCGAACGTTTTAACGGGTTTGCAGGTTGATGAACGAAGGATGCTGAAAAACATGGAGTTAACGCAGGGGCGAATGATGTCGGAGGCGGTTATGTTGGCGTTAGCGAGGAAGGGTATGGATCGTCAAAAGGCTCATGAACTCGTTCGGGGCTTAGCGATAAAAAGCGATGTTGAAAAGAGGCCTTTCAAAGAAATTCTCGTTGAAAACGGTACTGTGCATAAAATGTTGAGGGAAAGGGAGATTGATGAAGCGTTAGATCCACGAAACTACTTGGGCACTGCCGTAAAACAGGTTGAGCTGGTTGTCAAGACGACAAAACAGGAAAGAAAGGCTAGAGGTTTGACAGACTAGTATTCGGTTATGGCTCGTTGCTCCGCGGTTTCTCCTTTCTTCAGTTTTTTCCATTCTTCGGCTTTGACGAATCCGCCTACTTGTTCCTTTATTTTCTTGGCTAGTTTGGGTCCAATCAGGGGCAGGTTTGTTAATTTGTTGAGGGGAGCTCTTTTGAGGTCTGTGAGGGTTTTTAGGCCTGAGTTGTAGAGGATGCGTGCTCGCACTCTTCCGATTCTCTCCAGCCTGACGAGTGGAAGCAGTTCGGCTTTCACTCCCTTTTCGGTTCTTTCCATGAGTCCGGCGAGGTGTGGAAGAAGGTCCTTGTGGTTGAAGAGGGAGGCTAGTTCGTGTGAGGCGTAAAGGAGCCACTTTGATGTTGCGATGAGGCGGTAGAGGTCGCCGGGCTGAACTCGAAACTTCTCGATGGTTTCGTCTTCGGTTGTTTCCTCTATCCAGGCGTTCAGTACCCAAGCCAGCTTGGCTTCTCCCAGAAATTCTTCGTAGGCGATTCTGTCTATCCATTCGTCTGGCACCTCAAACATGAACTCTTCTCGATGCTCATCAACGAACAAGGCGAGGTTGTCTATTTCTCGTGAGTATGGGCGAAGCTTCGGAAACATGTCTGGTGTGTGGGCGATCATGTGGAGGAAGCTTATGTCTGTGAGCCTTGGTGCTCGGCTTAGAAGGGCGTCTCGAATTATGACCGCCGAAACGGGGTCGATGTAGAGTTCAGAGACTCTTCGTCCGAATCTAGTGGCATAAACGTTTTCGCCGCTTACTTCGATCATTTTTTCTTCGTAGAGAAACTTCAGAATTTTTGTGGTGACTCCTTTTATGGCTCGTGGGTCATATTGATACGCGTAGAAGGTTTTGTCGAAGAAGTCGTAGATTCCCTGTTCGGTGTGGGCGAAGTCTGCTGCTATTGTGGCTAAAACGTGGGATCGGAGGATTCTTTCCACCGCCAGCTTTGACCATATTCTTTCTGGTTCGGAGAGAACGTAGCTTTCCATGAGGTAGTCGCGTTCGTCTTCGGTTCTGGCTATGAGCAAGGCTTCTCCAACTTTGTCGTAACGGGGTCTTCCAGCTCGTCCAGCCATCTGTTTGTACTCGAGCACTGTTATGGGATAGTAGCCGTATCCAGGCTCGTACCGCCTATAATCGTGGATGATCACAATTCTTGCTGGTAGGTTCACTCCAAAGGCTAGGGTGGGGGTGGCTGTTATGACTTTGATTTTTCCGTCTCTAAAAGCATCTTCAATTATCTTTCTGTGGCTGCCGCCTAATCCAGCGTGATGAAAAGCCGTTCCATAATTAACAATCTCAGCTAACAGCTCGCTGATTCTTGTTCTTTCACCGGTTGCGAGAATTTGTTCGGCGATTCTTGTTAGGGAACGTTTCATGGGCTTAGATATGAAGGCTTTCATAGTTGTTGCTGCCTTCTTAGCCAAACTGACGGAGTTTCTACGTGTTCCTGCGAAAACTAGGGCTTGTCCACCGGATTTTACTATGTGTAAAGCTAGGTTTATGGCGGGGTTTTTGGCGGCTTTTTCTATTTTTTGGGCACCTCCGTCTTTGAAGTGGATCTCGTTGTGTAGGAGTACGCCTTCTCTGAGGGTGACTGGTCTCCATTCTGTTGTGATGGAGACGGCCTTTAGCCACTCAGCGGCTTCTTCTGCGTTTTTTATTGTTGCGCTTAGGGCTAGGAGTTGGGTGTCTGGGTTTACTTGTATGAGGCGGGCGAGGACGACTTCTAGTGTTGGTCCTCTTTCAGTGTCGTTGAGGAGGTGCACTTCGTCGGCGACTACTAGGGAGATTTCGTTGACCCAGCGGGATCTGTGTCTCAATAATGAATCTGCTTTTTCGTTTGTGGTGACTATGATGTCGAACTTCCCCAGCCACGGGTCGCTGCTGTCGTAGTCGCCGGTGCTGATGCCTACCCTGACCCGTCTTCCGCTACGTTTTCTGATAACAGTGTATTTCTTGAATTCTTCATATTTTTCGCTGGCCAAAGCTCGTAGAGGCGTTAAGTAGAGAACTTTTCCGTTTCTTTCCAGTATGTGTTTGAGGGCGCAAAACTCGGCGATGAGGGTTTTCCCTGAGGCTGTTGGACTTGCCAGGACAAGGTTTTTTCCTTCTAGGGCTCCCGCACGTATGGCTTCCTCTTGCGGAGGATAAAGTTCGGTGATTCCCGAACTAATTATAACTTGTTTTACGGATTCCGGTATCGGTAGTTCTTCAATTCTCAATGCATGCGCCTTTGGCTAGGTCTTTTTGAGGTGTCCGTTTCTAGGTGAGAATAGGGTTCCTTCCTTCAACATTTGTCCTATTAGCCTCTCTGCTTCAGAACTTCCAATGTCATATTCGGTTTGAAGTCTCTCCAGAAGTCTCGTCTTCTCTACCATTCCCGTTTCTTTCTCCATGCTCGAAATGAGACCCAGAATAACCGACAGTTTATCGCGCATACTTTTCGGTTTGCCCGTCATGATGATGTCAATATCGAATTTGCGAGACGAAACATCGATTCCAACCTCTTCCAGCGACCTCTTCATTATGGCAATCGCCGTCTCAGCATCCTCGGCGAGAACCTCTTTCCGAAGGGCAACACGAGCCCTAGCCTCAGCCGCCCTAACCAAAGATTCCAGTTGCCGCGCAGTTATAGCTATAGGCGTCCCCTCAGCTTCGCTGGCCGAACGCATGGCTAAATAGAAATCTTTCAAGCGTTCCAAAGCTTCCTTGGTCAAAACAGGCTTAATGTTTTTGGCGTAACTGATGTATTTTCGAAACAGATCAGGCGCTATGGGAGGCTCGACTGGAGCCACACCAGTTCTGTGAAGGTCAAGTATATGCTCAGTCATCTTTGTGTCCGATTCTTTTTCAGGCACATCCCGCAAAATGAAGATGAGATCAAATCTTGAGAGAATGGTGACTGGAAGGGATATGTTCTCTGCTACCGTTCGATAGGGGTCGTATCTGCCTAAGGCTGGGTTAGCTGCAGCTAAGATGGCTGTTCGAGCGTTAAGGGTTGCTACGATGCCGCCCTTGGCAATAGAAACCGTATGCTGTTCCATGGCTTCATGTATAGCCACTCTGTCTTCAGGACGCATCTTATCTATCTCATCTATGGCTGCGATGCCCTTATCCGCCAACACCAATGCTCCAGCCTCAAGGGTCATTCCACCAGCCTTTTCACGAAGCACGGCTGCTGTTAAGCCAGCGGCTGTGGTTCCGCGACCGGAAGTGTATAAACCCCTGGGAGCTATCTTCGCCACGTATTGTAGGAGCTGCGACTTGGCTGTTCCCGGATCTCCTACCAGAAGAACGTTCATGTCTCCCCGTATAGTGATGTCCGGGAAATGTTTTGCAACACCCCCGAAGAGAAGGTACATTACGGCTTCTTTGATATGTTCATAGCCGTAAATGGAGGGCGCTAACGAACGAAGAATTTTGCGGTGAACCCAAGGGTCCTTTGCCAGTTCAAGTATCTGTTTCTCTTCCTCCGGCGAAATAAGCACCGTTTCAGGCTCTTTACCCATCACATCAATAAAATTGGTGTCCAGATGCAGTCTAAAGGATCGAAGTCGTCCAACTCTCGGAAGGGTTGGGGCAACCGCGCGAACGACTCCGACCACAGAAACGTGGTCGCCGGGTCTCGCTACGTCAACGAGGTCTCTCCCAAGAAGTTTTATGTCTAACCAACGTGGAAGCTGCCCCGGCGGAAGGTCTTCTGGTCTTTCTTGGATGCGTATGTCTTGGGAATCGATGAACTTGGATTCTTCCTGAACGAAATCGAAGGGGCCTCTTCTTCTGCATGCTGGATCGCTGCATGCGGGTGGAGCCGTCAGGAATGGACCGCTTTGAGGGATATGACTGACTGTTCCACATCGTTTACATCTGAAGGCGGCTTGCATTACAAGTGGTCTGGCTGGGCTGGCGCGAACGACGATGCCCTCCACCATAACGAGCTTTCCGATATGTGCGGAGCCTAACGCTCGTAGCGGTGTGGATCCTGGTAAGCCTCGAAACCTAACAGTGACTGTTTCAACTCTTTCGGCGTATTCGGGTTCTTCTATCTGTAGTTGAGCCAACGCGGCGTTGTTCGCGTGTTCTAAATATTCGTCTGGCCTCTCTAGGATGCTTTCTGCAAGTGCGGTTTCTACTGCTAAAAGTTCTTCAAAATCTGCGATTAAGGAGGTGCTGCCAGCGATGGCCATTCGGGAAAGACGTTCACGATATTTGTCTGATTTAAGAAAGTCTTGTAATCGTTCCTGTGGATCCGCTGCCACTATTTCTTCTGTCAAGACTCACCGCCTCCCTTTATTTTCAGAATTTCAGCTCTCCATTCACTAATAATCCCGTATAAACGTTCGTAGACAACGCGTTCTTCTCTTGTCAAGTTCCCGAGAATCTGGTTTGTTTGTGCTGGTGATGAGGCGAGGGAAACTATCTTTTTCAGTCTCAAGTTGATGATGTCGCGGGAGAGCCTTCTGGCCTTTTCGTAGTCCCTCATTGTTTCAGGTTTCTTTATGGCTCCGCTTTTTAATTCATCGAGGTAACGCCGAAGTCTGGGGTAAAAATCTTCAGGTAAGGCGGCGACTTGTTGGGAAGCCTGAACTCTTTCTTTCCAGTGAATTTTGTTAAGCTTCATTAAATCTAATAATTCTTCTTCACGGAAACGTGCTATTCCAGCCCTTTTCAGTTCTTGAGCTATCCAAAACTTTACTTCGTATTCTTTTCCCTCTTGATAGGGGCCAACTTTCAATCCAGCAAGCTTGATTTCAGGGCAATTTCTGTTTACCACGATTTTTACAGGTGTGTTTTTGAAGATGAAATCCGCATCTTTGATAGACGTTAATGGTTCTGCTGACAATTTTAACCCTCACTTAACATGAGGCTTGTTCTAGAAGAAATGTGAAGTCTAGATATAAAAACTATAGTTAAAGAAGAAAGACTAAAAGGTCTAAGTTTTTACATTTATAGGGATCAGCTTTTAGAAGCCAGTGGAACATAAATACTAATGTATGACCCCTTTTCTAATACGTCACGGAGGCCTACAGTTGAGCTATGAAGTGTGGGCGGAGAAGTATCGCCCTAAATCCTTAGACGGGATGATTAACCAAACCGACATCGTGGAGCGGCTAAAGAGTTTCGTCAGGGCTAAGAATGTTCCTCACTGCATTTTTGCCGGTCCACCTGGAACTGGAAAGACCACCGCCGCGCTCTGTTTAGCTCGTGATCTTTATGAGAAAGGTTATCGGGAGCATCTGATGGAGTTGAACGCCAGCGACGAGCGTGGCATAAACATTGTTAGGGAAACCGTGAAAACCTTTGCTCGAACTAGGTCCATCGGCGAGATACCGTTTAAAATTTTGATTCTCGACGAGGCTGACAACATGACCTCCGACGCTCAGCAGGCTTTGAGGCGAACCATGGAACGCTTCACCGAAACTTGCCGTTTCATCCTCATAGCAAACTACAGCGGCAAAATTATTGAACCCATCCAGTCGAGATGCGCACCCTTCCGTTTTTCCTACCTCTCAAAAGAAGATCAGGATCTTTACATACGACGTATTATTGAGCAAGAGGACGTGAAAATCCTAGACGAAGGTTTTAACGCCATCTTCGAGGTCAGCGGCGGAGACCTACGCAGAGCAACCAACACTCTGCAGGCTGCTGCTTCTTTGGGCAAGGTTATCGACGCTGAAACCGTTTACTCAGTGATCGGGCGAGCTAATCCCGCCGATGTTCGAGAAATGATAACGTTGGCTATGAAGAGCGATTTCATAGGCGCTAGGAAAAGATTGAGGGAAATGATTCTGAAATACGGCATGGCTGGAAGTGACATCATCAAGCAAATTCACATAGAAATCTTCCGTTCAGGCCTTCCTGAGCAATGGAAGGTCAAACTTGCCGAAGCCATTGGAGAAATCGACTTTCGACTGGTCCAGGGCTCCGACGAGGAAGTTCAGCTGAGCGCCCTACTTGCGCGACTGGCAGAGGCTGGTTACGAGTTGAAAAGAGGCGGCTAGCCTTTGTATGCTGCTTGGACCCAGAAGCACAAGCCTCGAACCGTTTCTGAAATCGTTGGGAACACCGAGGCTATACAAAAATTTACTGAATGGGTGGGGTCTTGGGATAAACGTGTTCCCAAGAAAAGAGCTGCTTTTATGTATGGGCCTCCAGGCGTCGGTAAAACAGTGTGCGTTGAGGCTCTTGCTAATGACCTGCAAATGGAGTTGGTTGAAAAGAATGCGAGCGATTACAGAACTGCGGGGGCCATTCAGCGTTTTGCTGGTTTGGCTTCTCAGTATGGCACGCTGTTTGGTGGAAAACGGCTGATTTTGTTAGATGAGTTGGATGGAATCACTGGAACCGCTGATAAGGGCGGAGTCCGCGCGGTTACGGAGATCGTGAAGGCAACTCAGCGTCCAATCGTCCTCATAGCGAACAACGCCTATGATCCTCGTTTCCGTACGCTTCGGAAGTACTGCCTCCTAATAGAGTTCAAGAAGCCAACAGTTCGACAAGTAGCGAAACACCTGAAGAAGGTTTGTGCAGGCGAGGGAATCGACGCAGAGGAAGAGGCTCTGAAGTTTATCGCTGAAAGATCTGGGAGGGATGTCAGATCGGCTGTGAATGATCTGCAGGCTTTGGCTCAGGGAAAGAAGCGGCTCGTCTACGAGGATGTGGCTTGGTTAGCTGCGCGGGATCGAAAGGACGTGATTTTCAACGTGCTGCGAACGATCTTATATTCCAAGGATTCTTGGGAAGCCAAGAAGGCCGTCGACACCGCTGACATGGACCCGGATATGCTTTTTCACTGGATCTACGAGAATGTCCCCTACCATTTAACCGACCCGCACGACTTAACGAAGGCCATGGACGCGCTGTCTCTGGCTGACATATACAGGAGGAGAATCCGATCCACCCAGAATTGGAGTTTGCTACGTTATGTTTTGGATTTTATGACGGCCGGAGTGGCTGTGGCTAGAGAACGAACCGAACCTTCCGGGTGGATTCCCTTCAGATTTCCACAGAAACTTCAGTGGTTGTCGAGGACTAAGGCTGAAAGGGCGCTGCGGTCGGCGATAGGCATGAAAATTCGGAGGAAATGCCACATATCTTCGGTGAGAGCCGTGAAGGAGGTTCTTCCCTACTTAAGGATAATTTTTGAAAGCAACTCAGAAATTGCGGCAGGGACAGCAAAATGGCTCGACCTAGACGAAACCATGATAGAATACCTCGCTGGAGGTAAGAAGCAAACAAAAGCAATCATCGCTAAAACACAATAAGAAAACCTCTGAAACAAATATTGGCGTGGCTTTGGATATAGAGTGTTTCCCGGTAATACGTTTCAATTATTGTATTAAAGTAATTGTCTCTGGACCCAGGTTCAATCCGACAAGCCGCATCAAGATCGGCATACAAAATTCGATTGACAAGTATTTATGGAAGTGTTTGTTAGATAGAATAAGAGACCTGCGAAAAAGAGGCGTTTACATGGAAGAAATGCAGGGCACAGTTGTTGACAAAAAGTTTCTTTTGGTAATGATTCTGGTTTGCCTAGCATTAGGCACTGGCTTCACTTTCATATATCTGGACCTAAAAGCAGGTTTTGCGGATTTAAAGGATAATTATGCAAATCTCTCCGCTGAAATCGAACAACTTGAATCAACCCTTGAAGCCTTGCATTACAACCAGACAATGGGCTTGACAGCAGTTCAAATCTACAACCTAACAAAAACCTCAGTTGTACTAATAACCAATAGCCGCAACGATGGATCCGTTGTTGAAGGTTCAGGATTCGTTTACCCTTATGGAAGAGGCTACATAGTCACGAACAATCACGTTGTAAAAGACTATGACGTCGTTAAAGCAACATTCATTAACGGAACGGTTTTTACAGCGTCTTCCGTATATTATGATGCTTACAGTGATTTAGCAGTCCTGAAAATTAACGTGCCTGAAGAAATGCAGCTGCATCCTCTACCTATAGGAAATTCTTCAAGACTGTTGGTGGGAGAAACCGTTTACGCTATGGGAAACCCTTTCAGATTGATTGGCTCAATAACCCAAGGAATAGTCAGCCAAATTGGGAGAAGTTTGATGCTGCCTGAGATGCAGTATGCAATAGTTGACGTGATACAAATTGATGCTGCAATTAATCCAGGCAATTCTGGAGGGCCTCTTCTAAACAGTTTAGGATTTGTTGTGGGTGTAAACTTTGCAATTATAAGTGAGACGGGCGAATTTTCTGGGGTAGGCTTCGCAATTTCATCAGTTATAATGCAAAGGGTTATCCCCGCTTTGATTATAAACGGAACGTATGAACATCCTTGGATAGGTGTAGAAGGAACTGATGTAACCACTGACAGCATAAGCGGTTTCCAAATAATAAGAGTTCTACCAGATAGCCCAGCTCAAGCAAAACTGCAAAGTGATGACATAATTATAGGTGTTGATAATATTCCAGTAAGGACGGCTGATGACTTGGTGACTTACATGGAGAGATACAAAAGTCCCGGAGAAACCATAATCTTAAGTATTATACGCGACAGCCAAACACTAGAAATTGAGCTTGAACTTGGGGTAAGACCACCGCCCTAAAGCTTTAAGTTCCTTCCTTGACAGTTTTTGAAGTTTCAGACCTATCATCATATCTGTTTACGTAATCTATTTGTCGCAAGGACTTTCCGGGCACGAGTTTCAGGAGACAGGTTTTCTGCAGGGTGACCTATGGGCAAGATTGCGACTGGGTGATAATCGTCTGGGATGTATTTGCGGATACTTCTATTTTTCATCAGTTGTAGCAATTTCGTTTTCAAAGTTTTCGTCCCTCTACCTATCTTGTCTTTTCGGTGGGAAAAGCTTGCTCCTCTATCCAATCTAGACGATACGTGAATGGTAATTTGAATTTGTAAAAAAGATTAGGAGATAATAATCTATAAACAGCAGAAGTGCCGCAATTAGTTATCTGGTGTGTTGTCATGGACCTCAACGTCGAAGACGTCATGGTTGATGAAGTGATTACAATAGACGCTGATGCTACTGTTTATAAAGCCGTAAGACTCATGAACAAACACGAAATAGGATGTGTCGTCGTTATCCTCAAGGGAAAACCCGTCGGGATAATCACGGAACGAGACATGCTTAAACGAGTTCTCGCCAAATCCGTGGACCCGGAAAAAATCAAGGTTTCAGATATCATGTCCGCGCCCCTCATAATAGGAAAGCCTAAGATGGAAATCGAGAATGCAGTGAAACTCATGTTTAAAACTAAGATAAAGAAGCTGCCTGTTGTTCACGGAGGAAGACTCATCGGTCTCGTAACCCTTACAGACATCACGAGATTTCAGCCTCACATGATTAGGATACTCAAGAAACTCTCTGTCACGGAACTTCCGCCAAAACGCTTGAAAAAAGTTGTGGATTACTACCTGATTTAAAACGCTCTGCCACATTCCTCGGTTAGCGCTTTGTAGTATGGCTCACGTCTCTCAACAGCTTCAAGGAAGATTTTTGTCAGTTCTTCTTCGTTGGCTCCATTCCGCAGGGGAGTGAGAATGTCTACCAGGTTGTCGTTTCTCATGAGGCAGGGCTTTAGCTTTCCATCGCTTGTCACTCTGATGCGGGTGCAGCGGGCGCAAAACTCAGTGTTTTCGATTGGGTGAATCACTTCCACCTTTGCTCTAGGCAGAAAGTAGATCCGTCTGTTCTGCATGTATTCACGAGTTCTGACCTCCAATGCCTGCTCCTTTAATCTTTGTTCAATTTCGTTCAAGTCAAGGTGGTAACGTTCATAATATGCGTCGCTGAGGTTTAGGGGTTCCAGCTCGATCAGCTGTAGGATTGTCATGGTTCGTTCTGCAAATTGAATCATTCTCTCAACCTCTCTTTCGTTTACGTTTTTGAGAATCAACATGTTCAGTTTCACTGGGTAGAGTTCGGCTTCAACGGCTG
>Ga0224501_10004326_pt1 | contig 11214 bp, 6 predicted proteins | sample SF_Oct11_sed_USG_4_FD_169105 | JGI IMG/M metagenome (GOLD analysis project Ga0224501, IMG submission 169105) | Sediment microbial communities from San Francisco Bay, California, United States - SF_Oct11_sed_USGS_8_1 | ecosystem: Environmental > Aquatic > Marine > Sediment | place: USA...
CAAGGATGGAGAGGGAACCGTCGCCGCCAGATAATATAACTAGCTGTCCCTCACCTTAGCGATAGAGACGACCTTATCCCCTTTTTCAAGGTTGATTATTCTGACTCCCTGGGTGGCCCTTCCAGAGGGGCGAACCTGTTCTGTTTTAATCCGTATCACCTTTCCCATCTCTGTAATCAAGAGCATCTCTTCATCTGAGGTTCCAACCATTCCCAACGCATTCCCAATCTTCTTGTTCACTCTCAGGTTGATCACGCCCTTCCCCCCTCTTCGATGGCAGGGGTAGAGATTGATATCCGTTTTCTTTCCGTAACCTTTCTCACTGGCAGTGAAAGCGAATTTATCCTCGGGATCGGTGACGATCATTCCGATAATCCCGTCTTTGGAGCCTAAGGAGATGGCTTTAACTCCGGCAGCCGTCCGTCCCATCGCTCTTATCCCGCTTTCTTTGAACCGGATGGCTTTGCCCGTCTTTGTCCCGATCAAAATGTCTTTTTTCCCATCTGTCAGCTTGGCCATAAGCAGCTCACTCTTTTTCCTGAGGCTTATGGCAATGATTCCGCCTTTTCGAATGTTGCGGAAATCACTCAACTTTGTTTTTTTGATCAGCCCATTCGAGCTCAACATCACCACATACCGATCTCCGGAAAAATCCTTCACCGCGACAACAGAGCTGACCTTTTCATCCGGTTCGAGCTGGACCAGATTCTTGATCGATTTTCCCCGGCTGGAGACTCCCACGTCCGGTATGTACAGCGCTTTCAACCAGTAGAGGCGTCCTTTGTTGGTCAAAATCAGCATGTAGCTGTGGGTAGAACAGATAAAAAGATCCTGCACCACGTCTTCGGCCCTCATGCTGATTCCCCTTCTTCCCTTTCCGCCTCGACTCTGGAAGTGATAGTAGCTCAGAGAAGTCCGCTTTACGTAGCCAGATGAGGTGTAAGTGACGGCGACGTCTTCCTCTTTGATCAGATCCTCAGGCTTCAGCTCCTCGATGGCCTCCTCTTTAATCTCTGTTTTCCTCTGGTCCTGGTAGGATTCTTTGATCTCTTTCAACTCATCAACGATGATATTCATGATAAGTTCCTCACTCCTCAGAATTTTTCTCAGTTTTATGATCAGCTTCTTCAAATCTTTGTATTCTCTCTGGATCTTTTCCCTTTCCAGTCCGGTCAATTTCTGCAGCTGCAGGTCCAGGATGGCTTGAGCCTGAATCTTGGTGAGATGAAAGTTGGTGATGAGCCCTTTGCGCGCCTGTTCAACCGTCCGAGAAGACCGGATGAGGCTGATGACCTTATCCAGATTATCCAGGGCGATGGTTAACCCTTCAAGGATATGGGCCCTTAACTCGGCCTTCTTCAATTCGAAGCGTGTCCGGCGGCGGACAACATCCTGACGATGGGAGATAAAGTAACGCATCATATCGAGAAGCCCGAGTATCTTCGGCTGCTTCTCGACGATGGCCAGCATGATAATGCCGTAGGATGTCTGGAGGGCAGTATGCTTATAGAGGTTGTTCAAGATGACCTCAGGATACTCTCCCTTTCTGATCTCGATCACGACGCGCATGCCTTCTCTGTCAGACTCGTCTCTTATATCTGCAATCCCTTCGATTTTCTTGCTGTTCACGAGGCTGGCGGTGTTCTCCAGCAGCCTGGCTTTGTTCACCTGAAAAGGGATCTCCGTGATGACGATGCGGTCTCTCTCGTTCTTGCGGCCCCTTTCGATCATGGCTCGCGCTCTTAGACTGATGATTCCTCTGCCCGTGCTGTAAGCTTCCTTGATTCCCTCCAGGCTAAAAATATACCCGCCAGTCGGGAAATCCGGACCAGGCACATGCTTCATGATGGCTTCCAGGCTGGCTTTGGGATGATGGATGAGATGGATGATGCCGTCGATGACTTCTCCGAGGTTATGGGGTGGAATGTTGGTGGCCATCCCCACTGCGATCCCCGATCCCCCGTTCACGAGGAGGTTGGGGAACTTGGCCGGAAGAACGTCAGGCATCTGGAGGCTGCCGTCATAGTTGGGGACGAAGTTGACGGTGTCCTTTTCAAGGTCTGCCAGAAGCTCCTGGGTGATCTTTTTCATCCGGACTTCGGTGTACCTCATCGCGGCGGGTGGATCTCCGTCGATCGAGCCAAAATTTCCCTGTCCGTCCACGAGTGGATAGCGAAGGCTGAAATCCTGAGCCATGCGGACAAGAGTATCGTAAACCGCTGACTCGCCGTGGGGATGATACTTTCCTATCACGTCTCCCACGATGCGGGCAGATTTCTTATAGGGTTTATTCCAGGCATTTCCCACCTCGTGCATGGCATACAGCGTTCGGCGGTGAACGGGCTTCAACCCGTCTTTGATGTCTGGAATAGCCCGGCCGATGATCACGCTCATGGCGTAATCCAAGTAGGACCGCTTCATCTCTTCTTCGAGACTGACAACAGACAATTCCGGCAGTTTACTGTTCAACGCTTCTCCTGATCATGTGTAAAATGAGGCTCTAGATCTATCAAATATCCAGGTTTTGGGCTTCAAGAGCATTTGCTTCGATGAAATTCCTCCGCGACTCAACCTCTTCTCCCATCAGAATGGTGAAAACCTTATCCGCCTCCACCGCATCCTGGATGGAAACCCGGAGAAAATACCGCTTCTCCGGGTCCATGGTCGTCTCCCATAGCTGCTGGGGAGTCATTTCTCCCAATCCCTTATACCTCTGGATCACGATGCCCTTTTTGCCGTGTTGAAAGAGATAATCCAGAAGCTTTGCCTCGTTATCGACCTTCACCTTCTCGCTGTCAGCGATGATGTGGAAAGGGGGCTTGAAGGCCTCGAGTTCCTTGTGCAGTTTAAAGAGGTTTCTGAACTCAACAGATTGAATCAGACCCAGGTTCACTTTGCAGGAAACCTTCATCCCGTTCACCCTGAAATCGACCGCTAATTCATACAGCCCATGCTCCTCATCCGCGCTCAAGGCTGAATTGATGCCTTTTTCGGTGAGAAGGCCCTTTATTTTTTCCATCTTCTTCTTATCTTTTAAGAAGTCAGGGTTAGAGACTTCGTTATTGAGGAGAATCTCGATGAGGAAAAACGGATAATTCTTCCGCTCCAGGATCTGCAGGAAATTCTTTTTAGCGATGATCTTGTGGAAGAACCTCCTGAATTTTTCACCCTTGATCAGCTCACTCTGGCCTTTGACCTTTACCTGAAAATCCTCTGAGATCTTCTTGATCATGTAGGTCTCAAAGGAACGCTCATCCCTCAGGTACTCGAAGGATTTTCCTTTTGAGATCTTGTATAACGGAGGTCGAGCGATGTAAAGATGACCTCTTTCGATCAACTGAGGCATCTGACGGTAGAAGAAGGTCATCAGCAGGGTCCGGATGTGAGAACCATCCACGTCCGCATCCGTCATGATGATGACTTTATGATAACGCAGCTTTTCCAGAGTGAAATCAGTCTGCTCGATACCGGTTCCCAGAGCGGAAACCATGAGCCCGATCTCCTCGCTCTTGAGCACCTTATCAAAACGCGCTTTCTCCACATTGAGAATCTTGCCTTTAAGAGGCAAAATAGCCTGGAAACGGCGGTCCCGGGCCTGCTTTGCCGAGCCACCCGCAGAATCTCCCTCGACAAGGAAAATCTCACTGCCGGCAGGGTCCTTTTCCTGGCAGTCGGCTAACTTCCCGGGCAGGGAGGTCGACTCCAGGACTCCTTTGCGCCGGGCCAGTTCTCTCGCTTTTCGGGCCGCCATTCTAGCTCTGGCCGCTTCCAGAATCTTCATGACAACCTTCTTAGCTGCCGCGGGATTCTCTTCGAAGTAAGCGGACAGCTCTTCGTTGACGACGGACTCGACAATCCCTTTCACATCGCTGTTTCCCAGTTTGGTCTTTGTCTGACCCTCAAATTGAGGATCTTTCAGCTTAAGGCTGAGAACCGCGCACAGACCCTCTCTCGTGTCATCACCGGTCAGGTTCTGGCTCAAATCCTTGGCCAGGTTGTGAGCGTTGGCATAATTATTGATGGACCGGGTCAAAGCGGCTTTAAACCCGATGAGATGAGTTCCGCCCTCAGTGGTGTTGATGCTGTTGACAAAGGTAAAGATGGTCTCAGAATAACTGGTGTTGTACTGAAGAGCCATATCGATAAAAACATCTTCCTTCTTGCGCTCGAAGTAGATGGGCTTGGGACTCAGCGTGGATTTATTCTGGTTGAGATACTGAACGAACTCCTTGATCCCCCCATTGTACTGGAACTCATTGGTCTTATCAGTCCGCTCATCGACAAGAGCTATCTGCAGCCCTTTATTCAGGAAGGACAACTCCCTTAACCGCTGGCTCAATGTCTCAAAGTTAAAGTCAATGGATTTAAACACCTGCTCATCAGGCATAAAGGTGACTTTTGTCCCGGTCTTCTTGGTCGTCCCGATCTTTTTCAGCTTGGTGACGGGCTTGCCCCTCTCATAGCTTTGGGAGAAGACGCCCCCATCTCTTTTGATCTCAAGGTCAAGCCTCTCTGAGAGGGCGTTGACTACGGATACACCGACACCATGAAGGCCGCCTGAAACCTGGTAGGATTTTGTATCGAACTTGCCTCCGGAATGGAGAGTTGTCATCACCACCTCTGCTGCGGGCTTTTTCTCTTTTTTATGGAGTGTAACCGGAATCCCACGGCCGTCATCGATGACGGTTATGCTGGAATCCACATGAATGATCACATCGATCTTGGAACAGCATCCGGCTAGAGCCTCATCGATGCTGTTGTCAACGACTTCATAGACGAGATGATGCAAACCCTCAGGCCCTGTACTCCCGATATACATGGCCGGCCGCCTGCGAACGGCTTCCAGGCCCTTAAGTACTTTAATACTTTCCGCGGTATATTTTCTTTGTTTCATGGCTTAAAAAAGGAAAAAAATCCTGTTATGTGGGGGGGGATTTTTACACAACCTAAACGGCATATTTTTCACAAATTATTATACCTTAAAATTGGATTTTTAGCAAAGGAAAAACCCCTAAAAAAGACGCAGATTTTTGAATTTTTTTCTCGCTGAAATGGCCAAAAATATCATCCCTTTTTAGCCCCATTTGTAAAAGCTTGCGCCAGGCCTTCTTTGGCTATCAGAGAACCGCAAGAAGAAGCTTTTCTCAAGCTAAATAACCCGACCATTTTGAAAAGAAAATGAGGTTCGGCTATAATTGAGCAGGAAAAAGGACAGATGCCGGCAAACCTACCGCCACAGTATTTCGAGACAGAGAGGAAGCTTAAGTCGGCCAAGACTCCTGAGGAAAGAATCAGCATCCTGGAAGAGCTTCTGGCCATAGTGCCCAAACATAAGGGAACCGAAAAACTCCAGGCTCTCCTTAAAACTAAAATCGCCAAGCTCAAGTCCACAGCTCAAAAGAAGCCGACTATCGCCAAGCATGAGGCCGTTTTCTATATCGATAAAGCTGGAGCCGGACAGATTATCTTGATCGGACTTCCCAATGCCGGTAAATCCATGCTGGTGAAGTCGCTGACCAACGCTAATCCTGAAATCGGGGACTATCCCTTCACCACCCGGATTCCCTCTCCCGCCATGATGCCCTTCGAGAACATCCAGATCCAGCTTGTCGACACCCCACCTATCACAGCTGATTACATGGAATACTGGCACACTGAACTGGTCAAAGGCGCGGACGGGATTTTAGTCGTCCTGGATATATCCAGTCCGAAACCAGCTTCTGACCTGGAGACTCTCCTCTCAAAATTAAAGGAAAAGAGAATAGAACTGATTCCGGATAGTCATTCCATTCCAGACGAGACAGCGTTTTTTTATAAAAGAGCCCTTTTTGCTGCCAATAAATATGACTCTATCGCTTCAGAAGCGAACCTCGCCTCCGTGAAAAAGATCCTGGATTCCGAGTTTGATCTTATTCCGGTGTCTGCCAGCAGAGGAGATAGCCTTGAGCTCCTGCGCAGAAAGATTTTCTCACTCCTCAAAGTCATCCGAGTCTACAGTAAAATCCCGGGGAAGAAGGCCGACCTGAAAGACCCTTTTACCCTCAAAATCGGGTCATCGGTCATGAGCCTGGCAAAAGCTGTCCACAAGGACTTTTCCCAGAAATTAAAATATGCCCGGATCTGGAGCAAAAACAAATATCAGGGACAGAAGGTCAACCGTGATCATATCCTGGAAGACGAAGATATAATCGAGCTCCACATCTGAATCGTCCGAAATATGACCGGAAGCATCTTTTTTTCCGTGAACCATATTTTTTAAGGACAGGTCCTGTCACGGAGTGTCCCCCGTGCCAACCATCTTACTCTTTAAGGAAATAGCTATAACGCTGGGAAAAAAGATGGATACAATATGATCAACGGACTTTCATCTTAACCGTTTTATCGCTATAATTGATTCATTGGATCGGGGCGTAGCGCAGTCCGGTTAGCGCACAGCGTTCGGGACGCTGGGGTCATGGGTTCGAATCCCATCGCCCCGACATCCAAAAAGGCCTAAAGCTTTATCAGTTGATAATCCCTGCTTCCCAGGCCGATCTCAGCACCGTGCTGAAGCTGCACAGACCAATCCACATCATATCCGACTTTCAGGATATCCTTGCCGCTTCTCTCGATCACCAAATCCACAGAGGCCTGATCGAGGGCCACGGGATCAACAGAACCCAGAATCCCGATATCCTCGACTACAGCCGGCTCATCCTCGGACATGCAATCGCAATCCTTGGTGATCTTGAGGAGAAAGTTGAGGAAGCTAATCTTGCCTTTCAAAGCCTTCATCAGGCTGTAGGCATACTCGCTCATCTTCTCCTGAAAGCGGACAGTATCTGAATCCCAACGGAACTTCACCGCTCCCGCGTTACAGACAACCAGACATTCGCCGCAGCTGATGCATTTTTCTTCGAGGATGAAAGCACTTTCCTCTTTAGTGATGATCGCCTCTGCCGGACAATGGTCAAAGCAAATGCCGCAATTCTGACAGTACTTGGGATTGACCCAGGGGTGAACCTCTGAATGCTGGTCCAGTTTTCCCGCTCTCGAGGCACATCCCATTCCCAGGTTCTTTATGGTTGCTCCAAACCCGGATAATCCATGGCCCGTGAAATGGCTCAAACAGACCATCGCGTCTGAATGGAGGAATATGCTTCCTACCTTGGCCGACTTCACCCTCTTCAGGTTGACCTCAACCTCTCCGTCATCTCCCCCCTTCAGACCGTCGGCTATGATGAGCGGGACACCGACAATATCCGGAGTGAAACCATGGTCCCAGGCTAAATGAAGATGCTCCACAGAATTGGACCTCTTCCCCACATAAAGCGTGTTCGAATCGGTTAAAAACACCCGCGATGTTTTCTTCCGGAGTTGACGGATGATATCCATCAACCACTGAGGCTTGATGAACCCTGTGTTGCCCTTCTCCCCAAAATGAATCTTCATGGCCACAAAGGACTTGTCGTCTATCTGCTCTGTCAGCCCTGTCCTGAGAAAAACCTCTGCTGCTTTTTCCGCTAAAACCTGATCCCCGTCTTCCCTCGCGGCAGGAATGAAAAAAACCGTACTCGACATTTTTCTCTGATCCATCACTCCCCTAAGATTTCCTTGGCAGCCTTCAGCCCTGATCCAGGAATGAAGCTGAATCCGATTGAGGTGAGAGTCCTCTCTAAGGTATCCAAGGCAAAATAGACCTGAGAAACGGACAGATTTCCCATGTGCCCCATCCGAAAAACCTTGCCTGCGGTCTCGCCTAAGCCGCCAGCCACCACCACGCCATTCTTGGAGAATGTCTTGCGGAAAGGCTGATCCTTGATCCCTTCTGGATATTCGACAACAGAGAGGGTATCCGCCAGAAACGGCTCCTGAGTGAAAAGGGAAAAACCAAGCTCGATCAAAGCTTTTCTTATTGCCTTAGCCACTCTCGCATGACGCAGAATTCTTTTTTCCATGCCTTCCTCGAGGACGATCTGTGTGCTCTCATAAAACGCCCTGATTTCGTTGACGCAGGGAGTCGAAAAATACTTGGAGGGGTCCTTCATGATGGGCAGCCAGTTGAGGAGGTCGGCATAATAAGCGGGAATCGCTCCCATGCTTCTCCTCTTTTCTATCGCCTTCTCTGAAACAACCAGAACCGCCAGGCCCGGGGGAGCGCCGAAACACTTCTGGGGAGCGGTCAGGATGACGTCGATTCCCCAGTCATCCATCCTTTCTTCTATCCCTCCTGTGGCGCACACTCCGTCGACAATAAAATGAACGCCACGGCCCTTCAGGACTTCCGCATAGTCTTTTATCGGGGCACAGGCGCCGGTGCAGGTATCCACATGAGTAGAGACCACGGCCTCATATTCTTCCTTGTCGAGCTTCGCCTCCAGCTCCTCGGGTAGGACTGCCTTTCCCCATTCTCTCTCGATGAGATCACAATCGAGGCCAAAACTCTCGGCTATCTGAACCATCCTCTGCCCAAAAAAGCCCTGGGAGATGACAAGGAATTTTTCTCCTTTTTTGATGACATTCAAAATGGCCATCTCCATAGCCAGCGTCCCCGCTCCTGAAATGATAAAAGCCTCGCCTTTCTCACAGAAGACCACTTTCTTCAAGTTGTCCAGCGCCTTCTTCAACTCCTCCACTAACTCAGGACTCACATGGGAGACCGTAGGGAGGGAAAGGCTGTTCAGGATACGGGGATGAACAGGGCTCGGTCCCGGGATCATCAGCAATCTTTCTGTTTGCATCTCTGCTCCTTCATCTCAAATTCACCCCTCAATTGTATCGATAATCCTTGATAAATCAAGTCAGGGGGCTGAAGTTCATAAGGGATTGTGTGTGTTGTGAAAAAGCTCTATGCCGGAGAGGCTCAAAAACCGGGGTATATTTCCTGCCTCAGATGCTTCAACCTGAGGGGAATCTCCAGTGTTAAGCTCAAGAAGAGATGAAACAGAGGGTTGATTCAAACCCCCTGTTTCTTCTCCTCGTCGGGGCTGACATCCGTTATTTTGTAGTTCTTTCCTTCAAAATGGATAATGAGGCTTGACGCCACGGAAAGGTACTTAGCGATCCCCGGCTTCTGAGTGAGAAGGCGAAAATACTCTTCTGAGTTAAAACGGATCTCTTTCACCGGACTTCCCTCTTGATAGCTGCTGTCCACCCAGAATCCATCCTTCAGGTAAAACGTCTTTTCTTCTTTGTAGATAATTTTCTGAGAAGCGACATGGATCGCCTGATCAACTTCCTTGAACATCTGGGTGGCTTTGGCTATCTTGACCGCGCCAGCACCCCTCACTTTGCGGGCAGCCAGGGCTTCTTCTGCCTCCGGAGCAGCCGCATCCAGGCTTCGTTTCTCTCTCTCTGTCACCAGGAAGGAAGTGTAAGGAGTGACGATTCCATATTTCAGCCCGAGTTTTCTCACTTCCTCGACGAGCTCCTTGTTATCGCCATGGAGCCTTATCTCTTCGAGCAGATAGCCGACTCTTCTCGTCGCCCAGAGCCGCGGCAGAAAAGAGTAGGAATCATCCTTGACCAATTCTTGATTCCTGAGCGTGAATTTTCTACTCTCCTTACCGACTTTTCCGGCAAGGCTCACGGTCACCGGCCCTTTGCCTTTGTATTTTCCGACCAAGACCAGTTGGGAACCTCTGAAAAGATCAGGCATAACACGAGGATAAAGGTCTTTAACGTCTATGCCCTGAAAAACAAAATATATTTCGGAGAGAAGGGGCGATGAGATCTTCTCATAATAATTGGATATGGCAATCTCGAGGTCTTCATTCTCATCGACATAGACTGATGTGCCTCTGTTCTCAAGGGACATCCTATCCAGGAGTTCAGTATTGACATCGTATCCGACGCCAAAGACAAAAATCCGGGAATTGAACTCGTTGCCTCTGCTGATATTCTTCAAGATTTCTGCAGTGCCGGTGATGCCCACCGTCGGCAGGCCATCGGTGAGGAAAAGGATATAGTTTGGCCTCTCCCCTGCCTCGATCATCTTGAGGGCCTGAAGCAGGGCATCGTTGATATTGGTGCCTCCTGAATCCTCGACCTCATCCACGAAGCGCAGAGCCTTCTCCACATTCTCTGAGCTCACCGGAAGCAGCCGGGAAGAAAACAGGCTGACGCCGTCATCGAAATCGATGAGCGAGAACCTGTCTCTCTCATCCAGGTGGTTGATAATAAACCGCACCGCCTCTTTGGCCTGCTTGATCTTTTTCCCGCTCATGCTTCCCGAGCTGTCCAGGACAAAAATCAGGTTTTTGTTGAGGACTTTTTCCCTGCGACTCACAAAGGACGGCGAGGCCAGCAGCATGAAAAAATTCTCTTCAGGCCCTTCCCAGTTCATGAAGGAAAGTCCGATCTCGTCTTGAGAGAGGGAGTAATAGAGAACGAAGTCCTTATCCGGCTTGATATCCTTTGCCTCAAATCCCACCTTGGCCTGGCCCATCCCTTCTTTCCGGACAGACACCTTGTGGGAAGGTGAATAGACGTTGGAAAGAGGAACCTTTGAGCTGATGTCAACTGAAACCACTACCTCTTTCAGAGGGTGAAGGGAGAATCTTTCTGTGTTCAACGGATAGACATAGCGAACAAGGTCTTTCTCCGCTTTCAAGACTTCCGTATAGGAAAGTGTGATCCTCTTTTCACCCCGGGCAGGAATGGGATAGACCCGCGCCCGAAACATGTTCCGGCCGACATACTCGAGGAGAGCCGGGTCTTTCAGCCTGCGGACTATATCCTCGTATACGCGGCGGGCCTGGTCTCGATCCAGGATTTCTCCCTCGACCTTCTCGTTTCCGATATACATCGCGAACTCGGACAGAGCGGCTTCTTCAGGAAGGGGAAAAATGAATATTCCCTCAATATCCCGGGGATGGTTGTTGATGAAAACCTGGTCGATAGAGGTCTTGGCGACCTGGTTGACGATCTCAACGCTGACCCGGTGGTATTTCACGGTCAAAGGGGGGATTCTTTCTCCTGGGCGTGGCTGAGGAATGATGAACCCATCCCCAAAAAGTTGGGTTGTCAGGATCCCCAGGAGAAAAAATAAAAAAACAAATGAGAGAATTTTAGATCGATTGATGTTTCCCATTGCATTCCTCCAAAACTTGGCGCTTATCTCCAATCATAAATTTAAACTCTTTTTGGCGCCAAAAAGTTACATGAACAGGCATCTCTATTTCTGTGATGAGAGAACCATCTGATTTAATGTAAATGCAGTAAATAAGGTTACAA
>Ga0224501_10004327_pt1 | contig 11207 bp, 2 predicted proteins | sample SF_Oct11_sed_USG_4_FD_169105 | JGI IMG/M metagenome (GOLD analysis project Ga0224501, IMG submission 169105) | Sediment microbial communities from San Francisco Bay, California, United States - SF_Oct11_sed_USGS_8_1 | ecosystem: Environmental > Aquatic > Marine > Sediment | place: USA...
AAAGCAACAGGGGGTTTGATTATAGAGACAAGAACTTCAGACCCGACAAGTCCAGCCACAGGTCAAACGTGGTTAAGAACTGATATTAATCCTTAAATTTTTAGAGACTGTTATGAAAAAGATAGATTTTTATAAGGGAATTTCAATTCTATTTATTGCATGCTTTTCTTTAATAATTTTCGCTGAAGAAATATCTGCTGAGAAGGGTTTCCTAGACATCGGTTTAAGAGTTTATAACGGTACTGAAATCGTTTACATTGCAGCCGAACCTGCAGGAACCTTAACTTCTTCCTTAAGAATTGCTAAAAATGGAGTTATATATGGCATTGTTCTAGTTGACCCAGGAGATGCAAACGACTCTGGTTTAAGAATTCAGACAAGTTCAGGAATAAAGGCCTTGAGAAAATATGTGCCTCTCCCAACAGCATATGTGAGCATCAATATGTGGTCGAAGCGTGCGTTCCTGATGTGGGACGTAGTATACGTAATGGTTACGGTTAGAGAGAATACCTCTTCCGGACTACCTATCAGCGGAGTGGTCGTACGGGGAACATGGAGTGGGGGTTATGGTGGCACTGTTTCCGGCACAACAAATGCAAGTGGTGTAGCTGGTACCTGGACGACAGACCCGGTAGCAAACACATGGGTCTACTTCACCGTTAATAAAATAACAACAGGCAGCAACGAGTATAACCTTGGCGGAACATTGAGTAGTGCAATAAAAATAAGTAACTAAGAACTTAAAAAGATAAAAGACCTCATGTAACAAAATCCCTCGATAAACTGGAGCTTTCTATTCCAAGATCGAGGTATTTTTTTATATTTTGATGTTACTGCCGGTAGGGAGCGAGCGCCTCGCTTTTATTTCCTTTCTCTTCCTTTCCCCCTCACCCTATCCCTCTCCCCCAAGGGGAGAGGGGATTTTTTTCAAATTAATTGTAAAGTATGTGTGGGACAGCTGTTGTTAAAAATTTACAAAAATTTTACAATTTATTTACATAATTGTGATATTGTTATGGTAGATTATTGTTAGAACCTCGACGAGGGCTCGTCGAGGAAAATTAAATCCGAAAAGGCAAACTCCGAGCAATCGGAGGTCGTCCCGAGAAGAGGGGACACGTTAGCTCCAGGGGAGGAGCTGGCGGGCAAAACCACGGATCTTATTTATTAAGATGGCCGGGTTGCCGATCACTTAATAGGGGAAATAAGATGGCCGGGTTGCCGAAGATTTATATTTTTGGCTACTCGGTTTTTTTATTATAAACAAGGCTAAAAAGTAAAAGGGAAAAATGAAGCAATCGTCAGGAAGAAAAAATTCGATAACCCTGCCAATCAGTGGGGAAAGGGGGAATTCTATGTTTTTAGTATGGAAAAAAGGGCTATTTTTGCTGCTATTTATTGGCGTAGTGGCAGGAATGTTCCTCGCAGTTAAGGGTGCGATAATAGAAGGGAAGCCACAAGCGGCCACACTAGCGCGTTCCGAAACCGGAACCGGTGCCATAGAGGTTGCCCGGACAGTTGAGGAAATGGACAGGAACGGGGATGGCAGAACCGATATCTGGAGATACCTGGAAAATGGCGTATTGACCAGGTCTGAAGTGGATAGTGACTACGACGGTAAAATAGATTTCTGGGCATACTACAAAAATGGGAAGACTGAGAGGCAGGAGATAGATAGAAATAATGATGGCAGAAGAGACGCCTGGGCCTATTTTGAACAAGGGGTAAAAGTCAGGCAGGAGGTCGATACAAATCACGATGGCAGAATAGATGCCTGGTTCTATTACAAACTGGGAAAATTGTGTGGCAGAGCAGTGGATAGTGACTTTGATGGAAAGATTGATAAGGTATTGGGGGAAGTTCCTACTCAATAAAGGTGATAGATGATAGCTGAATCACAAAAGCCAAAATATAGAGGAATAACCAGAATAATTGCCCTGATACTGGCAATAGTTCAGGCCTGGACTCAAGTCTGTTTCTCGGCAAACTTCAGTTTCGTTCCCCGTTTGAAGGAATTAAACAAGGACCGTGAGAAGTCAGGATACTTTTCCTTAAATCAGCTGGAAGAGAGGCAAAGAAGGCAAGAGAAGATAATTAAACAGCAGAGGGAGATTCAGAAGTTTAGAGAAAGGCGGGAAAGGGTAGAGAAAGTAGAAAACCTGGAAAAGGCTCTATTTGAAGGGACCCTGGACAGAGTTACTGCTATTGGCTCAATAAGGGAGCAGGCGCTCGCCAGCCATAGAAAGGTCCTGGAGGTCGCCTCTCAGAAAAGCGAGTTTAAATATATCAAGTATGATGATGGTCGTACAGTCTATTTCAAGGATGGACTTGCCTCAAGAATTGAGAATGAGAAAGTTCCCGATGCTTTTGGATACGAGAGTATTCGTCGCGTCTATAATATGACCTACGATAAGAAGTGGCTTCTGGAGTCCTACGAGGCAGAAACAGTCGACCAGTTTGGCAAGTTGACCAGGGAACATTGGCAGGCAGAAGGATATACTGAAGATTCTGTCTTCTACGCTACAGATGAGACCAAGGCTGATCAGTTTCTCACCAATTGGGCTGTCACCATAACCGACCCCTACAATTCCACTCTCACCGTTGAGTATTCCGATACCGAGTATACGGGCAAACACCTCACTTCCTACCATAAGAAAATTACAGATAGTTGTGGCCATACTACTAACATTGAATGGTCCTGTAATGCTGAGGATTACGATTCCGATAAGAATCTAACCAAATACCATGAGGAAATTACCGATCCTTTCGATAATTTTACGGTAAGAGACTGGAGAGGGACCTATGATGGTGAGCGACTAACCAGCTCGGAAGAAGAGAGCTGGACTGCGAGCCTGGATGGTTCTGAAAGCCACACCACAAGTCAGACTGATTATACCTATAATAGTAAGAAAAAACTCACCGGAGCAAGGGGCAACACAAGCACAGAGGGAGAGGATGCATTCGGGAATACCTTTACTGATGAAGCTGAATTAAGGCATGAAATCGTAAATGGACATTTAGAACTTACTGGCACTACCGGAACTACTCGTAACACAAACGTGGATGGTTCATTCAGCAAAAGCCAATATACTATAGAATACCAGTATGACCATAAGAATTTCCTTGTAGATGCTTTGGGTGAGACAGCCACCACTGGCGAGGACATCTTTGGAAGCACCTTTAATTCGCAAACCAGAGACACTTATATTATCATCGGCGGTCAGGCTAAAAGAAAGACTTCGCTCACTGATACCGAGACAGTAAACTTCGATTCTTCAGAGACCCAGACACAAACCACTGTGGAGTACGAATACGACCTATCTGGCTATTTAATCGATGCCAGAAGTTTCAGCAAGACAACGGGATTGGATGTCTTCGGGAATAGATATGAGACTCACAGCCACAGTATCTATGCAATAATAAATGGAGAGGCAAGGGTAATAAGTTCCACGAGCATCATCGATTCCTATGATGCCGGATGGCTTTCTGAAGGGTCCCCGGGAAGCGGAGAAGATATACAATCAATAATAGACGAGATTGAACAGTTCCTGAATATATTTATCGACTCCACATCCCAGGAGAGGAAAGGAATTTTAGCCAGCTTAGGAATCGGCGACTTCCCCCTGATAGAACTTACCACTCTGGGAATATCTACAATAATTGAGTGGCTCGGAGATACCGGAACAAAAATTTTAAACTGCGCAATAAATGCCCTCCATAGCATCTTAGCCACCCTGGGGATAGAAGTAACCACAGGAGAGATAGCTTCAAAGACCATTCTCATAGATATTCTCACCGGAACAATTACTCCTCAGAGCGCTTCTGGAGAACTTACGACTTCAATGTTTGCTCTGGTTAAGCAGGCGGCGTTAAACGGAGTCAACCTTTCCGGCGCCCATCTAAGTTTGGAACAGCTCCAGAGTTTATCCACCTCTGCAATTGCCCATATTGATGGGAACCATTTTGTAGTGGTAAGTAGGATAGAGGATGGAAAAGTCTTTCTCTCCGGCGCCAATGGAGAGAGTATGATTTCCATAGAGGATTTCTCTTCCCGCTGGAATGGCGATGTATTAATGACTACAACACCTCAGGAAGGAACAGCCCTCAGTAAACAGCGGATGAAGGAGATAAGGGGAGCTGCAGGAAGCGATACTGATGATGACCCGGAATTTGACGATAAGCCCTGGCTTAAATATTTCCGCAAGGTAGAAGAGGGAAACATTACATATATCTACTACTACAATGTGGAAGGTGACGAAAGAACAGATGGATATGAGGGTACAGGCATAATTCAATACGTCAAAGTGGGCAGGAATTCAGATGGAGACATTGTGAGCGTGCATCGGGAGAGTTACAACAGAAAAGGGGTATTGATGGAACTCCTCGATGTAGAGAAAGACGGCAATGGCAATATCACCGAAGCTTCCCGAAAATATCACAGTATGGGAAGCAGGATAACGCTTAAACTTACACCGAACGGGGATGGCTCTCAAAATTTAAGGGCGATATTCACTTCCTCCGATGGGATGGTTACCAAAATATTAGCTATTCCTAAGCGGGTAAGTGGTCATAGTGTTGTCTCCTCAGACGACCCGCGCGCCAGTGATTCTGATACGGATGTCCGCTATATGTTGGAGATTGTGAACCTGGAAGACGGAGGAATAGACAGTGGTGGAATTCCTTACTGGGACCACTGGGAAGTAACTGTCTTGTGGCGGGATAAAGAGGTTTCTGGTTACCAGACGAATGGGAATGGTAAGTGGGTTAAGGTTGTTCGCCGGGATATAAATGGAAATGAGATTGAAGTGGACTGGGACAGTCTAACTGACAGCGAGAAAGAATCAATCTGGCAACAGGTATATAGTGCCAATGAGAATGAGGAACATATAGTTTATGTGAATTATGGGGGTAAGTTGAGGGTAGTCACCTGGAAATGGGAGGATGGTCAAGCAATAGTTACCCATATTAGCAACTGGGATGGAAGCGAGGTTACCGAGACCTCTCTCAGGCCGGACGACGATGGTAATTATAGTAATATATCGGGCAGCATCACTGGCGCCATAGGCAATAATGACTCCCGTAAAGACGATAACATAGTCTCATCCCAGATATTTAAAAGAGACGGAGAGGGGAATATTGTTCCTCTCTGGATAGAGGAGAAAGTTACGGTCAAATGGAAAGAGGTTGGTGGAGAGAGGCAGATAAGCGAAATTAGAAGAAGTAATGGAAAAATAATTTCCTGGTCGTCACTTACTGCAGAGGAAAGATTCGAAATCACCCGTCTGGTAAATAGAGATTCTCCCGACGGAGAAGGGAGAGGAGAGCTGGAGACCAACATTACCAGGAGAGATAGCCAGTCCAATCCCATTTATGAGCAGAAATTTTTTGGCAAGGGAGTTACCTATACCCAAGACAGTGAGGGCAGGCGAATCTATGTTCTGAAAGACTTAGGTGGTAATGTGATTACTACAATTACTCAGGATTTATCCGATTTTGCGCCCGCCTGGGATAACGAGTATGACTATGTAAATGTCAGCTGGACTGGTGACCCCTGGGGCAGCGGGGTGGAGATAACAGTTACCGACAGCCAGGGAAACGTCGTTGATACGAGTGGTTTTTCTCAAGATGATTGGGATACAATCTATGATGCCATATACAGAATTGAAGCCAATCATAATTTCGAAGCGAATGTAAAACTAGGGGACGGAAACACTGTAACTGCAACCTGGGATGGAGACGAGATTAGAGTAAATGGCAGCTCTCTGTGGAGTTCAAGTTATTCAGAAGAAGACAAAAAGAAGATTGAGGATGCCATACTGGCTAAGGACGTAGTTTGTAAGGTAAATTTAAGGACCTCGAATGAGCCTGATTATGTCTATGTGACCCGGGATAGTAATGGTAGAATTCAGGTCTGGAATATGAACGGAGAGACAAGGGCCATACCGGAGGTGAAAGTCTCTATATCGAGGAAGCGAGCCTTCCTAATGTGGGACACATTAACGGCAGTGATTACGGTCAAAAAGGGCACCCCTTCCGGACAACCTATCGTGGGAGCGACCGTGCAGGGAAGATGGAGTGGAAATTATAATGCCACTGTTTCCGGCAGAACAGATGGAAATGGCATAGTCAGATTCGCGACAGATAGGATAGGAAGAACACAAACCGCCACATTCACCGTTAATAAAATAACAATAGGCGGCATCCAGTACGACCTTGCCGGAGGAACGAGTGGCAAGGGAGAAAAGATTGAAGATTCTGTATTCAGAACGGATAAAAAAGAGATTGGCAGTGGACATCTCAATGTTGTGGTAAGGTCAACGCCTGTAAGAGATGATAATGATATTAATGGAAACGGAGACCGCGAAGAGCAGTTGAGTCTTGCCCGCAGGATTCATACCCGGACAGCATTGCCAGATGTAGACGGTATAGACCTAGAAGATGATATGGACCTATCTTTCCTCAATAAGGGAGAAAGATTCGGTTTGAATAATGGTTTTTCTGGCGGGATACTTGGGGTTTCTCCCGCAGGAATTTCTGGTGCTGCAGAGGCAATATTCACTCCCGGGATAGATTTGAATCCTCCGGTTACGCAAGAGGTTATAGATGGAGTTATTAATAAGTTTACCGGGATTGTAGAGAACCTCTCTTCACAAGCCAGAGGATTCTTCGATAAGGTGACCGGTGGACTGGAGAAGGCAATAAGCTGGCTTAGAAGTAAAGGAGAATTTATCATAAGTTGCGCAGTCTATGCTTTAGATAGAATTCTTGAAAAAAGGGGACAGGCTACTTTTTCTCAAACGCAGACTGAAGTCAGCTACTCGTTGGAGGAACTTGCCGCAGAGACCATCTTCACCGACCTCATCACCCAACAAGAAAAAGGGACAGGTACTTTTTCTGAAAAAAAGGTGACAGGTACTTTTTCTGAAGAACCGGAGAGAGTCTACACTTCAGCCTATGCACTGGAGACAGCGGCAAAGAAGAGGGGACTGGACCTGGCGACCGTGAAAACGGATCTGGAAAATCTATCCCGGATTGACAGTCCGGTAATTGCCCACGTGGGAGGTAACCATTTCGTTGTCGTCTCAAAAGTTGAAGATGGTAAAGTTTCAGGAATCGAGGCTACGGGCGAAGAATTTACCATCCCCGAAGAAGAATTCGTTTCCAAGTGGGATGGAATTATCATCGCTCCCAGGTCTCCTCCTCAAGGAAAAATAGTCTCTACCCCGCCGAAGATAGCCCCCGATACTCCCCCCACTGAAGGGTCATACATTGACGAGAACGGCAACAGAGTGATTGAAGTTACAGTCTATGATGAAAGGAATAATCCCATAAAGGTTACCAAGACCATAAATGCGCCTGATGGTTCCACTTCCCACACCCAGACCTGGACAAATTATGAATATGATTATAGAGGAGTCCTGACTTCTGCTTCAGGAAAGAGCGTGGCCATTGGAGAAGATATTTTCGGGAACACTTATACCTCCAATACTCGTAATTTCTACACGATAATAAATGGCGAAGCAAAAGTTGACAGGTCCGTTTCCACAACCAAATCTTCCAACGTAGATGGCTCCACTTCGGTAACTGAAGGAGAGGTAATCTATGAATACGACCCGACAAGCGGACTCCTTTCTCAGGCAAGCGGAAACAAAATAACAGAAGGGAACGACATTTTCGGGAACAGGTACTCGACCACTACCGATGATACTTATGCTGTTATTAAAGGAGAGGCAAAGTTAGTCTATAACGAAAGCGATACTGAAAGCTGGAATATTGATGGTTCCTATTCAAAGACAACTAACTGGATGAGATACGAGTATACTACCGGAGATGAACAGCCTTCCCAACTTCCCGCCAACTACACCCGAGAAGGTAAAGTTATTGAGGGCTTATGTAAGGGAGCCTCAAGCGAAAGCCATACCGAAGGTGAAGATATTTTTGGTAATAGCTTTACTGAGGATGTAGTTACAGGTTACGAAAGCCTGATTAACGGCCAACCGAAGGCAACAACTCAGGTTAGCAAGACCACCAGTAAAGGCATTGATGGTTCAACCAGCCAGACAATAAGTTCTTTGAATTATATCTATAATAAGAATACAGGCAATTTGAAAGAAGTAGAGATAGATGGAGGGGAGGTAGAGGCAAGTATAATCCTCGCTGACGGGAGTGAGTGGTCGCACAGGGTGAGAGGAAAAGTAGTTACCGTGGGAGCCGATATTTTCGGGAACAGATACTATACAGAAACCGTTAATAAGTATAGCCAGGAGATGATTAGATTGACAGGACAGCCGAAGGTAGAGGAGAGTATCTCCCTTAATGTCACGATGAATATTGATGGCTCAACTTCCACTACAAATAGCAGGGTATTTTATGAATACACAAGCGGAAAAGAGAAAGAGGAAGGATTGCCCGATAAAATAGTCAATAAAGAAAATTACATAAATCCTGTTACAAGTCTGGCTTATGTTGGTTTACTGAAGGGAGTGATGGATGGTTCGGTAAAAGCTAAGTTTGACATAAACGGAAACGGAGATATAGATGATTCGGGTGAGAAGAATCCTTTGGGCGCATATACTCTGGCCAGTGACATATTTGGAAATAAGTCTGAGACCTTGACTCAGACCGACTATATTATCATAAACGGACAAGCGAAAGAAACCCTGACAAAGACAGTCTCCCATGGCACGAATGTGGATGGTTCACTGACTTATACAATAAGGGAACTAAGTTACTCGTATTCAGAGAAGGGTCAGCTTGAGGTAATAGAAAATGTGGCAGTAGGTGAAGGCAGCGTAAAGCTAAATGGAATTGCAGTAAATTATATTGGAGAGGACAATGAAACGATAAGCGTAGGGGTGGATAATTTTGGCAACTATTATGTTAGCAAGACAGAAAGCCATTATCTCCATCCACAAGAATGGAAAGGCAAAGTTTTATTAGATTGGGCTTTAACCAGAACAGATGCTATCAACCTGGATGGTTCCAAGAGCCAGACTCTAAGTTATCTCCATTATAACTACAATCCTGAGAACGGACTGCTCAATGAAGATAATCCTGTGGACAACGTTGACCCTGAGACGGACAGAGCAATCCTTTTGAATGCCGAAGTTCTGGTAGCCGGAAATATATATTCTCGCACAGTAGATATCAGGAGAAATCCCAATATAAATACGCTTACTGTGGGAGGAGATATATTCGGTAATAGTTACTGTACAGAATCAGAGAGTATCTACGGCAATATATTCGGTCAGGCGAAGTTGATTCTGTCAAATTCTCTTACTGAGACTTTGAACGCTGATGGCTCAGAAGCAAAGAGTAAAAGTAGTCTCATATACGAGTACACGGATGGCCAGGAGAGAAATTTATCGCGAACTCAAATCGATGAGAAAGATATTGACCTCATCATGGGTAGCCACAGACTTCATTCTGCGCCCTATAAGGGACTCCTTAAAGATATAACCCAACGCAAAGTAAGTTTAACTGATTACGCTGGAAGGGAAAGGAAGTTTGCGGGGGAATTGACAGTGGGCAAGGACCTATTCGGGAATACCTTCTATACTGAAGCGGAAAATCAATATACCATCCTCAAAGGTCAAGCCAAAGCAATACGGACCAGTAAATTCACAGAATCTGTATCCATAGACGGTTCCGAAAGTAAATCAGTAAGTATAACAGCCTACTCGTACTACGATAATGGCCGGCTTAAGAGGGCGCTCGATGAAAATGTATATGTGCTCATAAATAGGAATAACGGGGAATTCCTGAAACAGGTAGATGATAATTACAGGGATAATAATAAGGAAAATATCATTTCCGGTCGAGGGACAATCACTATTGGCAGCGACTTTTTTGGGAACTACTACGATAGTGTAACCCGCAATGAATATCTCGACCCTGAGGAGTGGGGAGGGAAGGTGAAGGTAGACTGGGTCGAGACCATTACCAATTCCACCAACATTGACGGCTCAAAGAGCCAGACTGTAAACTACCTCCATTATAACTACCATCCCGATACGGGACTACTTCAAGAAAATAATCCGGTAGATAACATCGACCCTTCCACAGGTAAAGCGCGTCAGCTCTCTGTCAGTGTTGGCGTAGGAAATGTTGTGGCTACCCATAGCGTAGATATTGACAAGAGTCCCAAAGTAAACTCGCTCACCGTGGGTTGTGACGTCTTTGGCAACAAGTACTGGACAGAGACGGAAAATACTTACAGGTATGAAGCTGGCGGAATTAAGCAAGATACTACAAGTAGTTTGACCTGCTCGACAGGCATAGATGGTTCAGAAGAAAACACATGGAGCAGCATGAGGTATGAATACACTGATGGCAGTGAGACAGCTTTAGATTTGAGAGACACAAATTATGTAGAAAAAGACAGAGATGGTGAAGCTGTTGCTATCAGGTCGGAATTCCTGGATAAGAACGGAAATATTTACAAGGGATTACTGAAAGGCGTTACTGTATTAGAAGTTGAGGGCAGTATTGACTGGGATGGAGATGGCACTTTTTGGAGTGTGAAGCGAAAGCTTCAGGGGACATATACCGAGGGCAGAGATATTTTAGGCAACACATATAAGAGCCTGGTCGAGAACAAATATATCGTAGTAGTTAATGGTCAAGTCAAAGTCTCTGAGGCCACTACCGTAAGTAACGGCACTAATCTGGACGGCTCGAGGACCTGGTCGAAGACGAGAGTCGAGTATATTTACAATGAATATAACGGCAGGCTTTCCAGAGTCAACAATGTTGCTTTGGAGGCCGGCTCAGTGATTCTCAATGGAATAACTGTGGAATATCGGGGCGGTGAAAGAGGAGTAACCGTAGGCGTGGACAGTTTCGCCAACCATTACGTAAGTTATGTAGAGAACCACTATTTGAATCCGAAATATTATAAAGGCAAAGCGCTTATTGATGAATCGCTAACTACTACCGAGGCTACAAACATTGATGGGTCAAAGACCTGGACAGCAAATAGATTGAAATACATTTACAGTACCCATACAACCAGACTCCAGATGGTAAGGAATTTAGATATAGATGCAGGTGAAGTGACTCTCAACGGGATAAAAGTAGCTTATGAGAAAGCTACAGGGAAAGCGCTCACCGTGGGGGTAGATTATTATGGCAACTACTATATAAGTCTCGTAGATAATCAGTATCTTGACCCGGAGGAATGGGGTGGGAAGGTTAAGGTGGGTGTT
>Ga0224501_10004328_pt1 | contig 11206 bp, 9 predicted proteins | sample SF_Oct11_sed_USG_4_FD_169105 | JGI IMG/M metagenome (GOLD analysis project Ga0224501, IMG submission 169105) | Sediment microbial communities from San Francisco Bay, California, United States - SF_Oct11_sed_USGS_8_1 | ecosystem: Environmental > Aquatic > Marine > Sediment | place: USA...
GGGGCTCTAGCATCATAATTATGAATGGATGGTGCGTGAGATCCATCATATCACGCCGCTCCGGAAGTCAACCTCTTCGGACAGTAATATATAGGCAAATAAGATTATTAAGGCAAATTTATGACGGGCTCCTCAAACCAGAATAAGCTTGATTTCAAAATATGTGCGTTCTCTCTAAAATATTAGTAAAATGAGTCAAAATCTGTTTTCTGATCTTTGTGCGCATGGACGTAAAGCGGCTTAAGTTCATTCACGACACGGAATGGCCACAGAGCGCCGTATCAGAGACAGAACAAATGGAATACCACGAAAAGCATACAAGGTTTGTGATTGCGACTGCCGCTGATATACGTATAAATTCATCGTTGACCCATGTTCCTTTCCTTACCGAAACGTATTATGGAATGCTTATCGATGTCCTCCTTTGTGCGAGTTATCACTGAATAATCTGATCAGCTCGCGACTACCGACTGACTGACTCAGTGAGTGAGTGACCGAGTCCAAATTTGTCACTACTCTAGTCTAACTCTGCGAGTGTGAGTGTTCTGTCTCGCTGACCCCGTATGTGTTTATAATCAGTGTAATGTCGCTGTGTATGTGTCTGTGATTGACCATGCATGACTGCAATGGATGCTAGAGAACGAGCTGAGACCTGACTAGTGAGTGACCGACTAACTTAAGTTCGTGTCGGTTGACCGAGCAGTAGACTGTAGAGACACACACTGTAGACTGGAGTGGAGAGTAGCACTAGTAGTAGTAATAGTAGTAGTACCACTAAGATTGTAGTTGCAGCCGCATTAATATTGTTCACTGCTCGTGAAATCTGCCGAGATTTGTATTCTGTAGTAAAATCCTGTAGATCACCGTGAGCCATTCTCCTATATCATGTTTGTGGGGCTTACAGTTACAAGTTGAAGTTACAGATCACTGTACCATAGTTACGAAGTTAGTGTCTGAATTAGTTTAACACCCAAGGTCAGGATTATTATGAGCGTTAGTCCCTGGGCCTTAATGCCAAACTGGTGGTAAGGCTAGCTCATTTGCGGACCAGCAACTTAATCAAGCTTGATTTACAATTGGAGCTTACTACACTCCGTCCGCTACCAAAAACTTCGCAGCTAGCGGTATTCCAATTTTCAATTGTTATGCTGAAAGTTGTAGTTATAAAATGGGTGGATAATCATACTTAATTAGCTGTAAGTTGATTATTTCATGCAGCCCCTTGTCTATCCAATCAGAACTAGCTCCACCTATATTTAATTTACTGCATCTACACAAGCTTAGAGAGTTAGGGAGCAGTTCCTTTTGGCTTAAGTACGTGTACATACCATGCTAACTAATGACGGCGTGTTAGCTTGTTGTTGGCGATAATTATCTAAGCGCCCAGCAATCATGCACGCTGTTGGAGTTATATCTGTACAAAACACTCTGAATACTGTTGGAAATACATACCATTATATACAAACTGACTTTTTGTCGCCATCTAGATCCATCATCTAGGACCTATTTGTCAAACTTTTTATCCGCATAGAATGTGCATGTTCAAGGTGTACTATCAGTTTCACAACGAATACATATGAGAGTCCGTATACATCGGTACGTACTTTTACCACCCTGTGATATTGCCGGCGGTTGGCTGTCAGCCGGGCGAGGTTGCGATTGCTCAGATAGTATGCAAAATACCCATATGTATGATTGCCTAACTGGCAGCGACTTATGGTGCTATCGCGTGAAACGGCCTATCCGACGATCGTACAAAACTTCTCTCTTCTGTTAGGTGCGATGAGCCGCGACGACCACTGAAAGTAAAAGCACAGGTTATGGTAATTGACGAGGCCACAGGACTATTCAAACTCATTAAAGGCAGCGCATTATCCACCGTATCGTTGATACAAAAATCTCCTTCCGACTACTTCATTTGCGCCGTGCGGTTATGCGATCAGCAGGTAAGAGCCTTCCCCGCCCACTTACCGCTATTTACCCCCAATTAAAGCCTTCCGGAAGCGCAAGTCACAAACTACCCGACGTCTATTTAGTAATAATCAACCCCCGGGATGTCCATTTCAGAGCGGAGGTACTTGATCATTATGGGCATTCGGAGCTTGATTCCTCGTTAGCCGTTGTTACAGCTGCCGTCCTGTCATCTGGTTATAAAACGCTTTGTCATCGTGTGTTCGCAATTGTGACAACTTTTCCCGGTCGGCATTTTTCTTCCATGCGCCCTCATCTATTCTTAAAGTACAAGCGTGTGATCGCCATTGAACTAACCATGTAAGGCCACCCAGATACACCATTTGTAAGCAAATAAAACCCTCAAAGTTGTGCGTGTTACATGCATATATACAGATATTGTAATACTGGATGCATTTATCCAACCATGTACTCCATTCACTTGAATCCACTGACAGAAATGTAAACTAATGAGTGGTCCGTTCTAGGAGCTGCTGAGATGTAGACTGCACCCTGATACGGTTTATCATAAAGCCAATTCGACGTTTCATCACTGGTCACAGGGGTCGTCTCCACGCCATGGGCTAACATTTATTCACCTCAAGGATGCCGACAGATTTGAGCTCGTTATACGCTCCGCTATCACAGACCTACAAGCTAAACACGGTAATTACCTATAGACTCGTGTTGTACCCATGTACATGTGAAATGGCTTTTACACAACAAACTATCTAGAATGCCTCCGAAGGCAAAGTGTTTCTCTAGGTTTGATTTCAAGCAACTTAGATTAGCGACTCGGATCGCATGCTCGGTCTGTTCGCGACGCGCGCGAACAGAATCCGTGACCGAAAGTAGGCCTTAGCCTAGTAGTTTAGGAAAATGTCAAGGCTACCGCAAAGAGACTTGTTTACTACGCTGGAATAACGAGTCGCGAACAATTGTTTGGCTTTAACCGATAGAGTTGAAGTTGAGAGAGGACAACTCCGATCCGGTCAAAATCCACTCCATGCTCGCGACCCAATTTTTTTCAAAAATTTTGGTGGCGACCATGTGAATGCACATAATATTAGACCCATATAATAAAAAATACTATTAATAACGCATACAATTTATATAATGAGAACACTGTCTGAGGGCTTGGCTTACCATGTATTGACAGCCACAGAAATGATTCAGTTGCACTGAATAAAAAGCTAGTGGGGTATGCAAGGGATCATCTAGCAGCCTACTGATCCGTTTGGGGCGCAAGTATTAGGAGGATTACAGCTTTTTCCCAATCTCTTTTGCGCAAAATTAGCTGGTCATATCATCTGCGGGCTGCTTCGCAAAATAACCATCATTCAAGAAAACTTGGATACAATCCGATGGCTGGGAAACCGCACCCAATAAATCCTCACAATGCTTGGTCAGTTTTTCCTCTCGGATGGCAAGCTTGTAGTTGTCGCCCCGAATACAGCCGGCTAGTCGTGAATAGAAAGTGGTGCAACTAGTAGTGATTTTCCTACAACGTTACTAAGTACTAATGTCATCGTTTGTTATTTACTAACAAATCATATTCTGTAGGGAAATCCACCGATGGTGCCAACTCAGGACTTCCTGAAGATATACCCAAAAGACCGTACAAACCTCAGGGATTATCTGTAAGTTTAACCAGTACACGCTCGTTTTTACATATCATAAGTCATCCACGCCAGCAGCAATCTAGTAATAAATTCACTCTGCTGTCCCAGTGGTATTTGCTTTGTCATCTTTGACATCTTGCCACAAATGCCTGATTGTTTGGAATAAAGTGGAAAGCTTACCTGAGATAGTGTAACCAACCTCTTAAACTCTTAGGGGCCAGTGATCAATTTTTTTTATGCATATAGTAAGGGTTTATTTCAATTTGTTAAATGTTTTTGTCAGGGGTGTTTAGAGCTTAGTGCCTATAGCACCCCACTCCGCTCTTCCATCAGTTGATTCAATTCAGAATAGTACGGCATAATTTTTGTCATGTACCGTGAACAGCCTTCCAGCATGCTAATTGAGACTGCAGCAGTATAATTGTCGTGAGGGTTTGGGCATTAAATACAATTAATTCTAAATTTGTTCGGACGAGTTGAACTCTTGCACTAGAAACAGCTAGCGTATCTAGGCCATTGGTACCGATGCCTCAACCATTAAACAAGGAAATATCCAATGGGTCTAGCAAAACTTGTTCGTGTTTTTAGGAGCCAGCAACTAAATCAACATACGTTGTGGTAACCAAAAAGCCTGTAAGTCAAAAGAATGGGTCAAAAACCTCTCCGAGCTCTAAAACTAGCCACAAGAAACCAGAGGTAAGGATGCGCAAAGTAGTCTCTCACTATTCAAAGTTGACAATATTCTGACCCCCACCATTGAACCGTACGGCCTATCGCATCACTGAGCAATGGTGGTATTTAACCTAGAGAAAAAGTTCCAATAAAAGACTGCACGGAAAGCACTTGATAATTTTAACTTGGTCGATCCAAATTAAGCTTAGGTGATGATGGATAAAGCCTAGTCAGAATTGAACAAAAAATCCTGGATCCGAATTCCATCGGTCCATCACCTCCTAACATTACATTGGTTTCAATATTGGTACACACAGGAGATAAACTTTGCAGTTGGCCATTTTCAGATGCGACATTCGGCTGACGCTCTTCTTCTACTACGGGGCTCTCCTAAGGAGAGCATGGTGGCCACGAGGGCTGTATCTATAGCGGATATTAATACAATGACTGTGGGTAATGAAAAGACTGTGCCAACTACCAGCGCGGCTCCAACTATACCAGTAAGAGAAGGTAAACCGCCTCCCGCCAAACCTCGCAATGAGTATGGCGACTATAGGAATGACTATTACGTGGAGAGAGTTTCCACATCTAAGGCTGTAGAGCAAGAAAAACCAGCGAGTGACCTCACTCCATATTCAGAAAGCGAAACAAAGATGTTGAAAAACACTCCACCTTTGCCGCGTAAGAAGAAACGACACCGCTGTAGTTGTTTTACGGCATGCCTCACATAAACCTACAAATTATAGCTAGCATACTCTTTGGTGTGTTTCACCAGATATTTATTATTACAGTGCATTGTATTACTTTAGAAAGCGGCTGCATGATTTGTCAGTGGCTGTGTTCCCTCGTTGAGAGATTTGTATAATCATTACTTATAGTCACTCTGAGTAAGAGTCTTTATTTTCAGTATGTCCAAAACTTGGACAATCTTATTGCTAACATACTTCTTGTTTCGTAAATGTATAATTATAGACTGTACTTTTTTCTGGGTACTGTTATATGGCTGACTTTGTTCAGTCAATTGTCAAAATGTAACTAATGAAAAACATCACGAGTATTGCAGTGCTTTCACTCCATTAGGTAAGGTGGCAATGGAAATTCCGTAACAAAATTATAAGGGTATCTTCTGTTTTGAGCAGTTCTGGATGAAGGATATACAGGCTGCGGTCGATATCCCGACCTTGAAATGACAGGCTTCGTTCTTGTATGTAATATCGAAGGGGATGTTGTCATCCACCAATATGTAGCTGATGGTAAACTTGTCAATTTGTAAGGCTTTGATGTTGTTGGTATAGCATATCGTGGTGTCGTTGTTTGCGAGTCAAAACGAGGTGAACTGTTTGACCTAAACCGATACAATGATGGTAAGTTATGAGTTCGGTCTTCCTTCGATTCTTTTCTCTGAGTCGTTAACTCAAATGGGGAAAGCAGAGATAAGACATCGGGTCGAGCAGTAGTAGATTCAAGCCTATCATTCTTTATTGACTCGAGGAAATCACTAGGGACCGTTTTTGAATCTGGCCTATCCGTTCTGCGATCTCTCATGAAGACATAGGGCTTTGGCGTTGTGTCCCGCTGCCATGAGTAATGTACCCGTGTACTTGGTGTAGATACAGGGCGCCACGTTATGTATGGTGCCCGTGTAGTTGATGCAGCCGTTTGTTGCCGTGCGTAATATGATGCCCGTGTAGTTGATGTGGCTGCCGGACGCCATGGTTTGTAAGATTCCCGTGTACTGGGTACTGTTGTCGGTTGCCATGCTTTGTAAGGTGCCCGTGTAGTGGGTGTGGTCATTGGGCGCCATGGTTTGTAAGATGCCCGTGTACTGGGTACTGTTGTAGGTCGCCATGCTTTGTAAGGTGCCCGTGTAGTGGGTGTGGTCATTGGGCGCCATGTTCTGTAAGGTGCCCGTGTACTAGGTGCAGTTGTAATTCGCCATTCCCTGCGAGGTGTCTGTGTAATTGATGAGGTTGTAGGGCGCCATTCTGTGTATCTTGTCAGTGAGGTTGTCGTAGGCATGGCAGTTGTTGTTTGCAGCTCCCAAGGATACTCTGGTCTGTGTGTCGGGCTAAAACAGCAAACTATACATGTAACTTTTGCAGCTTCAATTTCACATTTTAATTTTGTATAAGCAAAAAGAGAACATCCTCGGGTGGTTCAGTTACCCTGACAGGGAGTACTCATTCACCTAGAAAGAGAACATGCTCGGGTTGTTCAGTTACCCGGACAGGGAGTACTCATTCACCTAGAAAGAGAACATCCTCGGGTGGTTCAGTTACCCGGACAGGGTGGTTCAGTTACCCGGACAGGGAGTACTCATTCACCTAGAAAAACAGATTTCTGGCGTTCCGAAGATCCGAATGAATCTCATTCCACCACTCGACGAAGCTCAAGAATTGGTGAAACACTGCGCAGCCTTGAGGTGGATACCCTCTCAACTGACAGTATTAAATATGACGCCTGGGTAAAAAGTTACAAATAACTTATCACCCGATGATCCTGCATGTAGGTGGGTACCTATATTCTCCAGCCTGTAGACTAGCAATCATCTCCAGTAAATGTCTCTGCCTTCGATTGAGCGCCGCTATTCTTGCCTCAATTTCATCCAGTTCTGTTTTCTCTGTTGTTGCCGAGACCTTCGGCAGTGAGGTAGAAGCACGAGGTGCCGGTGTAGTAATAATCGTCGTAGCAGTTGTAGTAGTACTAGTAGTTGTCCACCAGTATTTCTGAGAAGGTGTCGTAAGGCGACGAATCAGTCTAAGAGTTGTTCTTGAATCAGTTTGTTGAGTGATGGGTGTTTTCGTTGTTGCTTGGAATCGGAATGGAGGCATTGTAATCGACCTTCGTTCAGCGCCACCACAGCTATAAGGATCCTGCCTCCTACAGAAAATGAATATATTCAATTTGTAATAGGCGAGCGTGACTGAACTATAATTCACCTACATCGTGTTATCGTGTTATTCACGACGATTGGCTTTATTTGATTCGAGACAATGCTGAATCTTTCAGTCAGCTAAATTGCTGAACCCCTGAACACCATTAGTCTGACCTAAAATTAGCGTGGAATACAGCCTATGTATGCAGTGAACCTATGTTTGAAAGGATATCTTAAAACTATTCATATGTATGTACATGTACATATGGATATATACATGTACATCTGAAGATGTACATGTACCTGTAATTAAATGACTTCTGGAAGGAATCCTGAATTAAATCCAACCCAGGTTTCTTGTCCAGATTTTCTCAATCTGTGATGTCATTGGTTAAGAAAAAATATTTTATCCTGGACGGAGGTGGAGAAGCAATTTGTAACTAATGGATGCGGTTTGTGAGAAGAAGGGAGATGGCGAGGATAATAAAATAAGATCATCTTATTTTGTTCTTTTGTGTCAATCATCTTTGTTATTAAAGCTGCTGGGTTAGGTATAGTTGTCTTTCACCACCAGTTACGGCTTAAGGTGTCTTTTCACTCCATCAGTCCAAGGCGCACCAGACCGAACGCAGTTTGCATCTGATTCGGCATCGGACCTTGGAGTGGAGGACCCCTTTTCGCTTCAAACAGATCCACCGGACGCGCGATCCTGGATTACTTTGTAGCTAACCAATGGTGCAGAACCTGTGTTTCCGGAAAGGTATTAATTGTTTGGTCATAGTTTCTAAGAAAGTAAATCCGCTACTTAAATCTTTTACCACAAGGTTCCTCTATTCCCAGTGCAACTTTGTGCTGTCATTCGTGTGAATATTGTAGCGAAATAAAATAAATTTCCCTTCATAATGATCCTAGCACAAGACCGGAAATGAGTGACCGTTGCTAGATAATCCATGAAAGACAATTTGTTTGGTTAGTGAGTCGGATGTCCTAGGCCGATTGAACTCATTTTGTCTCTGGGAGACAGACGCTCGAGCGTCCGAGGTTGATTCGACAAGGCCTTTCCACTCCCTTTCTGGAGGGTCCGACGCCATTTCAAGCGCACGGTCCGAGGCCGATCGGACGCCCGATGGAGTGAAAGGACACCTTTACTAGCCTTGGGCATCATAGGCCGGACGGGTTAGTATTGACGCTCTACATCAAAGCGAGACTTGTTTTTGTTTTGAACTAAGGTTAACATGAGAAGCTCAGACTCACAATGAGACCCTGCCATGAATGGATGGCATCAGTGGATTTGCTCCCGGGATGGTTTATTGTGTGAGGTTACTCTTTTTCAATGTTGTCATCCAAATCGGAATAGGTTGAAATGACAGAATACACTCACAACGGGAGTCTAACTAGGGGCCCTGTGCAACATTTGTTAAGCCACCACTACTCCAATAGCAATATGAGGCCGATATGTTTATGGGCCCCATAGATTTTATCATCACAAAAGAAATTCGACAAGAGTGAAATACAAAATATTAGATGGAGGCCGCAGCGAGACATGACCTAAAAGAAAGGGTAAAGGCTGACCCTTGGCCAATGGTTAGAGAGCCAACTTGTGCCAGCAATAGTGTAATCGAGGGGGTGGGTGGAACGTCTCTTTCTCACTGCCTTCCCCAGCTCGATACAGAACAGGTACCAATTCATCAATGGGAGAACAGACAGATTAAAAAAAATCTATGGAAAAGCTGTTTTGAACCTCAACCAGCAACAGTGATGAGTGCTTCAACCACTCAGCCACATTGTTATGGACTAGGAACCTTTATTATCTCCCACTAGTGCACTATCCAATAAGACACCACACCTTCAAATAACAAAATATGCCATACCTGAATGAGGCGGGAGGGGGGGGGTAACGCAGTCAATAACAGCAAGCAACCAAAGAAGGCAACAAGAAACCATCTCAGTACCACCCCATGCCACCATGACAATGACAGACCATGACAAACCAGCCTTCGCGGTATACCCTATCATCATACCTGAATGGCTCCATGATAAGTCTGTATACAGCTGACCCCCGGGAATGGGCAGACATATCACTGGATGATGCCATCAGCAAGTCACCATTCTGTGCCTGACCGAACGTGGTGATGCCTTTCCCATAGCTTGATACCCAGTTTCCTAATAAATGGAATAGAATTCACACCTTTTATATACGATGTCACGAAATCATGGTGTAATGATGTACTGATTCACCAAACGGAACACCATCCATCCAGTCAGTGATATTGCAATTTCTGGGCTTATGCGTTGACATTGCCGACGAATCCTTAGTCGACGAGATAAGTCCACATGGAGTCATGGCAAACGAGTGTTGATTATCAGTCGACATGGATCAAATTTTTTAGCAGACCTCTCGGATATCCGAGGAGTCTCGAAACGACCACCCGATCGTAGTGCGGTTACTAAAGTGGCTCACTGTGAAGTTTCATTGCCTGACAACAAAATAATTTGAGACGAACATCGAACGAATATCAACGGTCGACGCTGTATGGAGCCACACAATTTTCATCAGTCCTCACTGCACAAAAATCTGTTGAAGGGCTCCGCCAACAAGCAACCATGTATAGACCCAGCAAGTCTATTACACCTCCTCTAAAGCGGACAGAAATTGTGGAGCTTGAGATATTCTTGGTCTGTTCGAACAATCGATTACTGATGGATCTTGGTAACAATTTTATGACCACTGTCAAATGTTTGAAAGCATTTTATATGAACCCACATGGTTTCTAAGACTTGAATCTTTAGCACTGAAGATTTTTACTGATATGTTTATGATCAGAAGCCTGGGTGAAAACCATTAGCATCTGGCCTACAGTTCTGGTCAAATATGAGTCCCTAGTTCTTATCATTGAAGCAACCCTCAACCACAAGCTACAGGATGGTCAAGCAAGAGTGCCACAAGCTACAGGATGGTCAAGCAGGAGTGTATAGAAAATTAAAGAACAGTTGCAGGATGATAGTTTTTATGATAGCTCTTACCAGTACAGGTATTGGGGGCACACATATGTATTTCGGAGTTCTGCCATGTTCTTCCCCTTTCATGTAGCATAAATAACCTCCTACAACCATAATTTGATCCAGACATCATAGAATCACAAGAGGAAATGTAATACTCATTAGTTTATACAGAAGGTCTGCAGGATATACAGATATATATTTTTTGTATCACTTTCTTCCCGATAACGCTGACTGTCTTCCCGATAACGCTGACTGTCTTCCTGATAACGCTGACTTTCTTCCTGATAATGCTGACTGTCTTTATTCTCACCTTTACCATTACTAGCCTTAATTGTTGAAAAAGTACTTAGAGCTAAACTAGAAAAATGTTCTCACCCTCACAAAAAAAACGTGAGTCACTTTCACACTCACCCACTGGTAAAATCACCATAGACGTAAGCTCCATTCACACTCTGATAATCACAGCCTCGATATACGTAACCACCAGTGACTGACTTTCCATAACTATGATCATAAGCGTATATCGGCATTACCTCCTTGCCTTAGAAAAAAGCAAACATGTTACTAGAAAAAAAACATGTTACTAGAAAAAAAACATGTTACTAGAAAAAAACATGTTACTGTATTTACTGTTGACTGCTGGATTAGAGACATATACTTATAGTTTTAATGGATAAACTGTTAAATTGAAATTGCTTAAAATTCAAGTAAAAAATCAGCTTCATAATTCGACCACTTCTCTCAAAGCTTAATTTTTTCTCGTATGACGTTTTTATCCCTATGTTATGGTGAAGCTTTTAGGTAAGATACCAGGGTTAGATACCAGGGTTAGATACCAGGGTTAGATACCAGGGTTAGATACCAGGGTAAGACACCAGGGTTAGACACCAGGGTTAGATACCAGGGTTAGATACCAGGGTTAGATACCAGGGTTAGATACCAGGGTTAGATACCAGGGTTAGATACCAGGGTTAGATACCAGGGTTAGACACCAGGGTTAGATACCAGGGTTAGATACCAGGGTTAGATACCAGGGTTAGACACCAGGGTTAGACACCAGGGTTAGATACCAGGGTTAGATACC
>Ga0224501_10004329_pt1 | contig 11204 bp, 8 predicted proteins | sample SF_Oct11_sed_USG_4_FD_169105 | JGI IMG/M metagenome (GOLD analysis project Ga0224501, IMG submission 169105) | Sediment microbial communities from San Francisco Bay, California, United States - SF_Oct11_sed_USGS_8_1 | ecosystem: Environmental > Aquatic > Marine > Sediment | place: USA...
TGTTAAATGAAGGGCTAAACAGTGAGGCAATTGAAATCTCAGATAGCCACAGTGTGGTAGTTCGGCTTAAAGAACATAAGCCTGCCAAGCTCAAACCTTTGGATGAGGTAAAGAGCGCCATCGTCAGTCAGTTGAAAAATACGAAGGCAATGGTGATGGCTAAGGAAAAAGGTGAGAAAATTCTGGCAGACGTTCAATCGGGGAAATCGCCCACTTCCCTTGCAAAAACTCATAAGTTGACGTGGAATTCAGAGGAGTGGGTCAAGCGCACAGGAAGCAAGGTGCCTGGAAATATTGTCAACGAGGCATTCAAAGCGCCCAAGCCTGAGTTTAACCCTGTGTTTCGTGGAGTGGCTGCAGCGAATGGTGACTATACCATCATTGGTATAAAGTCAGTGCGTGCTGGCAAAGACGAGGTTCCAAAGGAAGAGAAAGAGCGTCTATCCGCTTCTATCGCGAATGCGAATGGCCTGGACCAACTCGGCATGATTGTTAAGTCTCTCGAGACAAAAGCCGAAATCCAAAGGTTTAATAATAATCTCTAGACTACGGACTATTTGCAGAGCGGCTATTTACAATAGGTATTGTAAAATTGCCTAAGCTAAAACTACATTGGCAAATACTCATCGCCTTGGTTCTGGCGGTTATCGCCGGATCCCTATCTGGAAGGGAAGGGGCGTTATTCGGTCTTCGTTTCTACGATGTCTATGTTTTTCTTGGAACACTCTTTCTCAATGCCCTGAAGATGCTTATTGTTCCCTTGATTGTCTCGGCGATCATCACTGGAATAATGAATATTGGCGGTGGGAATAATCTGGGCACTCTAGGTGCTAAGACCATAGTGTATTACATGAGCACCAGTCTTTTGGCCATTTTGGTGGGTCTATTGGTGGTGAACACCCTGCAACCGGGCGTGGTGGATGGTCAGCCTGCCAAAGAGGTCATTGGCCTGCAAGCCGATACCAGTTCTTTCATGGACAAGGTGGAAGGGAAAGGTGCAGGCGATGTAGTCGAAATCTTTTTGCGGACGGTGCCGCCTAATATAGTCAGCGCGGCGGCCGATGGTCAGATGTTGGGTCTGATCTTTTTCAGTCTGCTCTTTGGCTATTTCATGGCTCATATCGAAGGGCGTCACGGCCAGACGCTTAAGGATTTCTGGCAGGCCGTATTTGATGTGATGATGAAAATCACAGATCTGATCATGAAATTTTCGCCGATCGGCGTCTTTGGTTTGGTAGCGAAAGTCGTTTCCTCGACCGGCCTGGAGGCGTTTGCGCCCCTGGCGATGTTTTTCTTTTCTGTAATATTGGCTTTGTTGATCCATATCCTTGTGATAATGCCCTTGATTTTAAAATTTGTGGCCGGAGTTAGTCCTATCAAAATGTATAAGGCCATGGCTCCCGCACTATTAACGGCTTTTTCCACGAGTTCGTCTTCTGCGACTCTACCTATCACCATGGAGTGCGTGGAGAAAAATGCGGGTGTGTCGAATAAGACTTCCAGCTTCGTACTTCCACTGGGCGCAACGGTAAATATGGATGGAACGGCTCTATATGAGTGTGTGGCGGCTGTCTTTATTGCTCAGGCTTATGGACTCGATCTGAGTTTTGGTATGCAGTTTACGATTGTGTTGACGGCTCTATTAACCTCGATTGGTGTGGCCGGTATTCCCTCGGCTAGTTTGGTGGCGATTGCGATTATTCTTGCTGCCATCGGCTTACCCGCGGAAGGGATTGGTTTAATCCTGGCGGTGGATCGGGTTCTCGACATGTGTCGGACCAGTGTCAATGTATTCTCGGATTCTTGTGGTGCGGTGGTTCTTGCCAAGTTGCAGGGTGAGAAGGATGTGTTGAGGGCGTAGGGTTGTTACTTTTGTCTTGCCAAAAGTCACTCGCCCATCAGGGCGAAACCTGTGCATCTTACGAAGAGAGTGTGAAAAAAAACACAAAATCAGAGAGTCCGTTGGGCTTCAGACCTGCGGTCTTCAGCATCAACCTACTTTGTTTGTAGATTGAGCTGAATGCAATGATGCCCAACAACCCCAGCATCCGTCTTTTTTCAAGACAATACCCAAAGGGCACACCGAAGTAACTATCCCCTTAAAGCCTCCACCAAAACCTTCGCCTTCAACTCAATTTCCGCGAACTCTTTATCTGGATCAGATAGCGAAACAATCGCCCCACCCGTTCCAATAGTGGTGTCTTTTTCGGTACAAACCAGTGTGCGTATCACCATACCCAAGTCCACTTCGCCATTAAACGACAGGAATCCCAGTGCACCGGAATAGATGCCTCGTGCTTGTCCTTCCAATTCATCGATGATTTGCATGGTTCTGATTTTGGGCGCGCCGGTCATGGAGCCTCCGGGGAAGCAGGCGCGTATCACATCCATATTGCTTTTGTCTGCCCGCCGTTGACCACATACTGTGCTTACCATCTGGTGAACAGTGCGAAAGCTTTCCACATCCATGAGTTTGCTGACGTTTACACTACCTGTTTCACAAACACGGTTTAGATCGTTACGTACCAGATCAACAATCATGAGGTTCTCTGCGCGATCTTTAATACTCTTTTTTAGGTTGTCTTGTTGTATAGACAAGTCTTGAGAAAGCGATACAGCACGAGTCCCCTTTATCGGTTTAGATCGCACCCGGCCATCGCTGTGTATGGTTAGAAATTTTTCAGGTGATGAACTGACTACACTCAGTGTGTTCGTCTTATAAAAACTTGCATAGGGGGCTGGGTTTGTGTCACAAAGTTGCCAGTACAAATCGGCTGGATTTGAAACTAGGTCTAGTCTGATCTGATTGGTGAGACAGACCTCGTAACTTTCCCCTTCTCTAATTTTATCCTGACATATGAGTATGTCTTTGAGATATTGTTTTTTATCTCTGTCAAAGAAGGGCTTGTAAATTCTGTGCGTACCCGTTTGGGGCGTCTCGTCTTTTCGTGTCGCGCAATCGAAAAAGGTCTGAATATTATCAACCAGCTTCAGAAGACGTTCTTCATCTGTTGAAACGCAATACAAGACTTGCTCACTACGATCGAGAACAATAAATTCTTCAACCCACAAAAAGCTGGCATCCGGATAGGGTGATTGATGGGCTTGATCACCCCCACAAAGGGCCTTCAGTTCGTAGCCAAAATATCCCACCAGACCACCCGTGAAGGGAAAAGGAAGGATGGATTCCGTGTTTTTTTCTTTCAACAGACTATCCATGTAAGTGAAAATGTCTTGTTTAATTGAGATTTTGTCACGGCCAGTAATCGTTATAGTGTTATCTTTAAGGACATAGTCGATGCGTTTATTACTCGAGCCCATGTAGACAAATTGTGATTGGCCCATGTCTATAAATGTGGGCGAACCTAGAATGAATTGGTTTTCTTCCTTTCCAAAAAGATGCTGATGTAGTCGTTTTAGGGTATTGGCAGGAGTCGCTACCTTTTCCGGGAGAACCAGTTTTTCGAAAACCAGGTTTTTATTCGCCACACTGCGCGAGGTGGTTCGAGCAATGGGCTTTGCTGGATGTAAGTCTATTTTGGCAAGACGCAAGAAATTGGCGATGAGTTCATCGCCCCACTCTGTTGAGATGGACTCGGGATGAAACTGTACTCCCCACCACGGCTTGGATCGGTGTTTAACAGCCATTAGTTCGCCACTGTCTGTTGTGGCCAGTGCTTGCAGCTCAGATGGCAAATTATTTTCCACTATCAGAGAGTGATAACGCACTACATTAAAGGTCGATGGAATGTTTTCAAATAGGGGGTCTTGCAGATGCGATACGGCGGAGAGGCGCCCATGCATGGCTTCTATGGCCAAGGCAATTTTTGCACCGCACAGGTGTGCCATGAGTTGATAGCCGAGGCAAACGCCTAGTACGGGAACATCCAACTCTTGCAGTAAGTGTGGAGCGATTCCCACATCATGCGCACGGTCTGGTCTGCCTGGTCCAGGTGAAATTACCAGAGCGAGCGGATCGATTTTTTTCACCGCTTCAACACTGATCTCGTCATTTTTAAACACCATGGGCGTTATGCCGCTAAGACGCTCGATTTGCTGAGACAGGTTAAAGGTAAAGGAGTCGTAATTGTCGATCAGGATGATGCTCATACAAGCAATGAGTACCTTGTGGATCAAAATTCTGGCAGAGTCTATCCGCTTAGGTGGAACTGATTGGCAGCGCAATCATACCATATTAGACTTGTGACTAGTCCAGTGGGCTTGATTTTGGAACTTAAAATAAAGATAATGAGAATCATTATCAATAATGATTCTATTTTTAACGGGATTGTATAAAAGTGTATGAAACTCAATAAATTATATGCTGGTTTAGCGATGGGGGCAGTTGTCTTGTCCACGGTGGCGGGTTGTTCCCTCCTGGTGCCCGCAGATAGGCCTGTGCTGTCTCCTGAGGAGCAACTGGGTAAGAGCCTGTTTTTTGATTCCAGGCTTTCTGAGCCCCAGGGAGTGGCGTGTTCCGGTTGCCATGCACCCCAAACGGGTTTTGCCGATCCCAGGGGCACAGCCTTTTCCCAGGGCGTCAATCCGGCGAAGTTCACGGATCGAAATTCCCCTACCATTACCTATTCGGCCTTCGTGCCCAAGTTGTCTTATGTGCGCGAGGAGGACCTGGTCTATGGCGGCCTATTCTGGGACGGGCGGGCCCTGAGCCTGTCTCATCAATTGGAAGGGCCCATGTTCAGTTCTGTGGAAATGGGGATCGAAAGCAAGTCCCAATTATATGAGCGCCTTAAGGAGTTGGGTTACCTGGACAAGTTTCGTCAGTTTTACGGTGAGCAGGCATTGGCAAATTCCAAGGTGGCGTTTAACCAACTCTCACACCTTATAACGAGTTATGAGCGCAGCCAGGAACTGAATTCTTTTTCATCCAAGTATGATTACTATCTTGCAGGTAAGAGCCAGTTTACAGAACAGGAAAAAAGAGGGCTGGCTCTGTTTGAAAGGGAAGACAAGGGTAATTGCGCAGCGTGTCATCCCAATAAGCCCGCTGAAGAAGGCGGACGTGCCCTGTTTACCGATTTCACCTACGACAATCTTGGGGTCCCTCCCCATCCTGAAAAACCGAATTTGGCCGACAAGGGACTCGGCGAGATCATTTATTCCGCAAATACACGGGGTAAATTTCGTGTTCCTACGCTTAGAAACATCGCTCTGACAGGCCCTTATATGCACAACGGGGTTTTTGCTAGCCTGGAAGAGGTCGTTTCTTTTTACAATACCCGAGACGTGGATAGCAAATGGCGTGCGCCTGAGATTTCTGAAAATGTGAACAAGAAGGAACTGGGTAACTTGAAATTGAGTGCGCAAGATGAGGCAGATATCGTCGCCTTTTTAAAGACGCTAACAGATGGTTATGATTACAGGCAAGAATGGGAGGTGAGATTGCACTAACCTCGCGCCTGATTTTCTGGATGAGTAGTTGCATAGGTTTCCAAAAATTACACCAGGGATGGTTTTATGAAACGCATTCTATTCGGTATCGCGTTCAGTTTTTTCTATTCACTACCCGCCTATTCTGTGGACCTCACCGCAGCTTTTTCGGCTCAGGGTGGCTGGGCAATTCCTCAAGAGGAAGTGGGTGAACTCATAGAAAACGGAAACTCGGTTCGCTTTCATATCTTTGGGGGGGCAAAGGTCACAAAGTCTGGCTCCGTTGGTTTGGGATTGGACTTCACATATTCCGAGCATGCCATCAAAGGGGGTGGGGGCGGCCATTATCAGCGAATTTTGTGGGACTGGTTTTTTCTACCCCTGGGTTTGGGACCCTTGAGAATTATCCCGGGGATCGCCTGGGTAGGTATTGACACCAAGATGGATGACTTGGGCGTGAAGGAACAAAGTTTTAGACCGGCGGGTGTATTGGGTTTGGAGCTTGGTTTGGGTGTTACGAAAAACATTAATATCCTTGCGACTGTGCGTGCAGAAAGGACCATGGATGACTTTGAGCCTGTGTCCACGGGGGGTAATAAGAACATCACCGGGGACTTTGTGAATGCGCTCGTGGGCCTTGAAGTAAGGATGTAGTGGTAAGGCCTTGTTTCAAGGAGTCGGGTGAACTTTTTTATCAGCCACTGCGATGTGAGTGGATCTTTCGAATGGCTATGCCCAAGTCCCTTGGGCGACATCCACCACGCGTCCTCCCACATAGACTTGTATCTGATCATTCGTGGATTGGGTTCTTAATAAGAGGGTAGACGGGCGACCCATTTCATAGCCTTGTCCAACTTTTATATCGATCTTTTTTTGTTGCAGTACCTGGTGTTTACTTAGATACGCCGCTAAGGCACCGTTGGAACTTCCTGTGGCGGCATCTTCTTCTATACCAAAATAGTCTGCAAACACGCGCACGCCTAGCGTTTGATCCGCTTCATAACCCCCTGGCGCAAAGACGAGAAAGATTTTGCTTTCTTCGTTTTCCACATAAGAAAAATAGAGGTCTTTGTTAATTTTTATTTCTTTTAATGCCGCGGTATTTTTGAGTGGCACTATTGTGGTTGGAAACCCCGTGGATACCGTTTGTACCGGGTGCCGCTCTACCAGATGAGCAGGCTCCAGGCCCAATATCTCAGCGAAGTGTTTGGAATCGTGTGTTTTCGCGAAAACGGGTACCACTTGTTTCATCCAGAGTTCGCCACTATCAGAAAACTCAACCGGAATTTTTCCGATTTTCAGATCAAGTAGCACCGTGTCGTCAGTGCTCAGTCCCAGTCTATTTTTAATGACATGGGCTGTGCCTAAGGTGGGGTGGCCCGCAAAGGGAATTTCTTCCTTGGGGGTAAAAATTCTTACCGAGAAGGAATCGTCTTTATTCCCGGTGATGAATGTTGTTTCCGAAAAATTGATTTCTCTGGCGATGGACTGCATATCGGAATCGCTGAGGGATTCACAACGGTAGAAGGTGGCGAGTTGATTGCCGCCGTATTTTTTATCGGTGAAGACGTCGGTTATAAAAAATTGAGGTTTGTCCATAAGGAAAAGGCTGGACGGGTGTCGCGTCCAGCCCCTTATCCGCTCTAGTCTAACTGCATGCCGACAATATTGTAGCCGCAGTCTACATAAATGTTTTCGCCGGTGACGCCGCTTGCCAGATCAGAACACAGGAAGGCAGTCACATTTCCGACTTCTTCGATGGTGACATTACGATGTAGAGGTGCTGTTTTTTCAAAGGTAGACAACATGGAGCGGAAATTACCGATCCCTGCAGCAGCCAGCGTTTTGATTGGGCCGGCAGACACGCTGTTAACGCGTATGCCTTCAGGACCCATGGCGCTGGCCATATAACGCACATTGGCCTCCAGGCTGGCTTTGGCCAGGCCCATCACATTGTAGTTAGGCAGCACTTTCTCCGCTCCCAGATAACTCAGGGTGACCAGAGAACCGTTACGACCTTGCATCATTTTGCGTCCGGCCTTGGCCAGGGCAGTGAAACTGTAGGAGCTGATTTCGTGCGCCGTGTTAAATCCGGCGCGGGTGGTGGCTTCCACATAATCGCCTTTTAGCTCTTCTTTGGGGGCAAATCCCACGGAGTGGATTATGCTGTCCAAACCATCCCAGTGCGAACCCAGCGTCTCAAATACGGCTGCGATTTCCGCATCGCTACTCACATCGCAGGGCATGGTGATATTAGAGCCCAATTCGGCGGCCATGTCTTCCACGCGCCCTTTTAGTTTATCGTTCTGATAGGTGAACGCCAACTCCGCCCCTTGATCCTTCATCGCCTTGGCGATACCCCAGGCAATGGAGCGATTACTGGCTAGTCCCACTATCAAGGCCTTCTTGCCCGCTAAAAATCCCATAAGATTGGTCCTTTCTTGTCCAAGTTCATCCGAAGTATTATGGGTGATTGTACCGCAATTTTAGGATTTAACCCATTCCCTCCTAGGGTGCAGGACGCAAGGCGCGATTTGTGCTAACTTGATACGGATGAGTGGTGAAAGGGAGTTTGTCACGTTGTTCAATAGCTTGCGTCAAGTTGGCGTCGTCGGTTTGTCTCTCGTGGTGACGGTTTTGACGGCCTGCGGTGAGCAACCGTGGAACTCGCCTTATCCGGACTCGGAGCTGGGGCAGAATATCCTCTATTCATCGTTTGAAGCGCGTCCCAAACATTTGGACCCCATACGCTCCTACAGCTCGAACGAATATGCCTTCATTGGGCAGATATACGAGCCACCTTTACAGTATCACTACCTGAAGCGGCCCTATGAACTTGTTCCCCTCACGGCGACCCAGGTGCCAGAGCCTGAAATATTTGATAAGAATGGAAAGAGGCTGGCTAAAAACACTCCGGCCAATCAGGTCCATCGCAGCGTTTACACCATCGAGATACAAAAGGGAATCCAATATCAGCCCCATCCGGCCTTTGCAAGGGATGAGCAGGGAAATCCACGCTACTTGGGACTAGCTGAGGAGCAAATAAAGCAATATCACACGCTCTCGGAATTTATACAGACAGGTAGCAGAGAGCTGACGGCAGACGACTATGTGTATCAGATGAAACGCTTGGCCCATCCCGCCTTGCATTCGCCCATCTACGGTGTAATGGCGGCCTATTTTGTCGGACTGGATGACTATGCCAAGAGATTAAAAACAGAATACGAAGAACTGAAAAAGCGCGGTGAACTTTTTCTCGATTTGCGTAAATATGATCTTCCTGCGGTGAAGGTGTTGGATCGTTACCGCTATCAGATCACCATCGAAGGCAGTTATCCCCAATTGGTATATTGGTTGTCCATGCCGTTTTTCGCGCCCATGCCAGTGGAGGCGGACCAGTTCTATTCTCAAAAAGGTATGAAGGACAATAATATCACACTGGACTGGTACCCAGTGGGTACCGGTGCCTACATGCTAACAGTGAACAATCCGAATCGGCAAATGATTATGGTGAAAAACCCTAACTACCGCGGTGATCGTTATCCAACTGAAGGAGAGCGGGGCGACCGCGAATTAGGTTTGTTGGCCGATGCTGGAAAACCCATGCCCTTCATAGACAAAGTCGTTTATAGCCTGGAGAAAGAAACCATTCCCTATTGGAACAAGTTTCTGCAAGGTTACTACGACACCTCCGGGATTAGCTCCGAGAGTTTTGATCAGGCCATACAGGTGAGCGGTCAAGGGGAAGTGGGCTTGAGTGAACAGATGAAAGAGAAGGGGATACGCTTGTCAACGTCGGTTGCCACCTCTACCTTCTATCTGGGTTTTAATATGATAGATCCGGTTATAGGTGGTTTAAGTGAAAGGGCGCGCAAGCTTAGGCAGTCGCTTTCAATTGCCATTGACTATGAAGAGTACATATCCATTTTTATGAACGGCAGAGGGATACCTGCTCAGGGGCCGCTACCACCTGGAATTTTTGGTTATGTAGAGGGTGAGAAAGGGATTAATCCTGTGGTCTACGATTGGGAAGATGGACGTGCCAAGCGTAAGCCTATTACCGCGGCTCAGAAGCTTTTGGCCGAAGCGGGTTATCCCAACGGAGTGGATAGCAAGTCCGGTAAACCATTAGTACTCAATCTGGATATCGCGGGTGGTGGGCCCGATGACAAGGCGCGATTCAATTGGTTTCGTAAGCAGTTTGATAAACTGAATATTCAACTCGTGGTGAGAAACACCCAGTACAATCGCTTCCAGGAAAAGATGCTAAAGGGTTCGGCGCAGATCTATATCTGGGGATGGAATGCAGACTACCCGGACCCGGAAAATTTTCTGTTCCTTTTGTATGGACCGAACCAAAAAGTGGACAAGAACGGGGAAAATGCATCGAATTACAAAAATAAAAAATTTGATGCCTTGTTTGAGCGCATGAAAAATATGCCTAATGGGGTAGATCGGCAGGCCATTATCGATCAGATGGTGAATATTGCGCGGGAAGATGCGCCCTGGATCTGGGGAGTGAACCCCAAGAATTACGGGCTTTATCATGACTGGTTTCTGAATGCCAAACCCAATCTCATGTCTCACAATACCATGCAATACAAACGTATCAATGGGCCTTTACGTGAGCAAAAACGGAATGAATGGAATCAACCCGTCCTGCTTCCTGTTCTACTGATTTTTGTGTTTATGATAATCATTATTGTTCCAGCGATAATGAGCTACAAAAAGCGGGAACAATTGTCTCCTGCGAAGGTGCATAGTTAGATGTTGGCCTATATCGTAAGACGTGTTTTCTACGCCATTCCAATTTTAATTGGCGTAAACATTATTACGTTTGCATTGTTTTTTGTTGTGAATACACCGGATGACATGGCCCGCGTTCATCTGGGCGTGAAGCGGGTTACCCCAGAAGCGATAGAAAATTGGAAACAGCAGCACGGTTATGATAAGCCGCTCTTTGTAAATGGCGAAGCGGGTGGGGTCGATACCTTTACAGACACCATCTTTTTTCAGAACTCGGTCAAGCTGTTTGTTTTTGAATTCGGCAATTCAGATGAAGGGCGAAATATTGGCTACGATATCAGTAAGCGCATGTGGCCCAGTCTGGCGATTGCTCTACCGAACCTGATAATAGGTCTGTTCTTTTATATAACCATCGCCTTGCTTGTGGCCTTTTTCAGGGCCAGTTATATAGACTATATCGGTGTTATTTCGGCGGTGGTGTTGATGTCTGTTTCGGGGCTCTTTTATATCATTGGCGGGCAATTCTTATTGGGCAAGTTACTGCATATCGCTCCCATATCAGGTTATGACGAGGGCTTTGAGGCGGCAAAATTTCTGGTACTACCGGTCATTATTGGTGTGATTGGCGGTATTGGTTCGGGGGTACGCTGGTATCGAACTATCTTTGTGGAAGAAATGGAAAAGGACTATGTGCGTACGGCACGCGCTAAAGGGGTTCCTGAAACCATCACCTTGTTTAAACATGTATTAAAGAACGGAATGATTCCCATATTGACAGGTGTGGTAGTGGTCTTGCCCTCGTTGTTTATGGGTAGCCTGATTACCGAATCATTCTTTGGCATCCCGGGATTGGGGAGTTACACCATTGATGCCATTCAAAGCCAGGATTTCGCCATCGTGCGCTCCATGGTTTTCCTGGGTTCGGTTTTGTATATCCTGGGCCTGGTACTCACCGATATTTCTTACACCCTGGTCGATCCTAGGATAAGGCTGAATTGATGGAACACGCCAACAATAAACCAACTCAAATTTCAGGCCTGATGGTTACCGGGGTTTTGCTGCTGCTT
>Ga0224501_10004330_pt1 | contig 11203 bp, 8 predicted proteins | sample SF_Oct11_sed_USG_4_FD_169105 | JGI IMG/M metagenome (GOLD analysis project Ga0224501, IMG submission 169105) | Sediment microbial communities from San Francisco Bay, California, United States - SF_Oct11_sed_USGS_8_1 | ecosystem: Environmental > Aquatic > Marine > Sediment | place: USA...
GACACCGAGCGTGGCCCCAGGCTCCAAAATTGAGTCGGTCACGGCTAGTTGGCCATTCCCTGATTGCGGAGACTCACCTGAGCCATTCCTTTGGCCTCCGGGGAATCGGCGACCGCACGAGTTTGTACAAGTCGATACTGCTTCACACGTTTCTCAATGTCAGGGTATCGTCCGGCCAGAATTTGGGCAGACAACAAACCGGCATTCTCAGCGCCTCCGATCGCCACCGTCGCAACAGGAATGCCTCTCGGCATTTGAACGATGGACAACAAGGAGTCCAGACCCCGCAAGTTCTCCGTCGGGATAGGCACACCAATCACAGGGAGATGAGTCTTCGCCGCCAACATGCCGGGAAGATGCGCCGCCCCACCTGCTCCAGCAATGATGACTTCAATCCCTCTATGGGCGGCTGTTTCTGCATACTCAAAAAGCCTATCCGGCGTCCGATGGGCTGATACGACCAACAGTTCATAGGGGATCTGTAATTGGTCCAGTATCATTCCGGCTTTTTCCAGAATCGGGAAATCGGACTTACTCCCGCCGAGTACCCCGACGATAACTCTACGCGTTTGCCGTTGTGTTGTGCTCCGCTTTCTCATAATCCTCGCAATGGTGGTGGTCGGCTGAGTTCGTTCCTCTTTCTTGAACGAGGCATCACCTTAACGACTCCTCGCAAGTTGGTCAAGACGCCCATGGCTCTGTCGACCAGTGCCCTCGATCTCAGACGGTGGAGAGCGATCCGTAACCTCCTGCGGCACCTATAAGAATGTCACCCATATCCGACTCAGGATTGATACGGCAGTTGAACGGAAGGCTGGTGGCTTGAACGGTGGGAATCACTCAGTCACAAAAAAGAGGGAGCGGCTATCCGCTCCCTCTCTTTTTTTGTTCCCGCTGAGTGGACCGTTGAGACCCGTTTACTGGAACCAGCAAAACGAGCACTCAACGGCCAATCTCTCGACGTAACTACAGAGCCTGTCCTGCTGACCTTGGTGCGAACATTTCGAACACGCTCGGATCTCTCTGTTCATAATCCGGCGGGAAGAAGTTGAATCTCCGCCACATTTCGTACCAGAGAGGCACACGATTCAGGATTACCCAACCCATAACCCTGGTGCCCTGTCGTACTCGGGACTGCTCAGGCCAGGGTGTGGGATCTTCCGGATCTGGAACCACCCAGAATCGATAGTTGCCTTGTCCGTCATCGATTTGGTCGACGACCTTAATCACGCCGGTCCGCGTTCCCGCCATCAAATCCGGCCAGGCCGGTAATGGGATAGCCGGGACTCCGAAGAAGAGAAGTTTCACCTTCCTGCCTGGGACCAAGAGCGGCGAATCCAGCCCTTCGGCCACCATTTCAATCGCTGTATCCAAGGCGGTCGGAGACAGGGTCACGATTGTTTCTCCCTGCTGCACCGTTTCTCCGATACCGACCTTGGCCATCTTCACAACGGTCCCGTCCATTGTCGCAACAATACGAGCCGCTTCAATACGTTGCTGCGCGTTCTCTTGACGGATAGACACATCCGCGAGTTGATCCGCCGCCGTTGCGGCTTCCGCGACAGCCTGATCCCGTGCGGCCTCTGCATCGATCAGTTTCTGCCACACATCGGCCGTGATTTGGTCCCGACCGAAGAACAATGCAGACCGAGACTGTTCCGCCGCCTTAAGGCTCGCCTGTGCGGCCTGTAGCGCGGCTTTGGTCCCGATTTCCGACTGAATGGTCAACTCAAGTTCCCGTTGAGAAACGAGTCCGTCTTTCACCAGCTGACGGTGGCGATCTACATTGAGTTGCGCCGTGGTGACATCGATCTTGGCGGCTTCAACTTTCTGCTGTGATTCGCGAATCCGATTGTCGGCCTCGACCACGCGAGCATCGGCGGACGGGACTGCGGCTTGAACTAATTTCTTCATCTGCCCGATCCGCTTGTTCAACTGATCGGCCCGTGCCAATGCCGCTTGCCTCGTTTGTTGGAGAGCGACTTTCCGTTGTTCCAACAAGGCGAGCAGTTCCGGAGCCATAAAGTTCGGATCGTAATCTTCCAGTTCTGCGATCAGGTCTCCCTTGTTCACCTGAACGCCTTCGTATATATGCCAATTCTTAATGCGACCGGTGATCCGAGCTTCAATTTTCTGAGGCCGCTCATACGGCGTATATGCAGAAACCTTTCCCTGTGCACCGATGGTCTGTGTCCAGGGCACGAATTCTACGATAATCAGAAAGAGTATCAGTACCGTCAGGGTGAAACGTGACGCGGTGATTAATTTGCGTGGAACTTTCACCGCCTTCCACGATGGCATGCTTCCGGCGGCGCCGGTTATATCGATATCAACCGCCGCCATACCCATCCCCGGTTGGGAAACTGTGAGAGCCCTCTCTCCTGGATTGCCAATTTCGCGAGCCATGGAGCCTCCGTTTATTCGCGGTTGTGTGACAATAATTCCTTACATATGAGCATGATGCAGCATCACACGACGATCCGCATGATCGGTCAAGTTCGGATCGGTCGACACAAAAATCACCGACCACGGCTCATCTTTGCCGCAGAGACGCCGCAAAATCCTTTCCCGCATGGACGGCTCAAGACTATGGATCAAGCCGTCAAAAATGAGGACTTGAGGACGACCGAGGATTGCCCGTGCCAACAAAATCCGCACGACATGGCCCGGAGCAATCACTTCACCCAACTCGGAGACATCGGACTTGATGCCTCGAGGAAGTGAATCAATCTCTTCATCAAGCTCGGTAAAACGGAGAGCCCAACTGATGTCGTCGTAGGTGACGTAGGAGCGACCCATCACGATATTGTCTTCGATGGTGCCCTTGACAAGGGTCAATTGCGAATCGATCAAGACACTGCGGCATTGATTGATTGCGGTTGGATCAATATACCGGAGGTCGACTCCGTTATACTGCACCACACCTGTCGTCGGCGCTTCCAAACCACCTAAGACCCTAGCCAATGCCGTCTTGGCTGTGGTGGTCTTGGCGTAGATCCCGAGTTTTTCACCGGGCGCCACCTCCAGATTGAAGCTGTCGAACACGGAATGGTGATCATGCACGGCACTGACCCCTTTGCACGTCACACGAATCCCTTCATTCAGATGGGCCGGCAACGAAACGCTTGAGGCGGCCGGGAGCTGATCTTGCGGACGGGAGAAGAGGTAATCAAGCTCCACCAATGAGGTAAAGAAGTAATACACGTGGCCCATGTTCTTGATCAATGAATCAAAATTGAGAACAAGGGCGCCGACGACGGCTTGCGCGGCAACCAATTGGCCGAGGGTCAATTGCCCCGTTGCCATCAACCATCCTGCCATGCCGAGGGCACCGGACATTGCCACGGCCTGTCCTGCGACGGACCCGATGTATTGACGACACAGCACTCGGAATCGCGCCTTTCGAGTTTCGGTATAGTCGTTGATCAGTTGATCGGTCCTTTGCATCAGCCAGGGCTGACTATCGGTTGCCTTGAGCTGCAGCAAATTATCTGAGACATCTTGCATCCAGTGGAAGATCTCATATTTCGCATGGGACATCGCCAACGTCGTCCTCAACGCTCCGCGAGAGAGCACAAAGAACGTAATGGCAAATCCGGCCATAAGAAGGAGATTATAAACGAGGAAGTACGGGTGGTAGATCACCAGCAACGCCATACCGACCGTCCCGCCGACGACCACGTTCACCAAGTCGACCAGCAAGGTAGATAATGCACGTTGCATGAAGATGGCTTCGATAAATCGGTTGGCGATTTCCGACCTATACCCCTGAAACCGATTCAGGGGGAGCTGCTGCACCATGGCAATCGCCACACGTGCCAAAATACGCCGTTGAACGATATCAACCGCGTAGAAATGAAAGGTTTTGAACATCCCCACGAATAACAGCACGCCCAGCATGATACTGGTCAATGTCCAGATCATCACCGGTTGTACCGCGTAGGAGAATGTACTGACCAACTCCTGTACGGTGAGTGGAACGATGAGTGAGAACAGTCCGACTGCTAAAGCATAGGCCAAAATGACGGTGAGAATTCTTTTCTCTACCTTCATCGCCACAGAGAGTTGCTTCATCAGTATTTGAAACAGGTTAGGATGGCTTGAAAGCTCTTTCATGAACACCCCCTGTGATTTAATAAATGAGGGATCTGCTGGCCCAGCGTCACGACACGTTAATCTCGTCCGGGTACTTTAAAACCCGACGAACCTGCTGAATTGAGTGGATTTCCATATTTTTCCAACACCGGAGTCGACACAGGTTTCGACAAGGCCCCCTTGGCCCAGAGCAGTCCTCCGCGCGCCAATACATAATCATACTGGGCACGATACAACTCATAGGCCGCTTCAACCGCGTTGCGTTCACGCGTATTGACGAACAAGATATTGGTGGCTCCCATGTCAAATCGCTTCCGCTCCCCCTCCTCCAGCACCTTCGCCAGTCGGTAGGCCTCCGTTGCAGCCCTGACTCGGTCTCGGGCCCGCACGATCGCGGACACCCAGTTGTCGACATCAAGACTGACTTTTTGCTCGGTGTTCCAGAGTTCATACGTCAACCGCTCTTGCTGGGCTTCCGCATGGGCGACTTTTCCACGTGCCTCTCGATTGAACAACGGCATACTAAAGCGAAGACGCATGTTATAGCCGAAGCCTCCGATCCAATAGAGACTCCCCATTGCCGGTCCTCCCTCGAAAGCCAGCTTCGGCAAAAGGCTGTTCTTCGCGAGTTTAAGATCGATCTGATTCATTTGAATTTCGATAGCCAGGTCCTTGACTTCCGGTCGATCTTCCTTTGCCGCCACCTTGTCCGCGGCAATTTCCTCCTCAGTCGGCAAGGGTGTTTCACCGGTAAACTCCGGAGCCCATTCAGGCAGAGGAGTCACGGGTTCATCGTTCTCCCAGAGAAAGAGTGAGAGCTTGTACTGTTCAAGCTCTACCTTCCGTTGGGCGGCAATGGCAGCCTCCCGGCGGCTCTGGACCTCTTGGCCCGCCTCGGAGACATCAAGCGGAGCCACGGTACCTGCCTTAGCCCTACCCTCCACCTGAGCCAATCGCGCTTCAGCAACGGCCAGGTTTTCCTTCTGCACTTCGGCTTGTTTGACGGCCACTTGCCAGTCCCAGTACTGCACGGCTCCGGCCAAAAAGAGATCTTGCCGTTTCTGCGCCACCTTGATTTCTGCCTGTGGTCCGGAGAGTTCGGCCTGCTGGAACTCGGCATACTCGTCGTTGATCATAAAGCCGCGCAGGAAATTGAAGGATCCGCCGATGATCAGCATTTGTTGCGGCCAGAACAGCTGAAGATCTTGTGGAAAGGCGACAGGCCCCGTGGCTGCAGAACTGAAAAAACCGGGGCCTGAACTCGCAAGCGTCGCATGGTCCCCGAAGCCGTTGCGAATCCCGCCGAACACGTAAGCTCCCCAGGGGTGCCCAAGTTGCAATGTGGTATCATTGTAGCCGCTCACGAGGGCATTGGGTTCGCCAGAAATGTTCGTCAGGTTGTACGTTTGATAGCGATCTGCTTCCAGTTCGTTCCGGATCTTTGGTTCCCATGCTCCCAGCGCTTTTAGCAGTTTCGCCCGAGCCTGAGCCCGTTCCAATCCGGTCGACCGGAGCAGCGGATGAGTCAACTCAATCCGGGCCAACACCTCCTCAATGGTCAAGGGAGCGGTCCGCACTGAATCAGGACTGGTTGAGTCCTTGACTGTCGGGGTGTCCGCCAGGACAGTCACTGGCAACAAGACTAATAAGCCCACCAACAAAGTGATCACGAAAAAATGCTCCTTTGTGGCTGAATTAATCGCGTCTCGGTTGCTTGTAGCCGTTCTTCCCTGCCGCCGTCAGAGGATCCCCATACTTGGCCAAGACGGTATCCTCTGCCGGTTTCGACAAGGCCCCCTTGGCCCAGAGGAGCCCTCCACGTGCCAACACATAATCGTATTGCGCACGATAGAGTTCATACGCCGCCTCGACGGCGTTCTGCTCTCGCATATTCACAAAGAGAATGCTGGTGACGCCCATGTCGAATCGTTTCCGCTCACCTTCCTCCAACGTCTTGGCCAAGCGGTATGATTCCGTCGCGGCCCGCACTCGATCTCTGGCCCGCACGATCGCTGAGAGCCAGTTGTCCACATCGACGCTGACGCGTTGCTCGTAATATTGCTGTTTCAAGACTAGTTGTTGTTGGTCGGCTTCGGCATACATCACCTTCCCTCGACCTTCCCGCTGGAAGATCGGCATCGCAAACTCCGTCCCAAAGTGATACCCGACACCGACAATCCAGTCGCCCGGGGTATCCATTCGTCCGCCGTCAAAATTGAGCTTCGGGAGCAGATAGTTCTTGGCCAGCTTGAGATCGATATTGTTCATTTTGGCTTCGATATAGAGAGCCCGGACCTCCGGCCGATCTTCCTTCGCCGCCACCTTGGCCGCGGTGATCTCCTCTTCCGTCGGCAGCGGGGTCTCACCCGTAAACTCCGGCGCCCATTCAGGAAGGGGGGTTACCGGCTCGCCGTGCTCCCAGAGAAAGAGGGAGAGATTGTACTGCTCATATTCCACCTTCCGTTGCGCGGCGATGGTGGCTTCCCGGCGGCGCTGCACTTCTTGACCTGCCTCAGCGACGTCCAGTGGGGCGATCTTCCCGGCCCTGGCCTGACCTTCCATCTGAGCCAGTCGAGCCTCGGCAACAGCCAGATTTTGCTGCTGCACCTCGGCCTGCTTCACGGCCACCTGCCAGTCCCAGTATTGGACGGCCCCGGCCAGATAGAGGTCCTGCCGTTTCTGTGCCACTTGGATCTCCGCCATTGGCCCGGCAAGTTGGGCCTTCTGGAAATCGGCATATTCCTCGTTGATCATGAAGCCGCGCAGCAGTTTAAACGACCCACCGACGATGAATTGCTGCTGATCATAGTACCCGTGCAAGTCCGGAATCACGGCGCTCGTCTTGACCGTCGTGAGATCCCCAAACCCGTTACGAATTCCCCCATGGACTTTGAAGCCCCAGGGATGTCCGACCTCAAGCTTAGAATCGTTGTAGCCCGACGTCGACTCATGCTGGATGGACAAGAAATTCCACACCTGATACCGATCGACTTCTGTAAAGTTATGGAACTTCGGCTCCCAGGCCCCGAGCGCCTTCAGGATCTTTGCCCGGGCCTCCTTGCGTGCAGTCCCCTCTGCCCGAAGCAAGGGATGGGTCAACTCGATTCTGGCCAGCACTTCCTCGATGGTCAGGGGATTGGTGCGGGTCGACTCAACCTGTACAGGATTCGACGCAGCATTTGAGTCGCTCACCGGTTCCGCCAGTGCCGTCACAGGAAGCAGGATCAACATTACGAATAAGAGAGCGGCCATCGAAGGTTGCTCCTTTGTTGCCAAATTAATCACGTCCTGGCTTTTGATACCCATTCAAGCCCGCCGCCGTCAGGGGGTTCCCATACTTCGCCAACTCGGTTTCAGGCCAGGCTTTCGACAGGGCCCCACGAGCCCACAACATCCCCCCACGCGCCACCGCGTAGTCGGCTTGCGCCCGATACAGTTGGTAGGCGGCCTCGACGGCATTACGTTCGCGCGTGTTGACGAAGAGGATATTGGTCGCCCCCATGTCGAAGCGCTTGCGTTCCCCCTCTTCCAAGACCTTGGCCAAGCGATACGATTCCGTGGCGGCCCGCACCCGGTCCCGAGCCCGCACGATCGCCGAGTACCAGTTATCGACGTCCAGACTGACTTGCTGCTCGTAATATTGCTGCTTTAAGATCAGTTGTTGCTGGCCCACTTCTGCCGACATGACCTTCCCGCGTGCTTCTCTCTGAAACAGCGGCACTTCCGTGTGCACGCCCACTCGATACCCCACACCCACGATCCAGTCCGTGGCAGCATCGGCAGGGCCCCCTTCGAGATTCAATTTGGGGAGCAGATAGTTCTTGGCGAGCTTGAGATCGATGTTGTTCCGCTTGGCTTCGATATAGAGATCCCGGATTTCCGGCCGCTCCTCTTTTGCCTCCACTTTATACCCTGCGATCTCCTCGGCGGTCGGCAGCGGCGTTTCCCCCTGGAACTCCGGCGCCCATTCCGGCTGTGGAGTTACCGGCTCGCCGTGCTCCCAGAGATAGAGCGACAGATTGTACTGCTCATATTCCACCTTCCGTTGGGCGGCGATGGTGGCTTCCCGGCGACGCTGCACTTCCTGGCCTGCCTCAACCACATCAAGCGGGGCGACCGACCCGGCCTTGGCCCGACCCTCCACCTGCGTGTAGCGAGCCTCGGCCACAGCCAGGGCTGCTTTCACGACCTCGGCCTGCCTGACCGCCACTTGCCAATCCCAGTACTGCACGGCACCGGCCAGATAGAGATCTTGCCGTTTCTGCGCGACCTTGATCTCCGCCTGTGGCCCGGCCAGTTCGGCCTGCTGCAACTCAGCGTAGGGCTCGTTGATCATGAGGCCCCGGAGCAGATCGAACGACCCACCCAAGATGAATTGCTGCTGAGGATAGAACCCCAACATGTCAGAAATCAGCGCAATTTTTTGTGTGGTCCCGTAATCCCCGAAGCCGTTCCGGATTCCACCATGGACCCGGAAACCCCAGGGATGCCCGACCTCGAGCTTGGTATCATTAAAGCCACCCGTCAGCACTTGTGGCTGGAGCGGTTCGCAAGACCCATCTGTACCGCAGATTGCTCCAGGGGCAGGTGCTGTCGTGAGGTTCCAGGTTTCATACCGTTCGGCTTCTGTAATGTTATAGAGGGTCGGCTCCCAGTACCCGAGAGCCTTAAGGATCTTCGCCCGGGCCCGGGACCGTTCAGCCCCCTCCGCTCGGAGCAGGGGATGGGTGAGTTCGATTCTTGCTAAGACTTCTTGAATCGTCAGGGGCTCGGTGCGCGTCGATTGAACCTGTGCCGCATTCGACGCCGCAGGGGAGTCGCTCACCGGTTCCGCCAGCGCGGTCATTGGCAGGAGAGTCACAAGGGCCAATACCAGAGCGATCATGCAGGATGCTCCTTTCACAGTGGGTGGCGAACGGCGCTCACAGTAGCAATCTCCTGCTTATTTTTCAAAATAGATAAAACGGATTGGAGTTATCGTGAAATCCGATGTATAGTAGCGTCCCTGCTGTGATTGAGGAGGCTTATGGAGTGGTTGAACTACCATCATCTCCTGTATTTCTGGTCCGTCGCCAAACATGGAACCGTGACCAAGGCCTCCGAAGAACTTCGCCTTGCCCAACCGACAATCAGCGGGCAAATTCGCATGTTGGAGCTCTCGTTAGGAGAACAACTATTCGTGCGGACGGGTCGCCGTCTGGCGCTGACAGAGATGGGACAGGTGGTCTTCAAATACGCAGAAGATATCTTTGCGACCGGGCAAGAGATGCTGAACGCCGTAAAGGGTCAAGGCAGTGGACGCCCGGCCCGCCTGATTGTCGGCATTGCCGATGTCGTCCCCAAACCGTTGGGAACACAATTTCTTAAATCCGCCCTCAAACTGGACCAGCCGACCCATTTAGTGTGCCTGGAAGACAAATTGCCCCGACTCCTGGCCGATCTGGCCTCCCATCGGCTGGACCTGGTCATTTCCGACACACCCGCCCCCTCGAACCTTAAGATGCCCACCTATAGCCATCCGATGGGCGAGTCGGGGGTCACACTCTTCGGCACGCCGAAACTGGCCGCCCAATATCGTCGTGGCTTCCCGCAATCGCTGCATGGGGCACCCATCCTGCTGCCTACCCCGAACGCCATGCTCAGGCGATTGGTCGATCAATGGCTGCTCCATCACCAGCTTCACCCGGCTATCATCGGAGAATTCGATGATAGCATCACATTGAAGGTCTTTGGGCAGGATGGATACGGGATTTTCCCGGGCGCTACGGCAATGGAACAGGAAATCTGCCGTCAATACCAGGTGCGGACTATCGGAAGGCTCGACTCTCTCACCGAACACTTTTACGCCATCACCGTGGAACGCCGTCTCAAACACCCCGCCATCCTTGCCATCGTCCAGGCAGCACGGCGAGAACTCCATAAGTAGTCCGTCCGTACCCTCTCAACACCTCACAGGGTGTTCGGACTTATGCTCCGGTGCGACCCACAGCTTCACAAAGCTGATCTCGCTCCTGCTCGGTCAGTTCTCTCCACTCGCCGACCCCTAAGCCTTCGACGGTAATATGCATGATCCTCAGGCGATGAAGGCGCAGCACTCGATAGCCCAACGTCGCACACATACGCCTGATTTGCCGATTTCGGCCTTCGGTGAGCACGATCCGAAATCGCTTCGCCCCCATACGGATTATCCGACACGGCTTTGTCTGGCTGCCCAACACCGTAACTCCGCCGGACATCCGATCCACAAACAATTGGTCGAAGGGCCGATCCACTTCAACGACATACTCCCGCTCATGCCCGAACTCGGCTCGAAGGATGTCGTTCACAATATCCCCGTCGTTCGTCAAGAGAATCAGGCCCGAGGAATCCTTGTCCAACCGGCCGATGGGAAAAATCCGTTCAGGATGCCCGATCTCCGCGATAATGTTCCGCGCAACATGCGATTCACTCGTTGTCGTCACCCCAACCGGCTTGTGGTATTTGATGTACAGGGGCGCTTGTCCCCAGGATATCACCCGCCCGTTGCAGGCAATGACATCGGAGGAGGTCACACGATCCCCGAGCTTCCCCACTAGGCCGTTCACGGTTACCGCTCCCGACTCAATGAGACGATCGGCCTCACGTCGAGAACAGACCCCCTGCTCCGTGAAAAACTTGTTGAGGCGAATGGCGGTGGTCACGGGCTTATCAGCTGTACCATGGTAGGTGATGCGCGCAAGACACGCACATCAGTAGACCCTGCGCCCGGCCCGAATCCGACCGAGCATGCGGTAGATCAGCCGCGCAATAGAAAATTGCGGCGCAACAAACCCTTCAATGGGGGCAATTTCGCTCACATCCATCCCCACGATACCGGGCCCCTTGGCAAGGGCATCAACCAAGTTGAGCGTGTCATACCAACCCAACCCACCGGGCTCAGGGGTACCCAATGCCGGGATAATCGAGGCGTCCAGCCCATCACAGTCGAATGTGAGATAGACCGGCCCTCGACAGGCGGCAACGACCTCGGGAATCCATTTGGAGGCTTTCCCTTCATAGGGTCCGGACGGATCCACGATGTTTGCCGCAAAGAAGGTGGTGATTCGGTCCGTGGTCCGGATCCGAGAGA
>Ga0224501_10004331_pt1 | contig 11201 bp, 5 predicted proteins | sample SF_Oct11_sed_USG_4_FD_169105 | JGI IMG/M metagenome (GOLD analysis project Ga0224501, IMG submission 169105) | Sediment microbial communities from San Francisco Bay, California, United States - SF_Oct11_sed_USGS_8_1 | ecosystem: Environmental > Aquatic > Marine > Sediment | place: USA...
ATCATGATTGTGATAAGCGCCCTAGTTATGAGTATCGTGGAGAGGGAACCAAGTGGTTTTAGAATCACTGTAAAACAGCCCGTCACTACCGTGCTAGCATTAATTTGGTTGGCCATTTATGACATTATATAGGAAGTTACTGGTTAGTTAGTTGGTTGCCTGGTTGGTCAGATAGTTAGTTGTGGGATCTAATGGGAGTCGCACGACAGCCGACGCTATGGATTGTGGGGGCCACTGCTCAGACTAGAGCATTCGCTATCTGTGAGTGTGAGACCCAGAACATGAACACTCTGTCTCTAACTAATCTCTACAAATGATTATTTTGATTTTTAATTTCTACTCGGGAACGCGCTATCAGACGCGCTACTGAAGAAAGACACCAAAGATCGACACATCTGGAGGGACAAACTGGATGTAACTTGAGGGACTCGCTACACAGCAGAACACCATATCCTTTTGATCATTCTATTTAACAGATCTCCTAAGGCTGAGGCTTGTTGAAAAGGTAGAAGTGATGGACTATATGATAGGTTCAATAGAAGTAATGGTTTTACTCATTCAGTGGGTGCTCAGCATGGCTTGGATCGAGAACTATCGTTATCAGCATCCATTTCTTTCACACAGACACGCATAGTGACTAGAAAAGTCTATCTGTTCAAATAGGTCAGTGTTTTCTACCTCATGTCTGCATGGCCCTCAGGGAATACACTGCTCAACCTTCATTATGGAGGCAAATCACGCTATAAGGTACGTTGCATTAAGGTAATCATTGATCTTTGCTCTAAATTCTTTTCGCTTTACTTTAAATGCGAACAGAGGAAAGGTAGCTTACTGATTTTTTATACAATTACCTAAGGGAAGCGTTAAAATACACGATTTGCGCGCAGCGAATTGTGGGTTCAAATTCCAGAAAAGTCAATGGTGGTGATAGGAAGGACTGTGAGAAACATTCATCCTCCCACTGAGCTATCATGATCCGGGCCATGGAGAGAACAGACAGTGAGATACATTCATCCTCACACTGAGCTATCGTGACCCGGGCCATGGAGAGGACAGACTGTGAGAAACATTTATTCTCACACTGAGCTATCATGACCCGGGCCATGGAGAGAACAGACAGTGAGATACATTGATCTTCCCACTGAGCTATCATGGCCCGGACCACAGAGAGGACAGACAGTGAGATACATTCATTCTCCCACTGAGCTATCATGACCCAGGCCATGGAGAGAACAGACTGTGAGATAAATTCATTCTCCCATTGAGCTATCATGACCCAGGCCATGGAGAGAACAGACAGTGAGATACATTCATTCTCACACTGAGCTATCATGACCCGGGCCATGGAGAGGACGGACAGTGAGATACATTCATTCTCTCACTGAGCTATCATGACCCAGGCCACGGAGAGGACAGACAGTGAGATGCATTCATTCTCCCACTGAGCTATCATGACCCGGGCCACAGAGAGTACAGACAGTGAGATACATTCATTCTCCCGAATTTTTTTCCAAAAAATTTGGTCGCGAGCATGCGAATGTACCTAATGTGGTCGTTTGAAAATAATGCAGTCAACATCCATTGTTTGAAGCATCAAAAGCATTGCTTGAGCAAACAGTTTGTGTCCCGTGGGCTTAAATCAATACTTTTAAGTTTCTCATACAGGGAAAATCATCCATTACATACTACCATACCCTTATTTGGTGTCCATTTTGCTTTTTTTCAATTCACGGCGCCGATATTGAAGATTTATCTGCTAGGCCGTTGTACAGAGATGATGTTTTCCATCGCTCATTAGCTGTCTGGTCCCTCACTATTATGGTGCAGCTACCGGGTCCAATACTATTTCTAACCAAGTATGGCTTAGCATGGAGCACTACTAGCTGGTCAGTATTAATGCTCATGGTGAGGTCTACTTTGATTTATAGGAGCTCACACTCACTTTGTTATGCGGGAGGCCGGGGTTCAATCCCAGGCCGCGACAACCACTTTTAGTTAAGCGGTACCAGCCGCTTCCCTACCAGGCGCCCTGCATTACAGGGATAGAGTTGGGAAAAAGTACATGCAGTGCCACCAGTGGACTGACCCCCTGCTGTAGTATTTACTGCGTATGCGGCTGCATGGCCGAAGGTCATAGAAACGGTACTGATGCGCCACTTGGCACGGGAGGAAATATACTTTTTTTACTTGCCCTCACGAAAGAAGCTACCGCGAAGGACCTCAGATTGAAGACAGTGAGATCCATTCATTCTCCAACTGAGCTATCGTGAATGGCTTAATTACGTAATGAAAACTAAACTATGTTGATCTCGACTCTACTAGACCCTGCATGTGAGCAAAAGGAGTAATTAACCAACGGGTGGGAATAACTCAGCGCTGAGTTCGTGACCATGGGAACCAGGGTTCAAATCCAGGCCACGGCGAGCCGCAGCGTGAGTATGAGTTCCTCACTTTAATCCTATGGCTCTCCTCCCGGTCCAACAAGCCTCAGGCCTAGGAGCTCAGTTAAATAGAATGGCCAGGTGCCTGAGTAGTGAAGTATGGAGAACTGATCGAATTGTATAAGCATAGCATTACTCTGTAGGTTTATATTAGCATAAAACAGATCGTCTTATCATTTGGCACATTTTGAATTATCGATGTTGCATAAAATGCTTTAAGGTGTTATTCATGATATGCTATAAAACACTAGCTGTGCATGCAAAAAATACTCTGAAAAATACTTTATAACATCACACACTAAAACCAAATAAAATGATTCCCTACCCAGATAACAACCCTTTTGTGGTGATCACCTCTGTATAGGGTAAAGATAGGTAGAGACTTCACACTAATTATACAAATGCAACAGTAAAAATGATCACAGCAGTGCATAGGCAACCCGATTGTGACGGGATTAATTTCAAAATCGTTTATTTTCATTCTAACGGCAAGCATTCATTTCTAATCTCAAAATGTTTCGGAAAAACATACCATCGTCTCAGCACGGTTTGACATCACGGCAGCGTAGATGCATTTTAGGCAAGGCTGTCAGCCGCATGTCCCCTCACCCCATGGTGGGCACATGTCACTGTGTGTTAGTGCGTGCCACCATGCAACATTACAGGCCACTGTATGTATAACTGTGCAAAACAAAGCGTCACAATTCGGGGCACGGTGTGACAGTTTGGGTCACGGTGTGACAATTTGGGCCACGGTGTGACAGTTTGGGTCACGGTGTGGCAGTTTGGGTCACAGTGTGACAATTTGGGTCACAGTGTGGCAGTTTGGGTCACGGCGTGACAGTTTGGGTAACGGTGTGACAATTTGGGTCACGGTGTGGCAGTTTGGGTCACGGCGTGACAGTGTTCTATATGCAGCACCAGAATATATGAAGAAGTCTTGAATCAATGTGAGTGCTCCTCAGCTCCTATAACCAACTCACTACAACAGAGAAGAAAATGGGTTAGCTACAACAGAGAAGAAAATGGGTCAGTTACAACAGAGGAGAATATGGGTCAGTTACAACAGAGGAGAATATGGGTCAGCTACAATAGAGAAGAAAATGGGTCAGCTACAACAGAGAAGAAAATGGGTCAGCTACAACAGAGAAGAAAATGGGTCAGCTACAATAGAGAAGAAAATGGGTTAGCTACAACAGAGAACAAAATGGGTCAGTTACAACAGAGGAGAATATGGGACAGCTACAACAGAGGAGAATATGGTTGTATGGTTGTATGGTGGTATAGGTAGTGGTTGTATGGTTGTATGGGTGTACGGTTGTATAGTTAGTGGTTGTTTGGTTGTCTGGTTGTATAGTTAGTGGTCGTTTGGTTGTATGGTTGTATAGTTAGTGGTTGTTTGGTTGTCTGGTTGTATAGTTAGTGGTTGTTTGGTTGTCTGGTTGTATAGTTAGTGGTTGTTTGGGTGTATGGTTGTATAGCTGCTTGATGATAAGTCACTTCTATACGGAGATAACTTATGATGTCATTGTCCGGGCTACACAGATTTCCTGGTAAGTATTGTTGGATTCTGGGATTGAATCTAATTTCCGTGGCTGATTGCCACCTATTCTCACTCTGCCGCTGTCCCTAACACAGCTTCCTGTCATTTCTTCCGGATTCATGCGGTCTGGAGGGAATATTGACGAATCTTTCACTAGGTTTCCGGTAGTGCTCCATAAATTTCTAAAGTACGGGTGAGTCGGTTAAGAGGTTGAGTGATGAAAGCAATTAGGTGACTGAGTCCAGATTTGTGCGGATTCAACTCAAATTTAGATATGTAACGAATGTAACAAACAAAGTTATCGTTGAAACAGGCAGTTTGTGACTTAGTGGGTAGTACATTCAGCTTTGGACCCGAGTTCAGTTCCATACGTTCCATAAGTTCCATGTTCTAGAATATTCTAGAATGTTCTATGACGTTCTAGATTCTAGTTTCATGTTTCACTTCCTGCTTTCCCCCTCGTCGAGTTCGAATCGCGACGTTAAATAATGGAGGCTCACTCGTAAAGTGCCAAATCTCTGAGACTCATCATGAAGTAGTTTAGTTTATTTGGTAATGGTACCTAAAAACTCTGTGTGACCTAAGTGGCATTCAGAAGCCTGATGCTATGCATGAGGTATAAAACTTTTAAGATATCTTCTCGTTCTACATTTGACACTTAAAAAGTTGCAGTGTCGTCCCGGTATATAAAAACTATGTAAAACATGGTTCTTACCAGTTTAAATGCTTTTTCAAACGTTCAAGATGTTGTATCGAATTAGAAATTGCAATTAAAATGGCATTTTCTACAATATTGCACCAAAAGATATTGCTGTTTTTTAGTACAGAGATTGAAATACTATACTTGGACCATCGTGAAATAAAGTCATTGGCTAAAGTTAATCGTGGATTTCGGTTGAATAGTCAGTGATGGTATCCGGTATTGTTTATGTCTTTATGGGTTTTTTTGGTTGTGATTGGTCAGATCAGTGACATATGTCACTTATATATTTTACCTCACTAGTCAGGTGCGGTTGAGTTTACTAATTATGAGGTGCCCCACTGGGGCATTGACAACTATAGGCTGTTTAATTGTCTTACTGATTTTGCTGAAGATTAGCTGGAAGGTGCCTACATGTGTCAGGCTGACACCTGTGAAATCATTTCTCTAATACGGACCGGACCGGCCCTGCCCCCACCCAAAAGTTATGATCAAAAATCCAAATCCTCCATATATGTCTATCATTGAGTGAGGCGCATTAGGTTTCGCGTGAAAATCTTAGCAGCCTCTGACAAGGAATCCAATTGTGCAATATGATGCCCTTTATGGGTGTTGTCCCCCCAATATGTATATGTTAGCCAAGTGCATTTGTAACAGATATCCCGTGAGAGTTTAACCTAACCTAACTTCAGTAGCACTTTAACCTAACCTAACTTCAGTAGCACTTTAACCTAACCTAACTTCAGTAGCACTTTAACCTAACCTAACTTCAGTATCACTTTAACCTAACCTAATTTCAGTAGCACTTTAACCTAACCTAACTTCAGTAGCACTTTAACCTAACCTAACTTCAGTAGCACTTTAACCTAACCTAACTTCAGTAGCACTTTAACCTAACCTAACTTCAGTAGCACTTTAACCTAACCTAACTTCAGTAGAACTTTAACCTAACCTAACTTCAGTATCACTTTAACCTAACCTAATTTCAGTAGCACTTTAACCTCACCTAACTTCAGTAGCACTTTAACCTAACCTAACTTCAGTATCACTTGTAGATCTTGTAGATGCCCCTCCTAACTTCCATGAAATTGATTATCACACTGAAATTATCACCTTGTTTGTAGACAGCAGTAATTGGGACATAACTAATTCCTAATTGATAAAGCCCACACAGGGGCGAAGCATTGGCGGGGTGAATAGTGGTAGCTGAGTGGATAGCACACTAGGCCTTGGATCCGGATCGAGTTTTTGGTTCGATTCCCAGTTGAAGCAAAGACTTTGTATTTCACAACACCCTTGCCGGTTTTCGACGTCATGTTCGAGGTCTACTACTACTACTAGAACGCTGGTCAGGGCACTTGCAGGGTACCTGCATATCCCCGACACTGATCAGGGTACTTGCAGGGCACCTGCATATCCCAGACACTGATCAGGGTACCTGAATATCTCCAACACTGATCAGGGTACCTGCATATTCCCGACATTGGTCAGGGGACTTACAGAGTACCTGCATTTTTCATATTTGCAGGGCACCTGCATATCCCAGACACTGGCCAGGGTACTTGCAGGGTACCTGCATTGTTCAAGGTGCTTGCAGGGTACCTGCATATTCTCGATATTGGTCAGGGGACTTGCAGAGTACCTGCATTTTTCAATGTACTTGCAGGGTACCTGCATATCCCCAACACTGGTCAGGGTATTTGCATGGTACCTGCATTTTTCAGGGTGCTTGCAGGGCACCTGCATATCCCTGACACTGGTCAGGGTACAACAAAGAGAGATACCCAAACAGTAAGTAACATTGTAATCGACAGGTCCTTACACCTGATTCATGACAACGAGAGGGGGAAATTCAATATGACCATAACTAAGAACTCCGGTCCGCTAAGTTGTGCTGAGCCATACACTATGGCTGTACCACTCAGATACAGCCATAGATTTATTATAATCTTACATCTATGGGCATAGCCGATCTTGTTGAAGGCATGCAAGTAGCGTCAAACACTATAAGGCGACAAAGCAGAGCTTAACAATTATCCTACCCGAAATCAATCTCTCCATCGCCATCTTGATCCAAAGCCCCAATCAGCTGATCTACTTGCAATGGAGTCAACGGAATCTTGGCAGCCTGCAAAGCATCATACAGAATCAATTGAATGCGAGTCTGGCTCTTCGGCATGTGGTGGGGCTGGGTCCCCTGCCCTGTGCTGAAGAGCCAACCAACTTGGCTGTTGAGAGTTGCATACTATTGATTGTGAAGCACGCGTGTTAAGTGTGCCAGCACAAAAGAGTGCTTCAATCATTGACCATAATTATCAATAGGAACACTGATGGTATAACCCCAGTAACAGTTGGCCACAACCTGTGGGCTTCTGCACCGAAACAAAAACTTTGTGACAAACCGTTTTTATTTTATACAGTTTCTGCACAAACAATTGGACAACGTTGACCCATATTTGATGATCCGAGTTCGAGGGGCCAGTGACTTTCGGGTCATGCTTCAGGCCAGTCTGAGCCCAGTGCTTCACTATCGCCAGACATTTTCACAAACAAAAGCTTGACCTTAATCCACGTTAGGGGAGTTATCAGCTCTTACACATTAAGTAGCGAGGGTAGCAAGGGCTCAAGTGTCGAGTTTGAGGTAGATTTTCAGAACAGGGTGGAACAACCAATCATCCAGCATCTAACAGGGGAGACACTTACCCTGAGGCCATCTCTGAACTCATCATAGGACACAGACATACTGCCATCCTCATCCATGCCCTGGAAAAATGTTACTAAGTCGATGTTGTTTTCTGTCATGTACTGTTTGAAGAAGGTAAGAGCCTCATCCACCACATCATAGCTGTAAGTACAATTTGATAGGGATGATAGTAAGCTGTAAGTACAATTTGACAGGGATGACTGTAAGCTCAGCTGTAAGTACAATTTAATAGGGATGATGGTAAGCTCAGTTGTAAGTTCAATTTAACAGGAATGATGGTAAGCTGTAAGTGCAATTTGACAGGGATGTCGGTACGCTGTAAGTACAATGTTAGGACGCCGGCAATTCAAACAAAGTGGAAAATTCCATATAGTGCTGCGTGTTTTTCAAAACATGCCTTTTTCTAGTATTATTATGACGCTTTCACAGCTGCCAGGTAAGATAAATATTTGTTTTTTCACTGGTTATGGCTTAGTATGGAGCACTACAGGCGGGTCATCAGCACTCCATGCATTTTATAATCTGGCCTGTTTTAGGTTTGGGCTAGGGATAACGTGTGAAATCTATTCTCACAATGAGAGCCCACCTTGACCGGGATTTGACCCCGGATTGTCACGGTTGCTGACCCCGGATTGTCACGGTTGCTGACCCTAGATTATCACGATTGTAATTGAGCCAAGAGCTCTACGATTGAGCTACCCCAAGGAGTATACGAAACCACGCGGACAAGCATGTGGGTACCAATGTAACACCGATAGTAAGGAAACCTACATGCAAATGCTTATCAAGACAATGCAAGGAGACATGACACGAGAGTAACTTTATCAGAAACACTGATATTCGACAGAAGCATGCATCTATAAGCTGGAGTTACCCTCCCCTTCTTCTAGTTGGGGAGGACAACTCTAAGCCTGGACTATTATATGACTAGCCTGGTTATCTGGCTCATCGGGTGGGCGGGGTAGTGGGCAAGCGGAACGGTATTTACCCCCATTACCCCACCCGCATGAGAAGCCAGGTAACCTGGTTATTATATGACATGCTGCGATAGAAGACAATCACCAATTTATACAAACCCTCGGATAAAACATACACTTCGCTGCAAATAGTAGCAATGATATGCTTTGACTATCGACTGTAGTGATAATGTTCGTCCCTTAGCAACAAGGATCAAGAATCAGAGATTTCCGAGCAAGTCCGAGTAGGCGTGAATTGGTTCAAGCCAGCTAGATGGGGGTGAGAGTTGCATGTGAGCGTTAGCCCCGGGCTACACGACCCACCAATGTGTCGATACGCTCTACCACTTTTTGAAATTTTGGATTTCAAATAGCAGCATCTCTAGTTACAAAATAACCAATTCCATTAAGCATTGTCACAAGCAGGGTGCTTATAGGAAGCACTATTCAATATGACCACCTGACTCTATGAGGTTCTTAATAGACCAATAGACTCGACCCCAGACCCAGTTTACGGATACAAGTGGCTGGATATCAAACTTATAGCAGCACTAAATGTAGAGATAATTCCAATTTTCAGATTGCCTAGCTTGTTCTAGCTGAGTAAGATAGTGGTAAAGCGTGTATGCATACTTACCTCTTCAGTTTGCGTTTACCGTAGGAGTCCGTGTATCCGTAGATGAAGTTAAAGTTTTCATGAATTTCTTTCACCTCTGCCACCTTTTCGGCTAAGCCGGCGGAGAATATCAGGTCCTGTGAGTGTCAAAACTTCCATGGTGACATCAAAGATTATGACATGGTTTAATCGGTCAAAGCTGTTTTTGCTACAGGAATCATCAACACGATTGCCACAACAGACTAAATTTATTTTCAAATATCAATGTTTCTAGAAGTCTTGGGCTGATATCCTTGGTTGAGTCAAAGCTACACATTTATAGTCCGGATTTATAAATTAATCGCGACCTCTGTGGCTTGCTATAAGCTCATCAAGGGTGGCAAGCTAACATGGGCCTATTACATCGGGTAAGAGAGGGCTCTATTTTTATTTTACTTCGGGTGGCCCACGCATTAGCCAGATAGGCTGAAATCATGCGAACGCAAAAATTAACATTGGCAACTAAATAAAAAGCGAAAGCCCAACGCTTTAGCCTGTCAGAAAAACTGTGACAGTGAGTGAACATATTTTCCTCGCTATCAAACAATAGACCTCGAGTTGCATCGTCCTAATACATTCGAGTGCAAGGCTCGATCGAGCAGAAAACTCCAACACGTATGTTCGGGCACCGTGTCATCTAGCCATGGAGTTGTCCTTCCCTAATTTTATAGCCTGTGTCATCTAGCCATAGAGTTGTCCTTCCCTCACTTTATAGCCCGTGTCATCTAGCCATGGAGTTGTCCTTCCCTAATTTTATAGCCTGTATCATCTAGCCATGGAGTTGTCCTTCCCTAACTTTATCGCCTGTGTCATCTAGCCATGGAGTTGTCCTTCCCTAACTTTATCGCCTGTGTCATCTAGCCATGGAGTTGTCCTTCCCTAACTTTATGCACTCGGCTATACGACATGCGACTTGCCTTCGCTCTCACAAAGTCGAAGAGGAGATAATTTCAAACCATGAGTATTTGGCAGTCATAGAGTTGTCCTTCCCTAGCTCACAGACCTCACTTACCGAAAGATCGACAGTTTCCACGTGTAATTCTGAGCATGACTTAAACAGCTCTAGTGCTGTTACCGCTGCATCTTCTGCGATTAAGTTTTTTCCTATCTGTAAACATAGAACCAGGGTGAAGCGATAGCCTAGTGGATAGCGTAGTGGGCCTTGGACCCGGAGTCCCGGGTTCGATACCCAGTTCGGGTAAAAGCTTTGTCTTTCGCGACACCCTCGTCGGTTTCGGGTCCCGACGTTACATAAAAAAGCCCACCTATGGAGTTGCCTTCTTTATGGGCCATGCGGGTTCAAGCAAAAAGTTTCCTAATGATGCATCCTGGGAAAATCTGAGCCTAGGACTCAGTAGGCCATTTTCTGCACCACTTCTGACAATGGCCAGGGCACCTGCACCACTCCTGACAGTTGCCAGGGCACCTACGGGGTACCTGCACCACTCCTGACAGTTGCCAGGGCACCTACGGGGTATCTGCACCACTCCTGACAGTTGACACGGATGCTAGCAGATAGTTTTATAATGACATGCCCTGAGAGACGTTGAGCCTAGGACTCATGCAGTAGGCCAATTTTTGTACCTCTGCAGGCGACTGTTCCGTTTCAGAGACGCGAAAAAGAAAAAATCTGCTACGTACCTTGAGAGTTACAAGCATGTCGTTCACTTTCAGTGCAGTACATATAGAAAGGAAAGCTTGTGAGTCTATTCTATTGGAGAAGACATTTAGTTCAGTAAGTGTTCGGTTGTTAGATAAAGCCTCCGCAAGCTTCGCACCAGACTCTCTATCAAACCTACAATCAAGTAAGTACTGCAAATAAGTACAGCTAGTAAGTACTGCAAATAAGTACAGCTAGTAAGTGTCAGGGATTGCAATGTTTATGGGTTGTGCCCCTGTGTGATGATGTCTGTTTGAAGGGCTCTGTGCCAGGTAAGGCTTCAGTCTATTTAAGCAAGCGAATAAACTCTTCTTTGCTGACCAAGATATTTAATGGCATTCGTTGAGAAGGAAGTGAGACACAGAGACAGAGAGTGATACTAGGTAGACCACTGCTTTTTATAGTGCAGTGGGTCATTAGAAATAAGGCGTGGTTTAAACATAATTACAAAACCATGTGGTGCATGGAATCACCACATGACATCTCCCCCTCTTAATGCGAGTGGAATCTTCATTTAATCAAATCAAAAAAAATAAAATAAA
>Ga0224501_10004332_pt1 | contig 11200 bp, 10 predicted proteins | sample SF_Oct11_sed_USG_4_FD_169105 | JGI IMG/M metagenome (GOLD analysis project Ga0224501, IMG submission 169105) | Sediment microbial communities from San Francisco Bay, California, United States - SF_Oct11_sed_USGS_8_1 | ecosystem: Environmental > Aquatic > Marine > Sediment | place: USA...
CAATAACATGCAGATACTGCAACTGTCCACAGTGGTACCTGAACACGCGTATTCAACCGATGAATTGATGGAAGTCTTTCCATGTCAAATCCCAGAAGGCGTCAAGCAGAACATACTCAACTTAGGTGTTTTAGAAAGGCATCTTATCAACACAGTTGATTCATCTTCTAAACCAGAGGATTTCTTGAATAAGAGCGCATTTGTCCGCCTTTGTGTTGAGGCTTGTGAGAAGAGTGTCGAGAGGGCAAACCTCTCAACAAGTGATATAGGCTATCTTATAGCAACCTACGATGCAAGTCCCTTTTTGTGTCCTGGTCTCAGCTCTCTCCTAGTTCCAAAACTCGGATTCAAACCGTATATCAAACACGTCAACATTCAAGGAATGGCTTGTGCGGCCTTTCCAACAGCTCTTCAGCTTGCAGAAGATCATCTAGCTGTGTACCCTGAAGATCATATTCTACTCTGCGTCTCTGGGATGAATTCCTACTGGTTCTTTAATCAAGTACAGGGCATGGAAGACTTGATGGAAATCAAACGAATTGGCTCATTGAAGGATGAGGGTAAGAGAGAGATGGAATTAAGAAATTGGATCGCTACGATTGAGTTTTTCCTCTTCGGAGATGGTGTAGCCAGCATTATCGTGGCCAACGAAGGAGATGGACCATCCATAGGCAAGATGTTGAATATCACAAATCTAAGAACAAGAGATTATTTAGCCGGTTACGCCAGACTTGTGACCTCAAATGAACCATTCAAGTTCGGATTTCACTCCTATCTGGATAGAGACCTGCCGAAGCTGGGAGTTCAATATACTGCCATAGCATTTGAAAGATTGCTTGGGAAGAAAGCTGAGAAAAAAATGGATGCTATCAAAAAATGGGCGATTCACACTGGCAGTAAAAGAATACTGGATAACATGGCTGAACACTACCGCATTCCTTCTGAAAAACTCGAGGAGTCGTACAAAGTGCTCACCGAATACGGCAACTTAGCTGGAGCAAGTCTGCCTTTCATTCTTGAAAAAATAATCTTGAAAGATAAGTTTTCCAAGGGCGACCTGATTTCGATGTTGGATTTTGGCTGGGGATTTTCCGCCTCTGCCTGTTTGTTAGAATTCTAATGTCTCGTTTTCTTCCAGCGCAGCAATTTCCATCTATATTTATCTAGGTATTGTGACTTAAATACGACTTTCCATTCATATACCTACCTCTTATCCCGAAAGGAGGAGCACACTTGACTCGAAAACCGCTTGTTTCAGTCGTGTCGGCTGGGCTGGCTAAGTTCGGGAAGCGGCAAGGACTCTATGGTAGAGAACTCTTCGCGGAGGCTGCCAAGGAGGCCTTCGACAGTTGCCCAAATCTGGAGCCAAAAAAGGACATAAGAGCACTTTTCGTAGGCCATATGGGTGAATCGTACGAACACCAGGGACACACAGGACCGACAGTTTCAGATTGGGCAGGACTGCTCCCGATACAAGCAACCAGAGTCGAAAATGCATGCGCTTCGTCAGGCGTGGCGTTGAGATGCGGAATCCTCGCTGTACTCTCAGGTATGTGCGACGTAGTTATGGTTGGGGGAGTCGAAAAAATGACTCACAGGACAACTCCTGATGTGACAGAGTTCCTAGCGATGGCGTCAGACTATCCGTTTGAACAGTGGCACGGAATAACCTTCCCAGGCTTGTACGCGCTCATGGCAACAGCCCACATGCACAAGTACGGAACAACAGAAGAGCAAATGGCTATGGTTGCGGTGAAGAACCATCACAATGGAGCCTTAAACCCAAAGGCTCACATGCAAAAGGAAGTATCGCTAGAGAAAGCCCTGTCGTCAAGAGTCATCGCTTGGCCCCTGAAGCTCTACGACTGCTCTTTAATAACAGATGGAGCCAGCTGCCTAATCTTGACAAAACCCGAACTCGCAAAGAAGTTTACAGACACACCGGTTCATATCATAGGCTCAGGGCATGCGAGCGACGCTATCGGCTTATACGAAAGGGAGAGTGTCACAACCTTAAACGCGGGAAAGCTCGCAGGGCAAGAAGCCTATCGTATGGCAAAGGTGGAGCCAAAAAACATAGACGTCGCGGAGGTTCATGACTGCTTCACGATAGCGGAGATCATAGCATACGAGGATTTGGGATTCTGCAAAAACGGAGAAGGAGGACCCCTGATGGAAAGTGGCGCAACTAAGTTAGAAGGGAGTATCCCCGTCAATTCAAGCGGAGGCTTAAAGTCGAAGGGTCACCCAGTTGGAGCAACAGGAACTGCACAAGCCTACGAAATATACTTGCAGTTGACTGGGCAAGCGGAGAAGAGGCAAGTTGATGGGGCTGAAACTGGCTTAGCCCATAACGTGGGCGGATCCGGCGCAACGGCAGTCGTCCACATCTTGAGGAGGGGTTAGGCATGGCGGAGACGCGTCCCTTCACGATAGAAGAGTTCTATAGGTTTGCAGGCGAAAAGAGGCTGATGGCTGCAAGGTGTAACAAGTGTGGAGAGCTGCTCCTGCCGCCAAGGCCCATGTGCACAAAATGCTTATCCACAGACTTGAAGTGGGTTGAGCTTGGGAAGAGAGGTGAGCTGTTAACCTACACGGTGATTCACGTTGCGCCTACACAGTTTCAACCTATGGTGCCCTATGTAGTGGGCGTCGTGAAATTGAAGGATGGGTTGAAGCTGCCGGGCATGATTCGAGGCATCGAACCCGAGGAAATCGAGGTTGGCATGGAACTCGAGGTAGATTTTGACGCGACTTTACCATCTCAGTGGCCTATGTGGCCCAGGTATTTCTTCAGAGCGCCATGACTTTTGCTTGAAGTACGTTGAGTTATTTGCGGTCGCAAAGGGCAAGAGCAGATACATCCTCTGCTGCTAATCTTGTGCAATATGTATTTTCGCTCTACATCTCAAAAGTAAAGCTTTAATACATATTATGCGTATTATTTCATGTGACGTCATATATGCGATACCACGCCGTCGACACACAAGCAGTGCTGACGATCATAGTCATCACCATAGGGGCTTTAGTCACTGTGGGTCTCTTGAACGTGGCGGTCACAGGAGATCTTTTTGGAAGCATAAGTTTGTCTAACGTAGGAACCGTTAAGGCAATCGGGGTTAGAGTGTACTGGGATAGCAGCTGCGGTGATCTGGTGGGTTCTATTGATTGGGGCTTAGTTGAGCCAGGAACGACAAGGAATGCTACTGTCTATATTAGGAACGAGGGAAGTGTACCAGTCACTCTTTCCTTGGCAATAGACAATTGGAGTCCTTCCAATGCTCCAGATTACATGAGTCTTGCTTGGGACTATGGCGATCAAGTCATTAGTGTGGATGCAGTTGTTCAGGTGACTTTGAGTTTATCGGTTTCCGCAGCCATAGAGGGAATAACAGGCTTCAGCTTTGATATAGTTATCATCGGTAGTGGTTAAGGGCTCAAAGCAGAGGGCATGTCCTGCAGAGACCTTTTTCCTAACAATGGTGCATGAGTGGACATCGAAATGGATGGTAGTATATTTATATCTCCGATCTGTATCGCCGGTTGTCGGATCTTTTTTTTTGGAAAACCGACAGAACTACCGGTCGATACTTAGGTTAGCGGTTAGAAACTCTGGCTATGTTGATAGACTGATTGTTTCCTTTTTGTGCGCGCGCATTCAGCTGTCCAAACTCTTATGGCAAGAATTGTGCGCAGGCGTAACCTTAGTTTTCAGCGCGTGTTTTCCAGAAATCGATTGTAAGTTGTAGTCCCTTTTTAAGTGTGAATTTTGGTTTCCAGCCGAGTAATTGTTGGGCCTTGGAGTTGTCCCCTATTAGTGTGGCCACGTCTAGAGGGCGTTCAGGGATTGTGTTCCAAATAATCTCACCTTTGAAGTTGACGCGTTCCTTTATTTGGTTAGCTAGTTGAGCAATTGAAACCCCATGGCCTGTGCAGAAGTTACATGTCTGACCTATAGCTTTCTCGTCCTCCAAGCAGGTTACATAGCTGTTCACATGATCGTCGACGTATAGGAGGTCACGCACAGGCGTAGGGTCTCCGAGCGTGACCGTCTTTCGTTGAAGCATTTGTGTTACTATCCGTTCAACCACGAAATGTGCATTTCTCTTGCGACCATACGTGTTGAAATTACGAAGGACAGTTGCTGGAAATTCATAGGCGTCGTGCATGTATTGTAGATATTTGTCGGCAGCAACCTTACTCACGGCATAAGGACTGCTCGGACGCAGTTCAGCAGTTTCTTTAATCGGCGTCTCCTCTTGGTTGCCATACTCCTCAGAGGTGCCCGCGAAGAGGAAATGTTTGAAGTGGGGGACTTCGCGTAAGCAATATTCAGCTAAGTTTACTGTACTCAAGAAATTGGTTTCTAAGACCTCGCTTGGATGATTGTAAGAGTAGGAGACTGGACTAATTGAGGCCAAATGGATCACGGCATCAGGCTGAATTTTATGGATTAAATCTCGCATGGTGAAATGGTCACGTAAATCACCAAAAATGGTTTTGACAGCGCGTCGACCGCCCAGAACGTATCGACCAGTGACGTAACGTTCCAAAGAATAAACGTCATATTCTAGTTCTACGAGTCTAGGTATCAGATGGCTCCCTATGAAGCCGCTACCGCCGGTCACCAGCACTTTTTTGCATTTCATTCCGAAGCCTCAATTGCAACAATGTATCTGTGCCCGAAAGAATCATTAATTTAATTAAATAACTTTTGCGTGTGCGTAATTACGCGCATTACTGAGCATCCATATATTTTAGTCATGGGCTTACATTTACACTTTCAGACTCTTTTGTTAAGGCAAGCATAAGCCTATTGAGGTCGTTTTCTATCCTACTCCACGAAAATTGCTTTTCGATATGTGTCCTCGCATTCTTGGCTAGATCGATCAACTCAGCTCTGTTTTCAATTGCATACAGAACTCCATCAGTGAACGTGTTGATATCATAGATGAGCGCCTGATCACCATCCGACACATTAATTCCCTCAGCTGCAACTGGGGTAGCAATAGTAATCTTTTCACAAGCCATGTACGCTAACATCTTTATCTTAGTGCCAGATCCAACGGTCAAGGGTGCAATGCAAAGGTCAGCTGCGTTAATGTATCCTACGACATCATCAACGTAACCTGTAATAATGATGCCCGAATCTCCTCCATATGACGCCCACGAACCGGTTATTGCAAAAAACACGTTATCATACTTTGCTCGAATCGAGGGGGCTAAGATGCGAGTTATGTACTTAACAGCTGATGTGTTTCCTAGGCCGGGGTCTCCACCCAAGAATAATACTAGAGTATCACTTGCGTCTAAGCCTAACATCTTTCTGACTCTTTCTCTACTCTCTAAATGGGGTTTGAACAAACTAGTATCTATACCGTTAGGAATTACATCTATTCTATTCTCTGGCAACTTGAGTATCTGTATTATGTTCCGCGCATCATCGTAGGAAGGAACAATCACTTTATCAGCAAGGTGATAGCCTAGTTTTCCAAGTAAAGTAAGAAAAACTAATCTTCCGTAGTAAGAATAAAACGGTATGTACTGCTTCATTCTATAAACCGATTGCAGATAGAAACCTATGACATCAAGCATTACTTTCTTATTCAATATTCTTGCACCAATTAGCGGTGCAATAGTCAGGTCACCCATCACTATAACAATATTAGACTTTGCCATGACATCTGTTGCTTTAATCGTTATGAAAGGGTCATCTAGCAACAGGTATGAGAGTTTAGAGATAGTTCCATGGATATGCAGAATTCTATCAATAACTGATAGTATCTTATGCGTGTACATCCTTTGTTTTCTGGCAAACAAACTTTTGACATGAATGATTTTTATCCCTTTATATCTGACGGATTGGTTATCAGATGCACCCTCAATCAAGCAAACGTCATGTCCGAGATTCTTTAGGGCACGAGCAATCCCTATGACTCTTTTGTGATCTCCTGTTAACTCCTTTTCGGCCTCTTCATGAAATGTAATGCAAATTCTCATGGATTTCCCTTCCAACTTCGATTATTGATCCCTGCACATTTAGAGTGCTTCAAGCCCCCTATTTCTAGAGCACACCTAGAGCGGACGCATGCGATATGGTATTCATATCCTTGAATCCCGGGATGCAGAGATGCGAAGGTGCGCATGGGATTAGACACATGTTTTACGTCCCTCTTTATGCGCGCGCTAGGCCGAGTATCAATAGGTCGGTGTCAGGTATGATAGAGCCTAAGAAGAGCGCAGGCGCGCAATCATTTCGCAAAATATTGTATTTTCCAAAACAGAAGACTCCATATTCTTAAAGAAAACCGCCTTCGATAGGGTCTGACTTCTTGATAGCCTTCAAACCGCATACAGCGGTACTCCAAGTCCGAACGTGCGCCTACACACAATTGTTTCTACACTCGTCTTTTAGGTTGTGTGTGGGCGCGTTCCAAGCTTATGCTCCTCAAACTTCTCGAATCTGAATATTTTGACGAATTTACAAAATTTAACAGCGCGGAAACCCGCATCCCTCAATGCTCTTTGCGGAGGTTCATTGGCAGTAAGCGTACATGCATTTGCTCTTTTTACGTTCTGCGACTTCAGATAATGAAGCGCCGCTTCCAAGATATTCTTAAGTATGCTTTTTCTTCTAAAATCTGGGAAGACAAACCCGTCGTAAAGATACGCTTCACCATTATTGAAAACTATTTCTCTTTCAAACTCAGGTATGTACACCTTTCTTTTGAGACTAGCCCACGTATATCCAACGATTATGCCATTCCACATGGCAACAAAGCACAGATCATCATTATTCAGTCTCTTTAGTGCTTCATCCCTGAATGATGGAAATCCCCTGAAATCGTTGACGGATGCCAATCTTATTTCCACCGCTATCTTGGTTTCCACTTTGGGTATCTGCTCCGCAAGACTACGTTCCCAAAAAAAAGCTTTTACATATTTTAACCCGATTTTCCATAAGAAATATTGTGTGGATATTATTCTCCAAAACCTGTATTTCACAATGCTTCAGTCCTTTATCAGGATTTGAACTTACCTAACTCGCAATGCACACGCATCTTAATGCGATGTCAGTGCCAATGTTGAAGGCTACGCAGCTATGTTCCCTTAAGAAATCGTGTTTTCTCGCAGGCGCACAAGTTTTCGAAGTCAGAATCTTGAAAGTCTGCCTTCTAGGGTGCGTCTAATGCCAGGCGGAAGCAAATTCCTAATGGTTTTCCGAGCCGAAAAAGTTTTGGCCCTGGTCAGGAGTAGAATGCACCCAGTGGAATCTATGGGGTGCCAGATCGTTTGTTGTTGACAAAATGAACCCCCCAATCTCATTTTTTGAATATAATACGGATTTCTGGGATCACTCGGTGTTGATCCTAGGGATACGTACCTGCGGCTTTCTTCCTCCGCTTTCTTGATTTCCTTCCACATCAAATAGTTGACTATTCCTACGCGCTGCTCTCTGTCCAGCCCTGCATATACACAATATGATTTTTTGCCGTCTTTAAGAACCAATATCCCTCCAACTCTTTTATCCTTTTCAAGCAACCAAATGCGAAGATGCCGTGGATGGAGTACAAGCCATACATTCTCCATGAATTCATATGGATATGGATCAGCACCAAGATATTTCATGTTCTCATAATATAAATCGTAGAAATCTCGCAAATCAGATTTTGTTCTCGCTTCTTGAGCTTGAAAACCACGTCGTTCAACGAGTCTGATGTTTCTCCGAAGATTTGTGGAGAAAATCTTCTTCCACAGAAAGGCTGGTGGAGCGACTTTGAGGTCAACCTCCACCATTCCTCGTGTTGTTTCAGTGTAACCTAGGGGAGATCTGAAGAAACGTCCCAATTCTGCGTCTGTGAAACAAAACCTGGCATAAATTATGCCTTTGTTAGAGCAGAAGCTTCGAAGAAAACTTTGAAGAGTGTGGGAGGCCTCCCTTTTCGATTGCCTTGCTATCACTGGGCCTCCACATTCTGAATACGGCATTGAATCATATATTCTTAGGCGCCTCCGACCTCGAATGAAACCGGGACATACACCAATGATCGTTCCATTTTCGTCTCTCATTGTCAGGTAAAGATCATGATGACCAAATGACATTTGAATCACTTTTCTCCATTTTAGACTATGATAGAATGTTCCTCCTGGAGAGCGCTCCAGAAAAGTCTCCCATTCCTTGCCATTCTTTAGCTCTTCAACATGCATCGTCATCACTTGTGCAAGGCAAACTGCTTTCAACGCACTATACATCAAGCTGTTTTAGGCGTGCGCGGTAGATATCAAATGTCGGACACTCAAGCAGAGTGTTTGACACCATTCGGGAAAATTGCCACGCAAAACTCGCTTGCGGAATCTTCTTGTTTCTTCGGCGTTCCAGCATTCCTCGAAGCCTTTGTCAAATACATTTCCAAGTCTAAACTGGGGATAGTTGCAGCACGGTGTCATATATCCTTCCGAGTCTATGAAGGTGCTGAGCAGGGGGGCTTTGCACAGGTTTGTTGATTGTTTCTTCAAAATTTCCGTTATGTCAGTTTTGAGTCCAAGCTCTAAGCATAGACGATGCAGTTTCTCGCAAGTATGCAACAGCTTTTGAGGATTTGGCATAAGATGTTTGTCAGGTGTTGGGTGCAGAATGTTGAACGTCAATTTGTTCGCGCCTAACTCATGTGCCATCATTGGAAGATTTAGTGAAGAATCTAGGGTTAATGCGCTTAATACTGCATGTATCCTTAAAGGTATGGTGCTGTGATCAGTGAAATGTCGGGCGTTTTCCTTTATCTTATCCAAATCCGCACCTTTTCTAATTTGATTGAAGATTTCTGGGTCAGGTGAATCTATGGATAACGCTAATTCGGTTAATCCAGAAGAATCAAGCCTTCGCGTCATTTTCTGATCCAACAATATGCCGTTTGAGTTTATCCATGTGTAATCTGCATTTTTGGATGCGAGTGAGATTATCTTGTCGATTTGTTTATGTAAAAGCGGTTCCCCAAAGCCAAAAGGGACAATCTCGCGTACATATCCGATTTGTTGGATGATTCCCTGAAAATCAGATACACTCATGTCACGTATGGGGTAGTTTCGATAAGGTCGTGCACACCAAATGCATGACAAATTACATCTCGTTGTTGGTTCTATCACAACAAATTGCGGTCTATTATAACAATGTGTGGTTCCATATCTGCCAAAGACCCGTAACTCAACGCGTTTCATAAGTTCAAAAAATGAGAATCTGATCATTGTGCACTTCCTTTATCGGATTGTCTATTGCCTGTCATGCTTTGGTGTTGATCAAAGTGATTGAAAACATACTTTGTGCCGTATTGGTTTTTTACTTTCAATTTTTAAGCTTCTGCTTTGCGGAATCTAAGGGACGCATGTGCTCTCTAATAACAGCTGCTGTTGAAAAGGTGATGGTCAAGGCGAGTAGGCTGAGGGTGATTGATGCGACTCCTATTCCCCATGGTGTATAGTTGAGGAGTAGTCCAACTATAGAGACCGAGGCTAGACTCATTCCTACGCTGAGGGCGATTCGTTCTTCATTGTCCATCTTTCTTGTTGGGAATAGGGCTTTGATGAGGCTGTAACCTGGTAGCCATAGAACGAAGATAGATCCTAGTATGTGTCTTGAATAGACGATTGGATAGGCGTTCTCTGGAATCGCAAAGACGAGGAGCGCGGTTGCTGCGGATAGGGCGATGATTGCCCAATACCAGTGTCCTTTGGCGGAGAGAATGTACTCCGTTAGAGTGAAGTCAGATTGGATTTTTGGCTGTTTCAGGGTTATTCTTCCCTGACGCTGCAGTTCCATGACTGCATCTAGAATTTCTTGCCTTCGAATAGTCTGTTCCGACTGAAGTAGCTTAATGAGCTGCTCAACTGTTTGTGGATTTGCTTTCGCCACAACGTTGATTATGTGTTGGTTGAGATTTGTTGATTCTGATCTGGTCTTTTTCACCATTTACTCCTTCTGTTATTACTCTTTGCGTGCGCTTCACGTATTCTTGGCAATCACAGCGTCATGATTCGCATACAATCCTAAGTCCCAAATTATCTGGGATGACATTATGAGCAAGCGCAACATTAGGCCCGAAATTAAAGAATACACCTAGCGTGTACGGTGAGCAGCTTGCTAGGGTACTCATCATCAATGCAGGCCATAAGCAACGCACCTCCTGGGCAAATTTGAACCTCCTACCGTGGTTTCTTAATAACCGCAAGCATCATTTCTTTGAATTTCTTCAAAATTTTGATATTTGTCAATTTGTCGAAGACAATCCACAAATAGTAGATCTTTGGTAGCGATATCCCTTGAAAATTAACAAGCCAAGGTCTTCCAATTGGAGGATCACCAAACATATTCAAATTCATCATTAGTCCATATTTCCTGATTTCTTTTGCCAAGGTCCATGGGCTAAACCTATGCCTGCGCTCATGAAATATTGTACTGTCAAATCTTTTAGTTAGCATCTTGGATAACTTGGAAAATCGGATATCTATTAACATTGCAGGATTCAATACATTTGTCGTCGTTATCAAAATTATTCCGCCTTTTCGTAGGGACATGGTCAGCTCTCCAATCGCCTTGTGTGGATCTCTCACATGTTCCAGAACATCGCAACAAATAATCAGATCAAGAGCCTCTTCAATGAAAGGCAAGTTTTGCAGACTACCTACAATCAAGGAAGTATTGCCTTCGCTAGTCTTTTTGGCCTCTTCCACATTTTCTCGATCAATGTCCAGTCCGATTGCCCAAGCGCTTTGGGGTAGACCTAAGAAGAACTTTGTTCTGGGGCCACACCCCGCGTCAAGAACTACGGTCTGGTATCCGAGAAACCTCTTCATATTGGCTCTGAGACCTTCCTCATAAAGTGGATATTCGTACGACCCCAAACGACGAATCAGCTGAGAATCATCTTTCAAGTCAATCACGATTGCCCAATCAAACTAGAGGAATCATCTCGAAACCAGAGTGAATGTGGCCTAGTTTCATCGCTCCCATGCACGCTCATGTAATCAACGTTGTGTCGATCAAAATATCTGTAGAAGTGGGATAGCACGTATCTTGGATTGTAGTTAAAAAAGTGTTCAGCCCATCTCATTGAGAAGTGAAACGTCTTGGCAACATCAACACAACTCGCGTCAAGTGGTTTGCTTTTTCGCCCCCCAAAAAATGGCGTGACCTTGAGTATTTTGA
>Ga0224501_10004333_pt1 | contig 11197 bp, 13 predicted proteins | sample SF_Oct11_sed_USG_4_FD_169105 | JGI IMG/M metagenome (GOLD analysis project Ga0224501, IMG submission 169105) | Sediment microbial communities from San Francisco Bay, California, United States - SF_Oct11_sed_USGS_8_1 | ecosystem: Environmental > Aquatic > Marine > Sediment | place: USA...
TAATTAAATATTTGCAAGCAGGCCAACACAGCTTTGCATGCCAGGGCATAGACAAACGGGTAAGTATGGGTATAGTCATGGTGATATACATTTCACTTCCAGGTAATAGTAATAGCAAACCCATAAGCGCTTCAGTGGCGTCAATATTTTTCTTAAGCATAATGAATTAATAACTTTTGTGCCGTTTGCTTTTCGGTTATAATTTTATTTGAGCAACAATATAGATTAATTATTTAAGGAGCAACCCTTATGTCATCTGAGATTGATGAACTTACAGTAAATTATGAAGATGGTGGTGAGTTAGTATCCAGGGAACTGGACAAAGTTATTTTAACTCGGGGTGCCTGGTCAACAATTATCTTTAAGTACCAGGATTTAAATAGAACCAAGGGTGAATGGGGGCCTGATAAGTACAGTATTCGTCGTTACCAGAAACGGAACGGGCAGTATCAATTTAAATCAAAATTTAATATCTCCAGCAAAGACCAGGCGAAAAAAATTATGGATGCTCTCCAGGGCTGGATGGGCGACGACGAAGACTAAGTTTTCCTGTTATATTTTTAATGCGTGTATTTTTAACAGTTCTTTATTCGCATTATGGTCAAGTAAAATATTTTCAGTTTGCCTGACCATATTTTCTGCACCACACAGATAAATATTCTTATTTGAAATGTCCGGGTAATCACTAACAAGTACGTTAAGTATCTCCTGGGTGTTTTCAGAATTAACTTCACCCTGGTACGGGATGGGCTGGTAGCTGAAGTTATCAAGCGCATCTTCCCATGCATGACACTGATTATGCATATAAGGTCTGTCTCCATTATGTACCCAGTACAGGTGGATAAACTCTGCATGCTCTAAAGTTACGGCATGTTCAATTAAACTATTGATCGGGGCATAGCCAGTATCAAATGCGATAAAAATGACCGGCAAGTTTGAATTTTCATCAAGAATAAATGAGCCTGTTGGCCCTTTGATATGGATAGCGTCCGAGCTTTTTAAATCGTTATAGATATAATTTATAAACGGGTGCTCACTACGCAGAATGTGAAACTGTATGTTCATATCATCACAGGGGCAGCTTGCAATGGGTAACTCCAAAGGCTCAAGGTCGCCTCGACTCAATATAACATTCTGACCGGCAAGGAATCGCAGGCGTTTAGTGCGAGGTGTTTTTAAATTTAAAATCATTACATCATCAGATAACTGTTCTGCTTTTTTTACCTTGCCTGAAATTAGTTGCTCAGGGATATCTTTTTCACTGCCAGCTTCGTCTGCTTCAATTTCAATATCTGTGATTGCGGTATTTGAACAACATAAAAAATAATTTTGTAATTTATCACTCTCGGAAAAAACAAAATCATGCGGTCGGGTTTTCTTGATTTCACCTGAAATAAGTTTTGCCTTACATTTTCCGCAGTTGCCATTGCTGCATCCATAATTTAAAGCCAGCCCGGTGCTTAAACCAGCCTCAAGAATAGAATTGGTGCCATCAACAAAAAATTCATGGCCTGAGTTTTTAATATGAACCTGTGCTGCCATAACTCTTAGTAGGTTATCTTTTTCCAGTAGTGGAGCAGGTTTCATTATGGGAACGTGGATTTTTTCGATAGCATCATTGATTAAGTTGTTTAAATCTTCAAACAGGACGGGGGTGTCTGATGTTTCGGCTAGCCCTGTTATCGTGCCCTTGATAGTTGTTAGCAGGTTTATGAGTTCATTAACCTGATTTTTCGTATGCGCGTGTTCTTTGGTGATAGATTGCAACCTGGCTGCCAGGGTATAGGAGTCAGGTGCTAATAGCGTCGCTAGTTTTCTGCCGTGTGCACGTTTGAGAGCTTGCTCAACGATATTTTCAAGATCTTCAATAATATGATTATCCTCTATCTCGGCATCAGGAAATAATCTTTCTATATCATCCAGGCTAACCTGGCCTTCAAAACTTTCAAGTTCATGGTCATGGATGTGCTTTTGCAATGCACCACGTGAGATTCCAACGAGTTTTGCTGCACGCGATAATGATACAAGTCTTGGCATAAAATAAACCTTCTATTAATGTATGTTTATATTAACCATACTCATGGCGTCCTAGGGACAAATTTTTATATTGCTTAATCATTATCATCATTTTTTGAATGTTTTGATGATTAATCTCGGGGATTTTTAATGCAATTGTTAATTTCAAATGATTAGAATCAATCGGTTTGATGTCAATAAACTGCTTGGATGCCTGGTTTACATCTATGTTTAGTGACTGGTAACCCTGCAAAGTAAAAAAATGTGTATCCCATGTAACGTTTTGTCCCTGGAAGAGCCCTTCAAACTGAAGATGGGCAAGCTGTGAATCTGTTTGTTGTAAAATTTTATATGACATTTTAAAAATTATGGTTTAGCTATGTTTTCTATGCGATAGTTAAATTAATTGTAATACTTTAACGAGTAATTTCACCTTTTCACTAGAAAATAATTAAATCTCGGGCCACAATACCCTTTAACTTGTAAGTGTTAATACGGAACTTATAAATGAGCGTTAATCGTAAAAGAAGAAAAATTATAAAAGCAGGGGCCACAACATTATTACTGGGGTCATCAGCTTCAGTTTTTTTTACTGGTAAAGAAGAAAAAAAGTTAACAAATGTTAAATCTGAACAGCATTCTCCTGTTGTAACGGTCATCGAAAGTGATCCTGCTGAGCAGGATTTTGCCGTTCAGGATAATCTGCGTAAGGTTAAATACTTTAACCAGACATTTTCAGATGATTTTTTTCTGAGTAAAGAAAAATATGGGATTTTCAAGCAGGTTCTCAGCAAAATATTACGTGTTCAAAAAACAGTCGGTTATGCAAATTTTAACCTGGTTAGTTTTGATGACATGATTTTATATTCTCATCGTTACCCAAATATTGGAAAGTTCAGCAAAAAAGAACTGGCGCTGATCGATGAATTGTTTTTTTATGATGCAAACGAGTATGGTTTTTATGGTAATAAAGTTATTAAAGATCTGACTTCAAAAATAAATAAAAAAGAAACGGTAAAAATTGCAGGTAGTGGACATTACTTATTTCAGGGTGAAGCACTGGAAAAATTCAAACAGTTAAAAAAAGATGTTGGGCCAGAATTAATACTGACATCCGGTGTTCGAAGTGTCGTTAAGCAGTTTCAACTTTTTTTGGCTAAACTTGATGCTAGTAATGGTAACCTTTCATTAGCTTCCCGTTCATTAGCACCACCGGGACACTCTTACCATGGTATCGGTGACTTTGATGTAGGTAAAAAAGGATATGGCACATTAAATTTTACTGCCGAGTTTTCACATACCGAGGAATATAAAAAGTTAATCCAGCTAAAATATATTGACTTACGCTATACAAAAGAAAACCAGACAGGGGTGCGTTATGAACCATGGCATATAAAGGTTGTATGAACATGTCAAAACAATATGTTTTTACATTGTTTGCATGTTTTTTCAGTATTTCCTGTTTTTCTGAACCTCTTCAGTTTTCACTTCATAAAATAGAATCAAAAAATTCGGGGCCTACCTTGCTGGTGATTGGTGGTATACAGGGTGATGAACCGGGAGGCTTTACGGCGGCATCTATGCTGGTAACCAGTTATAAAGTTACTAAAGGTAATGTTTGGGTCGTTCCTAATCTTAACTTCGAAAGTATTATCAGGCGCAGCCGGGGCGTGCATGGTGACATGAATCGTAAGTTTAGTTCACTTTCAGAAAATGATCCTGAATTTCAACAAGTACAGAAAATTAAAAAAATAATTTTAGATCAGCAGGTTGATATTATTTTGAATTTGCATGATGGAAGCGGTTTTTATAAAAAAGAATATATTAACAAAATGCATAATCCTGAACGCTGGGGTCAAAGCATTATTATTGACCAGAAAAAAATTGATATTGCTGAATATGGTGAGTTGAAAAAAATTGCCGATAAGGTTCAACAGCATATCAACAGTCATTTGAAAAACAAGAAGAAATATTTTTATGTGAAGAATACAAATACCAAAAATGGTAATGTGCAAATGGAAAAAACACTGACCTATTTCGCTATAAAAAATAACAGGCCTGCATTTGCAGTTGAAGCAAGTAAAAGCTTTTTAACAGATGAACGAACCTATTATCATTTGCTTGCTGTAGAAGGTTTCATGAAAGAGATGGGGATTACTTATAACAGGGGATTTAATTTAACAATGAATGATGTCTCCCGGAAAATAGGACATAACCTGAAAATATCTATGTACAATAACCGTATTAATCTAAATGTTGAAAAAGCACGCCGTTCCCTGAACTATATTCCCTTAAAACGGGATGCTTCACTTCAATATAAAAAGAATAATCCGCTTATTGCAGTTGTCGGTAACCAGGAGTCATTAAAAATCCGTTATGGAAATCGCCATGTCACCTCGCTTAAACCGCAGTACTTTGATTATGATTATGAACTGAATTCAATAAAAATACAGGTTGATGGTATTGAAAAAGATATCAATATTGGAGAAGAAATAAATGTTAAAAATAATTTTCGAGTTTTAGCTGGAAGTGACTACAGGGTAAATATTATTGGTTATGCGAAGCACGGTACAGTAAATGAAAATGGCTTATTAATTAAAAAGAAACAGATTAAACCCCGCTTTTCAATCGACAGGGATGAGAAAATATTTCGTGTTGAACTTTATAAAGGGAAAAAATTTAGCGGTATGATACTGGTCAACTTCATAGAACCCCAGCAATCTCAACCGATTAGTATGAATAAGACGAATTCGCAAAAATTATCAGTTTCCAACTTATAATGCCTGTTAAATATAAAACGCCCGCATCATTCTCAGGCTTTTCCTGCCTTGGTGCACAATGTGAAGATACCTGTTGTCAAAACTGGGAAGTGAAAATAGATCAGCAACATTATGAGTTGCTGAAAAATGTGATGTCAGCCGATAAAGATGAACAAAATATTTTCGAGAAAAGGATTTATCTTAATACCCGTCCCGTAGTTAGCGAACATGATTACGCTTTTGTTCGAATGGCAGATACGGGTTTTTGTTCAATGCTGGATGACGAGGGTTTATGTTATGTCCATGCAAAATATGGAGAAAAGCTATTAGGTAATGTATGTACCATGTTTCCACGTGTTATATCACGGACAGCAGACAGTGTTGAATTAAGTGCAGCACTATCCTGTCCGGAAGTTGTCAGACGTTGTATTGATGATACCGAACTGTTGAAATTTAACCGTTTCAAACCCACTGAACTTCCAGGAGGTAAAAACTATCCTGTTTTGCGTGAACTTTCACAGCAGGATGATGATTTTTATTCCGGAAATTTCGTATATGTACGTGAAAATTTTATGCTCACGATGGCGAATGAAGAGCAGGAGCTGGAAACACGTTTGTACACGCTGGTGAACATGGCAAATAAGTTATCAGAATTTTATCATCGTGGTTGTGCTAAGCCCGGACAGGGGCAGATAGAGTCTGTCATGGCCACATATGCTGAACCAGAGTTTGTGACAAGGCTGGGTACATTTATTAAAAGCTATGATGCTGGCTCACTGCTTAATATGATTGTGGTGCATTCAGTTTTGTCGATAAAGCTGCAACAGGCCGGAGCTGAAAAGATTAGTGTCCTATATGAGAAAATAATTCAATATTACAACGATGAAACAAAAAGTATCCCTGAAATACTGGCGGATAAAATAACCAGCATTAGAAATTCACTAGACAGTGATGCCCAGCAATATGTTGATAAGGCTATTACCCGCTATAGTCTTAACTGTTTATATCGTGAATGGTTTGTCAGTATGCCTGATCCATTTACTTACGTACAAATGTTGCTGCTGCGTTTATCTATCTTACGAACATTGATTTATTTAGAGGCCGGAACAGAACAGGATATGACGCTTGATAAATTAAAAAAGAAAATTGTTTATATTATGTATAATTTTGCCCGAAATATTGATCAGAACCTTGAATTTCTGAAAGTGGTATACGACGCTTTATCTGAACAAACTATGATGAACATTGATTTTTCTGCGGTATTTATTCGTATTGATTAAAAGCGGTTTGAATACCTGTAACACTCTCCAATTTCTTCACTGTTGCATTTAAGCATATGGCCCGCCAGTTTTTTAGCCTGGATCAGGATTATTGCGCAAGTTTTTTAAGCTTCTGACCGGCGTGATAATCGTTATTATGCAAAGTATATTTCGGCCATATATTGTACAATGAGTGAATGATTATTTAATAACTGATTTTTCAAAGGGTTATAAAATAAGTTTTATTTCATAAGTAAATGATATTGAGGTCCATCATGCATAGCATGACTCTAGATGAACAGATTCTTCTAACCGGCAAGATCATGGCGATACTGGATGGATGGGGACTATCATCCGCAGAAATTATTTCGCTTTTGGCGCTACCGGAAAAAACACCAACACGTGCTTTACGTCGTTACAGGGAGAATACCCCTTTTCCAGAGAGTCCTGAACTGAATGAACGCCTTGAGCATATCGTTGGAATCACGGATGCACTCAGAACATCCTATCCCCATAATCCACAAATGGGAAAAATCTGGATTCGTCAACGTAGTAAGAAATTAAATAACAAGATCCCGCTGCAAATTATTGTAGAAAACGGGCTGGATGGTGTGATTGAAATTCGTAAGCATCTAGATTGTTCTTACGATTGGCACAAAAACCCCTAATCACGCATGCTGCGAAGTCAAATTACTGCGTTCAAAATCAACTCGTAATGCTCATGTACTGATGTACATTTCGCTTTCTCGTTTATTTTGAGCTTGTACTTTAACTTCTCGCTATGCGTGATTACTCTAAAACATTATCTTTTTTTGTCTTTGCGGGTTTCGCGTGCTTTGAAATGAACGATCGATTGCATTAATTGATCGAGTGGTAAATTTTCAAATAGCTGGTATTTTTCTAGTGCCTTGTTTAACAGCTGGTTAATATTGGGTTTACCTTCATCTTCCGGCTGAAATAGTTTCTGCAAACCAAGTACGCTGCCATTCTGGACCTTGATTTCTTTACCATGCGGAAGTGGTCCATCAACTTCAGTAAGCTTCAATGCAAATTTTGCATTTTTACGCAGTAACGCCATAAAGTCATAACAGTTTTGCCAGGCTATTTTTTCCTTGCAGCTTACGCATTCACGATCAGCCAGGTGAACACGTTTCATTTCTGTACAGATACAGCGGCGCGAGTTCAGGGTTTTTTCAAAAGGGCATTGTAGTGGAATAACCGAACGGTAGGTTTCCCTATATTTATCTTCATCCATTATCGTATTGCTTAAAAAAGACTATTTTTCCCACTCACGTAAAATGGTTTCTTCACGCTGTTCCTGAAGTTTTTCTTCAGCTTCAATATTATTTTCAGCAAAGATGACTTTATAGGTGTAACCGCTTTCACTATCTTGCTGGCGTTGCTCCTTGGCATAATTTTTGGCATCTTTAAATTTCTCAAAATCGTCCATTTGCTCGAGGTTTTTTACTATCTTGCTGATACCCGGTGCAATTTTGTAAACAAAGTAAGGCATAACTAACTCCTGGTCCTTAAATTTTTGAATAGTGACGGAGGAACATAATAATGAGAGAAAACCTATCTTCAATATCAATCAGAATGTAAAATTCTTACCCTGGCTCCTGCAGCCGCCAAGAATATAGAGTCTGGTGGCGGCAGACAATCTTTTCAAGGTCTTTAAGTGAATTTCCAGAGAAAAAAGTGAAGTGAACAAAAATAAATCATTACTTGTGATAACCGAGCTGGGTGGTTACCCGGATTTTAGTGAATTATATACTGCCAGTGGATACCAGGTAGAAATTGTGACCAGTATGCGTAAGGCTTTACGTAGTCTTAAACAAAATAAATATGAGGTTATAGTCGCAGAATTCAATTTTCAGTCAGACTTTCGTGACAGAACAAGTAACCTGGAAACACTGATGGCGGCAGTTCAGCAAATGAAAGATATTAAAGCCATCATCTTTTATGAAAAAGAATATTTACACCAGTTTGAGAAACTGCGGGCACGTTTTTCATTTCATGCTGAGTTATCTTATCCGATTGATAAGATATTGTTAAAGAATGCAGTTGATTCAGTATAAGTTAAATGCTTAAGAAGGTTTTTAGTTAAGCGGTTAATTCATCGAGTGTATCCAGTGCTTCAACCGCGGCATCTATAAGTTGTTGATCTTTATGTTGCGTGAACTCACGTATAAACACCTTATCTTCACTGTTTCCAGCCAGGGCAATATAATGTAATGCATCAATTTGAAGTCGCAGGTTATTACTGTGAGCAATATCTTTAAACGCATCTACATGATCCTTTAATACCTGGCTTGCGGCAAAACTCTCTATTAATGCATCCAGACCAATTCTTATTTCCATACTGGTATCTTCATCTTTAAGCATGCTGATAATTGCAGCAAAACTTGCTGGTTCAATTTCAATAGCCTGGATAACGCTAGCCAGTTGACCATTACGCAGTGCATCTTCTACAAATTCCCGCATCCCATTTTCAGACTGCGATATTTTAATCCATTGCCGGATTTCTTTAGGAGTGTGGGAACCTGAAAAAATCATAAAGCTGCTATCATGGGCAATAGAAAACCATGGGACACTACGGATATTCAGTTGTGTTGCTCTTTCATTATCAACTGCGATATTGGTTATTTTCAACGAGGCAACTGCCCCTTTTTTAAGTTGTTCGCTTAACTCATTCAAAACAACCGGGCAATGGCTGCAGCCGGTTGCGACAAACAGCTCAACAGAAAGGGGCGAGGGATGAGTCATGGCTATATTTCTTCAGGTAGTAAAAAGGATGCTGATTATAATATAAAATGAAGCCCCATTCCTTCATTTGTGATACGAACAACTTCGGCATGAACCGGGGGAGGAGGCTCCTCAGCCATTTGTGAACATACTTGTAAAATTACGTGTGTACCAACCGGTAAGTCTAGAGGTTTATCATTGTGTTCAAGAAAAACCCCGGTATCACTGATGTTTTGTGATTTTAGAATATGTTCTGAATTGTCATCACAGGTTAGTTTTATTTCAATAACCAGTCCAACCCTGTTTGAATTACGTTTATTGCTGCTCATAAATTATGCCACTGTGTTATTAAGCTTCGATATCAGGAATAAGTTTGCTTTCTAATAATAAAATTTCTTCTTTTAATTTTAATTTGCGTGTTTTCATTCGACGCATTTGTAGTTCATCGATAAAAGGTCGTTCCTGCATTAGGGTTATAGCATCATCGAGATCCTTATGCTCAAGAGTCAAATCATGTATCCGATGTTTGATTTCTTCCTTATCCATTACTTTGATATTCCATTAATTAATTTTTTCATATCGGTTTCCAGTATCCATTGTTTTAAATCGTCTTCTGTTTTTGGCCGACTAATATAATAACCTTGCCCTGATTCACAACCCAGTTTTGCAAGTAGCTGTAATATTTCTTTTTCTTCAATACCTTCAGCAATGACATTCATCTCAAGGTTGTGTGCCAGGTCAATAGTTGAGCGCACAATTATTGCGTCATTATCATCTTCTATCATATCCATAATAAATGATTTATCAATTTTTAGTTTAGACAATGGCAGTTGTTTTAGATAGGCCAGTGATGAATAACCGGTGCCAAAATCATCAACCGCGATTTCAATTCCCAGCTCATTTAACTGGGTGAGTATATCAATGGACTTTTTAGGGTTGGTCATCATCACGCTTTCAGTGATTTCAATAATAAAGTTTGAAGGTGAAACACTATTCCGGTTAAGAATCCTCATTACGTTTTCAATAAAGTGATTTTCCTGGAGGTTATATATCGATAAGTTAATCGCGATTTTAATTTTAATTCCGGATTGTTTGAGCCTTTTTATGTATCTGGCAGCTGATTCAAAAACCCAGTAGGTGATAGGGTTAATTAATCCTGTTTGTTCTGCAATCGAGATAATTTCATCAGGGTAAACTTTTCCACCATCAGAGCTGTTGCAGCGAAGTAAGGCCTCGGCACTGATTACTTGCCCTGTCTTTATATCAATGATTGGCTGGTATTCCATGAATAACTGGTTATTGTCAATCGCTTTTCTGAGATCGGAAATAAGCGCGAGTTTACCGACACTGTAATCATCATATTGAGAATTATAAATTGCATAGCCGGACTTATTACGTTTAGCAACATACATTGCTGCATCAGCATGTTGTTGAATTGCTTGTGAACTGGTTCCATGCTGAGGAAAAACGGCAATACCAATACTCAGGCCAATATAAAGAGGCGTTTTATTAACTGTGAAAACTTTCTGGAATTCAATAACGATTTTATCAGCTATTCTCTCTGCCTGTTCCTCGTGAGCCGTGGGAAGTAAAACTGCAAATTCATCTCCGCCTAACCTGACAATAATATCTACTTCACGTAATAAGGTTACCAGGCGTTTGGCTACCTTCTGTAAAAGTTTATCTCCTACTTCATGGCCCAGAGTGTCGTTGACTTCTTTAAAACGGTCAAGATCCATGACAAGCATGGAAAACGAGCCTCTCTCCTGGTGGGCATTATGAATTGCCTGGTCTAACCGTTCACTTAATAATTTTCTGTTTGCTAACCCGGTTAGCTCATCATGTAAGGCATGATATTCAAGCTCATTCGTACGGGAACGAATTTGCCTGCGCATTTCATTAAATGCATTAATCAGGTTGTTTGTTTCGAGAATATTTGATGGGTTGTGAGATGAGATGCTTATACCTTTTGATTCATCTATTAAAGCATGGGTAACATTTTCAATCGGGGTAAGTACAAGTTTTACCAGGAAAATAAATCCGGTTAAGAGTATTAGTAATCCTGCAAGTGCAGCAGTCCAGCTAAAATTTACCTGGAGTTGAGCTATGTCTGATAAAGTTGTTAAATCTTTTTTACTAAACTGCTCAATAGCTAAATCAAGTGCACGCAGTAAAGTATTAATTTTATCAAGTTGTGGTTTAAGGTCTTTGGTATAAATAATGGTATCTTTTCGCCAGTTTTCTAACTTGTTAGTTTCTTTTACTTTTATGAAATTGGCTTTCCAGTTTAAAGCTGCCGGGTAAAATTGCTCAAATGCAGTGGCTGTTGAAAATCGTAGTTTCCCCGCCTTGTTTAATTTATTGAGTTGATTAAGTTTGAGCTGGATGACCTGGTAGTGTTCATTGATCAAAAATAAA
>Ga0224501_10004334_pt1 | contig 11195 bp, 5 predicted proteins | sample SF_Oct11_sed_USG_4_FD_169105 | JGI IMG/M metagenome (GOLD analysis project Ga0224501, IMG submission 169105) | Sediment microbial communities from San Francisco Bay, California, United States - SF_Oct11_sed_USGS_8_1 | ecosystem: Environmental > Aquatic > Marine > Sediment | place: USA...
AAAATTGAGATAACCCGTGGCACTGAACGCAGCGAGTAGCTCAATGTTAAAAATATCTACTGAATTAAAATGTTTCACAGTCAATAATGTCTAGATGATGTCTGTATATGGGCAGGTCCTTCCAGAGTATTGATATGTCTATGAAAAAGTGCTCTGAGCTATTTCCCTAGCTCAAAGTACTTTAGTCACTGAGCTATCCCATTATCTCATAGTGCTTTAACCACTCAGCTATTCCACTGTCCCACAGTGTTCTACCTGCATGCTGAGCTATCCCCGCATGCGGACCTGCCTCTTTATAGTATTGATATGTCCATGAAAAGGTGCACTCAGGTCTGTAATGAATAGTTTTGTACTCGGCGGGTTAAACAGACATTCTCTTCGTATTTTGTATATACAGACAAGGGCCGTTTTACCAAGCAAGAGGTAGGTAAGGTTAGTGCTTGCAAATGCTTTTTCTTGATCAAAATATAAACATACATATAAGCAGACATTGTAATTATGTTGGAATGGATGCTATAGTGCTCGTGTTTATATATGTGATATTAAACAGACATACCATGTAGTTATGAGCACTAGCCGTCGTCAGTTGTCATATGATACCGCGAAAAATTCTTCAGTCAACACACAGGGAGATAGGGGCTTACTGCTAGTTTTTCTCAAATACCTAGATCCCTGGTTTGGGACTAGTCTATAAAGGAAACTAGGAAAACCAAAAACCAGGTGGTCTGATAAAAGTAAGAAGCTCTGGGAATTGGCAGAGGACCCTAGCTGCACACAAATCAAATTATTCATCCGCGCATTATACAAGCCATAGAATTTTAAATACTGAGTTAATTGTAGCTAGTGAAAAATTTGGGATTTTTTTAAAGATTCAAATCGGAATCCTAAAATTAACCTAACCTAATATATGTAACTAAAATAATCGGAATTAACAATTGTCCACCTTTCTAAAAGCATTATGTTAGGGCAGTTAGGGCAAAAACGTTGTCTTTCTCAACACGTACATAAAAGGCTAATGTTACAGAATTTGAAAATTGACTTTCTATGACCTCTTTCTCGCAAAATGGTGCCTCCTCCAAATTGCATCACGACATAATGAATAGCCAGTGAGCAGGCTTTTTGGCTGATAGGTGTTGATGATAGGAATCATAAATCGTGAGTATTATGAGTACCACGTGATTTTGCAAAGTATCATCATAAATTAGATAAAGATACATTTTTGGTGACAATAGGAGGAACATAACTTCATGCCAAAAATGCAGCACTGAGATACATCATAGTTCACTCCAAGGTATTGTGATGAGTTTCAGCATCCTAGCCAATTCAAATACCGAGGGAATTTAGCTTAGGGCATGTTTAGAACAGAGGTGGTATGCCGAGGTACTATGTGGCACCTGATCACAACCCCACAGCGCCTCGGCTCTGAGTTATCAAGGCTTGCAGGGAGGGCGCTGTTCTACTGCGATCCGATTTTGTAGCCAGGTGAATTGGCTCTTCGGCTTGTGGACTAGCCGCTATCAGCCAGATTCCGAAGAACCAGGTCACCTCCTGCCACTGTGCCTGTTGTAATGACGAGTTGTCTTCTCTCACTCTCTTGCATCGCGCGCTCCACACGGCTGCTGGTGTAAGGATAATTAAATGTGTATAGTTGAGTTTACATGCTTAACAACCGCTCAAAGGGCCATCAAGTAGGCGTTAGCTTCCGGTGTCCAGTGGCAGAGCACCGATACTGCATGCGCTATTTCTTCAGCGTCAGGCAAGCGGCAACCATCAGTGACAACTTAGATTCGAATTTGCCGCCCTACCAACTTCGCCCTTGACCTAAGCACTGGAAGCGGAAATCTATCCGAAGTAAATAAGATCAACACTCTGATTGGTCACTGCACCTGTGCTGCTCGGGAAAATAGTGCATACAGCGCCGGCTCACAACAACGCTGTGCCGCTGGATAGGCGGAAGTTGACGCCCATTTGAGCGGCACAGACAGCGGTGCCGCTCATGTAAATACCTCTGCGTCCTCGCTCTCTTCTACTACTTGCCGTGCACCACTGCTGCTCTAGTGTAAATCTGCTATACTAGGCTTATGACAGAACAAGGAAGATACCCCATACCTGATCTGAGCGAGAATTGCCACTAAGATACATTTTTTTCAAATACAGCAATCAGAAAAAATAATGCACGGAAGGCTAACCCTATTGACTAACCCGTTGACTATGCTCATTGGCCGTTTTCACTCTACCAAGGTACCGACTGACTCAGTGTGAAGCATTTCACTACCAGACTGAGAGGATAGTCCCGCTAATCTTTTTATTCAGATAGGAATACAAAAGAATTCATTGTACCTCACTAGACTTGTCTAGTGACACAAAGCTAAAAATCTAACAACCACATTTTCATTGCAGTAACAGGCATAGGATCTCATGCATATACACAAGCTCTCCAATATACTCTCCAATATCTGCTGGTTGGGAGACAACTCTTATCTTGGTTTATTAAAAGAGTAGACAATTGTCCACTGATTATTGTCACAGGGTGTATTGTATGTAGACCATAACATCAACTCTGCTGTCTAGTGATTCGGTTTATCATACAGTGAGCTAATGATTCAGTCTTGTTGTATTTAATTATTATCTTTACCATATTTGTGATCTTGATCATAAGAATAGCTATCGAAGAGTTCCGGTCTGTAGGCTATATGAAATACCGTCACCTTGAGTAGCCAACTGCAAAATAATCCATGTCTTGTCATGTATGTGAGATGTCCTGGGTGGTGATTTTGATGAAACTGTAGTTAACACACTGGACCTATCATAAGAGGTACCTGGTTCAATTCGTATATTGGGTGCAGCTTCACCATAACAACGAAGACATCATATCGGGAAAAACTGGCCTGAATATAGACCAGGGGTATGTAACCCGGCCAGTGGGCTGAACAGATCCCCAACGCATCGGTCCACTTGTTGCTGGTGGTGGTCAAACCAATGGATTCTCACAGTTCAAAGCTGATTCAATCTGTTTGCTAATGTTTCTGCATTGTGGTTCTTTAAGTATAGGACCAGTAGACCACTACCATATGCCAAACTCAGTGGTACTAATCCGGAGATAGGCACTTGCCGTGGAAACTTTTCCATCAACAGACTACTTGTAGAGCCCCTAAAGGTCAGACCTCTAACTGACAGTCACGGAAATTCATGCCTAATTACTGTTGCCTACTCAACTCTTTCATGGATTCAACAAGCCATGAGTTTCTTTGTCCATAGCCTTGAAGCCCTGGAGAGGTTCTATCTCCGCCATCCGGCTGCTAGACCGAAAAGTTGTCACCGCAAGAGCCTATCTTTACTGAGTTTGGCATGCGGTAGTGGTCTACGCGGCCTGATAATAAAAGAACCACAATGCGGAAACATTGGAAAACAGATTGATTCAACTTTGAACTGTGAGAACCCAATGCTTTGACCACCAGAAGCAAGAAAATACGCAGCCCTTTTTAACTTTCCCGACTATATTCGATCTTTGTTTGTTGGGGTAAAGATAGCCCGGGTATTGGATTTTTGCGTGAATAGGTGGCCAAAGTTAGTCAGTTTACCTTGTTTATTTGTTTTTGCTGCTCCTTCGAGACAATCTCCTCAATAATCTCACCGCTTCCTTTTATGAGTCTGCAAAAAAACGGCAACACTTCTAAACTTCTCAAATGGGTTTACTCATGATTCGGCTGCGCAATGTGTCACAGACTTCCAGCTGAAACCTGGTCCGTACAATCTACACCCATCTACGGATGCGCAACCCAGTCCTAATCAGAACCCTGTCTGCACCTTGTACAGCTTCGCCTTAATAAAAACCCCACCCATGAATGTGTCATCATCATCATTCTCAGCCGTCTATGCTCCACCGCCGAATGAAGGCCTATCTCTTGCTTGACCACAGTCCTCGGTCCTCTGCCATTTCTACCCAGTTGTTGCCAATATATTTGACTAAATCAGCTGTCCAGCGTGTTTTTGATCTGCCCCTTATTCTTTTGCCTTTGGGGTTCCATTTCATTATACCCAATGTCCGGTTGTTTTTGGCTATTGATGCATGGCCAGCCCATTTCCATTTCAATGTTTTAATCATTTGTAAGGCATATGGAAGATTGGCTTTTGTTTTACTGCAGTGTCGTTTATTTTGTCCTTCCAACTTATCCCTAGCATCTTTCATTCCACGCAGAGTTGAGTGGACCTGATCTTTGACTCCGTTGCTCCATGTTTCGGCAGCATACAGCAATATGGAGGGGGGGATCACATTTTGCATAAAGATCTTCTTTTTCAATGCAAGAGGAAACTTTCTTTCTTTAAGGTAAACCAAATGTGTAAGCAGACCAGCCCATTCATTTATGTGCACTTTTAATCAAAGTCCTGTCTGCGTGGTGTGTAACCCGGCCTTTTTCAAAAAGCGATTTGCATGGTCTGTCATCCAGTAACAATCAGAAACCTGCTAGGATGGTTTGTAACCCGGCTTTTGTCATAAACATAAAGCCGAACAACATGTAGTTACATAAGTCTATATAGAGAACATGTTCAACAAAAATATGGAAATAGGGTTTCAGAGTGCAGTTTTTCACCTCTGTCAGCGAGTGTTAGGGCCATTATTACGAAATGATAGAGGCCCGAACGCAATGGCCTCTATTTAGGGCTAGAAAAAACCGGCAAAGCACTTTTTATAACTTAGTTTTCTCTAATCTTACGTTCAATTTTAAGTTCTACTCGATGTTTTAAGGGAGTGAAGTTCACTAGGTTACTAAGTTTTAGTAATTAGATCCCATTTGATTTCTATTTGGGCCATTTGGGCCATAGTTATTTGAGTGACCGATATTCGGTTTGTGGAAAAAGACCACTCGCTATCGCTGCAATGAATACAGAGTTACCTCCCTTTAAGAATGGGGAACACAACTTCGAAAGTGCATCTACCATCGACCGTGTCATAACCCCTTTAAAGTGCTAGGGACATTTCAAACCTGCTCTCGCAGAACTACCCTTATCTCCTTTGCTCTAGGAGCTTGCTCAGGCCCTGCTGCCTCAAATGCTTGGCAAGAAATGTCCCAATACGATGGTGGGCGGAGCTTACTGATTCCCGTCGGATTCGTCCCTATCTAAACACGCATACGGTAGTCAAGCTGCTGACTCACTATATAGGCTTATATGATCTAAACAGAAAATGAAGTTGTTTTTGCTGCCTTAGCAATTTGTTCGAAAATTCACTCAATGTACAATGTTTTCATGATATAAGCCATCTTTTGTGAATTTTTGATGAGAATACAAAATATGAAAAAATAATTTGGCGACAGCATGGCCGCCGATTGATCTCGTTTAGCACGGCACCGGTTACAACGATCGATCGTCCGCCGGTAGCGAGGGCTATTGCGTACAAACTGTCTCTGATATGAATGAGCAATAAACTATTTAATAGGTAACCACAGGAAACTCATTGCCCTAGCCATCGGGCATCATGATGCATGCCCATAAGTGGTAGCAAAACATAGCTAGTTTGCTAAGTCAACAACTTTTCACCGGGAGAGTACAAAGAGTTTGACTCGCGCCCGCCGTGGTTTTACTGACCGTCTAAGGTGAATCCGACGCAATGTCTTAAACACTTTAATGTATATGACGTGTAATCATTCCTAACTAGGGGCTTAGCTGTGTGGTGCGATATCTGGCCCGACTGGTGTGGTGTGTCACCTCATATGAATATAGATGGCAATCATCAATAATAAAGTCCACTAAGATGATTTACTTCTGACACCATAAATGGCCGTAAACTACTCAGGATTCACTACAATTATATCACAAGTTGTCTTTCTTTTATGCTGAAGGGCTAACAACTCCGATTTAGTGAGTATCCAACTTGCGGAGTTGTCTACCTTCTCCATGAAATACACAGCAAGCTCATTGTAACTGGTCAAATTGAGAATGTCTGCGGGGTCAGCTTTGTACGACGGATTGCCGTTTCACATTTTCATATCAATGGGGTCACCCATCTCTTTCCAGGAGTTGTCTGTCCCTAAACCAGCTGTGTTGGGGTGGCATTACTGACCTCATACGCCCGGTGTCCGGATCGAACGCTCTCCTAACTTCACTCTGTTGCTTCTCCCATTGCTCTTTAGTCATAGGACCTTTAGACGCAGCTGACGCGGCAGCAAGATTCGGCCCAATCTCTGCTGTCGATGAAGGTTTGCCACCCATTTTTGACTTTTTGGACTTTTTCTCCTTTCGAGCCTTCTTTTCAGAATATTTGTGCTTTTTGTGTTTCTTAAGTTTCTTGTGAATCTCTGGCGCTCCTTCGGAAGAACTTGATTGTCTCCTAACAATAGATAAATACTTCATTTGTGAAGGGCTGTTTTGGACACCTTTGTTGCCAGTTGCCCCGCCACCAGCTTGGGGGGATTTGCAATTGAACTTCGCAGACCTAGCCAGGTGACTTGGCTCTACGACAGGTGGCGGGTAGTAGAGCGAGAGGGACACAGTAGAGCCAGGGCCAAGTCAGCAAGGTTCTTTGATGGTACAAGTAGAACATTGTTTGATGTTTTGTATCGAAACTTTCTTCATGTGTCAACATGAGTGGACAACTTCAGTTTATGAAAATGGCAAGTTTTTACATAATACATTACTAAATAATAGGTATTTTCAGACAAGTTTATGTTTGTCGCGTATTGCCCTGCCACTAATCCAATGCACCAGCAATGTGTCGTACTGCCCAAACAGATGCTTTGGAGTTTTCTGCTTGGTCGGACAAGTCACCCGAATGCATTAGGATGAGGCAACTCAGGGCCTATAGTGCAATAGCGGAAAAATTTGTTGACTGGCTGTCACAGTAATTCGGACAGACTCACGCGTTGGACTTTCGCTTTTATATAGTTGATAATGCAAATTTACGCATTCACATAATTTCAGTCTACTTGGCTAATGGGCTGGCCACCCAAATAAAAATAGAGCCCTCTTTTACCAAAAGCGTTGGGCCTATGTTAGCTTGTCCGAAAACACCAATAGAGTGGTGTCAAACAGTGCAACATAATAACTTTGTACATCCTACTTGGCATAATTGGTTGCAAAAAGTACTTTTTTCTTTTTACATTTTTACATAGAACTCCCGAATATTTGACACAAGATTCACCAAATGACATAATTTTTGTTCTGTACTTGGTAAGTCTGGCGTTTTTAGGCCACATCCCCTGTAGGTGTATGGTGTAAGGAGTATTCGGAACAGACTCATTCCTTTCTCTGAGAGTATCAGGTATTTGTAACAGATATACAAAAAACAGTGTATTGGCATAAGAATATTCGATATAAAAAAAGGAACTTTTCCAACCCTGGTTAACTTCGAGAAGTGTTCTCCTGCCCTTCCCAGATCGATGTCTCGCCTCCCTGACTGGCTCGCCATGGGCGATGCTGGCATGGCGGGTAACAATGAAAATAGTCAGGTGATTCAGACTTACCTAGACTTTTGACGTTTCTTTTTTGTATCCAACTTCCGTGACTTGCTTTCAGGAGAACTAGAGGATGTCTGCCGTTTTCTGGCACAGATAAAGACGACAAAGGAATACTTTGGATTCAGTTATTCAAAATATCTACAGCTCTCTTCAATCATCTTTTGGTAAACTTAAGCAACATCATTGACTAACTACATGGGGTCATAGAATTAAGCAGCTCTCAAAAACAAGCACGGAGCCTGGTGCAAATGGGGTTTACAAATAAACACTGAATTCTTCACCGTTTTTTTCGAACTCGTCTATCTTCACCACTTGAGGAGGAATCGCTTGATGATCTGGCTGTTCTACCCATTTGAAAGCGCCAAATTCCTAAACAATTGAAAAAAAGATTGGCGAAATCATTCAAACATTCATTCAATCATTGTCATTACTGGAGTTGGACTGACTGAATCGATTCGCTAAATCCGATGGGGTCTAGACTAATACTATTTGGGTGCTTGATTAATAAATTCCAATGATTCAGTCAGTTAGAGACTGAGTCAGTGAGGGAGTGACACATACACACTAACTGGGCGACTTAAGACGTAAGTTATTTTGATCTGAGTCAGGCTGGTGACTGCCACGCACAGCCAGCCGGTCACACTCACACTCATCATCACATGACACTGACTGAAAGCGAATTAGAGACAGAACTACCTACTAACCTCTAATGATATTGACAATCTACTATCTAATCTAGTCTAGTTCTACTTCTAGATTAGATTTAGAACTATAACCAACTAGTAACTAGCCTCTGTTACCTGTAGTCTGTTCTAGTCTAGTCTACGAGTAGGTCCAGGAACGTTTTCAAGCTTTCGGGAATCAATTTTGTAGATGGTCCCAGGCTGAAAAATGCGTTAGTAGTTTTAAAGTTTCCAAAAAGCTAACATAAAATAATTACCTGCCACTACTATGATATGAATATTGACTATTGGGATGTTGTTGGCTATCAATGAATATTGAAAAACTAGCGGAGAGGGTTTCCCGTCTAGAGCCCTTTATTATAGGCCAGAGACATAGTAACCACGGAATATTCCGTGATAGAAACCGAGATCGGACAACGGAAGTAGTCGCCACACCGCCGGTGTGAAGCGAAATTTATGAACCGTCGAAATGTTTGACGAAATCCCATTGCGCGTGCGTACAGACAATGCAGACCGCTATCGAGGCTCATAAATTTAGATAGGGCAGCCGCTCCCCTTATTCAACTATGGCAGCAAACGGCGGAAGGTACCAAACTAGCGTACACGACGTCTTCTACTATTTGAAGTATAGAAGGGCACTACAAAGCTTCCAACAACTCAGCAGAGATAAATGGAAAAGACAAATGCATACTGCAAATATCTATGCAAAGAATTTTACCTAGGAGACAAAATCACAAATCAATCATCATCATGTGGTGAAGGTGAGTCTACTTTAGCTAACATATACAACAGTAACACTATTATAGTTCCACAAATGATCACCTCACCCTGTTTCCTTCTAGCCCACGGCAGGTTGGTACAGCCGTTAAACATCAACTGAGGCTCGACATTCTTTGTGTGTGCCGGAGCACAGTTGATCACTTGATGGCAGTTGTGGATTGATTCATTGTGATGCATGCCACAAATGGTATCACATTGACTGCCTGATGGTGCTGGACAATGCGCTTAGCAGAGAAGAAATGTACAAATGCTTTCTTTGTGCACAAGATTATACATTTATTTACGTAACAGCTAACTTTCATTATTTTATATTTTTATGGTGGCAAAATATATGTTTAAAGATATATATCTGCCTCATTTATGTAGAATCAGAATCTAGCCAGGCCACTGTACTTACTGTCATTCATATTACTAGTTGCTTAATGCCTTCATACTTCATCTGGAATACATTTGCATTTTAGCTTGCTACTTTAACATTTTGTAAGCTGTAAGGATAGGTGTAGTAGGTTGAAGAGTGCGATCTAGAAGATAAGGCGAGGTTGGGTTTAGACTAGCCAGTGACACTGGACTAGCGAATAGCCCAAAATGAGGATCGTGGCACAGACACAACCACAATGCAATTGTAGGTATGCAAACAAATAGAGCAGGTATAGACATCACCCTAAAAAGAGTAACAAAATATTATATGCCTGTGATCAGCCATTATGCCTGTGACCAGCCAAATTGGAGAGCGGAACGGGTGGCCGTGGAGCGTCGTTGAGCATCTAAAAGCTCCCAGTCTCCTCTATAAAATCCGACCCAGGAAATTTAAATATTGTGGATACCGAGAGATCGTGTATAGAGAAGATAACCCACATTGTGGTCTCTGTGCCTATACAGTAACAGTTACTTGTGATTTTACCAGTAATAATGTAGAGTATAGATTATAGATCTGTGTAGATGTCTAGATGAGATTACTAGCTTATAAATATCATGTTACAACATGGCAATGGGATACGCCTGATAACAGATGCTAGATTAGTGGGCATCCCTGGGCAGTCAAACTAGGTGGAAAAATTCCACCAGTGCCAAGCCGTCAGCCCCCCCCCCCCCACCATCCACACTCAGGAGGTGATGTAGCAACATCCGTCTGAAGATCCTGGTGGATTGTATAGTTTTTATTGTGGAGGATTAGTTTAGTTTCAGTTACTACGCATAGATACTATGGTTCTAATGACTTAGAACATTATCAATTTGACGAAATGGCCCACTCTTCGGCTACATGGTTACTTGATTTCATGACTGGCGATGATAATGTTCATGGCCTGAATGGCTTTGGAAGGAATAATATCATGATATCAATAATTTCTTCACAGATTTTTGCATAGGTTATTTATTGTCTTGAACACCAAACCACCAGTGACATATGTTACTGAAACCACTAACTATGCTCTCCTAGCACTCACTCGGCATTGCTTATAAAACATCCATTGCCGCACGAAAAAAAAGCCACAAGAAAGGTAATTTTCCACGGATTGAGTTCAGTGATGAAAAATGAGCCTGTATACACTTCCTCAGGAATTCGAGTTGAAAACAATGCGCACACTATCCATATTGAGAGTCAATGAATGGTGTGTCTGGGTACTGAAACAACAATATCTCATATCTGTATACATATCGTACTGCATCTATTAGGCTATCAGGAATATTTAACCAATAGTCTGTCCATGTGAGTGGTTTTTCCTTTTCTATAGGTCGAATAGTTGCTGCACGCACCTCGTGCATCACACTCAGGGGATCAACTACTCCAACCTGCTTAAATATGTACTCAGTCTCAGCCTCCATGTTCTCAAAGTACACTACAATCACAAAATGGCCAAAGATCAGTAGATAGGTCTGTTGTAGCTGGGTGTGTGTAGGGTGGGAAGGAGGCAGGCCGACGGGGACGAGGAGGAGCAGGGGTATTGTGGAGGGAGGGTAAGGGAGGGTAGAGGAGCTAGGGGATGAAGAGGAGGATGAGGAGGGTGAAAGGGATGGGGGAGATATGTGGACATAACCACCCTAACTTACCAACTGTATCAAATGGAAGCTCACATATAGCACATCTATGATAAGTTGTCTCAACGTGGCGATCTACATCTCTGTCTTTCAAGTACTCCTGTACTACACACCGTAAAAACCTTTCAAAGGAAGTATTGGGTCCGGGACAATGCAACCCAATAGTTACACGCTCTGTTAAAACAAAGGAAGCTTCATTACAAGAGAAATAAACATTTCAGGGGAAGGGAGGGGGAAGGGA
>Ga0224501_10004335_pt1 | contig 11193 bp, 20 predicted proteins | sample SF_Oct11_sed_USG_4_FD_169105 | JGI IMG/M metagenome (GOLD analysis project Ga0224501, IMG submission 169105) | Sediment microbial communities from San Francisco Bay, California, United States - SF_Oct11_sed_USGS_8_1 | ecosystem: Environmental > Aquatic > Marine > Sediment | place: USA...
TTGGTCATAGTAGTGTCTCCTATCTTAAAAGCTGTTACTGATATACAGTGAACGTTCTTTGTTTAGAATATCTAAGCCATCCCTTAGCCAAGCATGTCTTATGTCACGTTCCTGCCTTGAATATTTATTGTTTAGTAAACGTAGGCAAGCTTTGATAAATTGCTTATTTGTACAGCCTACGCCTCCAGCATATGTTTCAATTCTTAGGTATTGTGCATATGGCATTGTTTTAACCTTGTTCTGGTACTGCAAATGTTACTGCCACTACATTGCAAGCTAGAACACCGTATTGTCTAGCGTTATGGTAGGTCATAAAATGAGGTTCATCAGTACAGTCTAGTTCATGCCAATCACAGTGTTGACTGTTCATGTCTTTGATAAATGCGTTGTATTGTTCTTGGTCTTCATCAGTGAAACCACTTTTATCATCGTTGAAGATTGCTGTTAGCCAATGACTAGGTAAATACATTTCTAGCTGTTCCATTGTTCTACCTTCCTGTGTTTGTGTGGTGTGGTGACGCCTAAGCATCAATCACAAAACCTGTTTCATCTTTCTTAGCTTTGCCCTTAGCATATAGCGCAACAATGTGGCCCCCCTTTGGATCTAATATGCGTAGGTCATCAGCGTCACCATCCACAACGGGCAAGCCTTGCCATGTCTTAGCGTTGAATGCTTTGCGGAATACTGTTGCCACATTCATACCACGATCTAATGCGGTTTTCATCATGGCAGCGTAGCTATCTGATGCGCCACTATATGACCACGTTAAATGGTAATTCTCAATATGTGACGTGTTGCGATTAGCAATCTTAGTATAATCATAAAACTGGACGCGTGGGAACAATTCAAAGATCGTGTAACCATCAAGCTTTACTAATTCCCATCGTATATCTGTTGTACCATTAAGCCTAACGACTGGTTGAATACCACGCTTGTTACAATAGGTTTGAAACTTGGCAATATCTTGCATAAGCTGTCGCATGAAACCATCACGATCAGAGTAGAACCATTGTGCTTTGCGTTCTCTTGCGGTTTGAACGCTATTCATTGCACCACGTCCAGCAGTATTGAGACACGCATCAATGCAACCAGCTTGTTCAGCCATAGCACAAGAGTTAAATGTTTTGCCCTTAACTGATACTTTCCACGGCGTCATATATACAATAGCAGTAAGATATTCATCACCGTCACCTTTAACTGTCTTGGCGTTAGTGCCAACCCCTAAAAGCTTATATGTCATCGTGTCACCTCTTGTTTGTGTTGCCCTATCGTGGACTGATTCGGTTTGCTTAGTCAAGTATTAATTTTTTAGTCTTGTCTTCTATGCAGGACTGGATAACACCTGCGAGCTTGTAAACATTAAAGCAAAGTATCAAGGCACGAAGCTACTCTTTGCGTTTAACTTTCCATCATAGCACCACATCAGCGATGCTATCAAAGATAGTTAAGCGATTAGTTCTTCTATCTTTTTAAACTTTTCTTCCGCTAGGCTTTTATAAATTTCATAGCTATCATCATTGGCGTCTAACTTTTCACTAAACATTGAGTAAAAAACACCATAGCCCTTAACTAACTTTATAAGTTCAATTTGCTTATCTTTTGTCATGTCGTTTCTTCCTGTGTTTGTGTTTCTATGCAAACAATGTGCGCAGATAGAATTGCAAAAGACAATGCGGTAGTTTAATGATTGAACTACTTTTATTAAACTTTCTTATAAGCTATTGATAATAAACAAAAACAAATAGTAAAACCTTGGATAGGTTAAAGCTTTGAAGCCTATCACTCATTATACTTATATAAGCTCTACTCTAGGTTGCATAACCAGGATTGACGCAGCTTAAAAGCGAGTAGCTGTTTGTGATCACAAATAATGGTAGGCTTGGTAGAGTGTGATCACAAATGTAATACATGCACGTCTAGTGGTGTGTTTTGTGATCACAAATAAAGGGGTAGGTTAATTTAACATAATACATAAACCAATGATGATATATCACTAGTAAAACACAACAAAAACAACACATTAGCCTAGCTTTTACAGCGCAATAAATAATATCTTAGCTTATCGGAATACATACAAGAATAGAATAGCTAGTAAAAACAATGAGTTAGCTATATCTAAGGGGGTGGGGCAGGGGCCACGTGGGGGGTGTACGTTATACGTATATACACAGCTACACACACGGGGTTTTTACAATCGGGTATACCAGGAAGTAGTACTTTGCAGTTTTGCATGGTCAGTATTGCAGGTTTGCAAGGCATGGTATGCAGTAACTTTATGTTACAAACTGAAACAATAGATCACTTTTTATGTAACACATACATTTTTCTCTTGACAAGGTATTGCTTTTTCCTATAACTATGGGGGTAGGGGGCTAAGTTAAACATTTATGTAATAACTTTATAAAGTAGTTACACTAAAGATAGTTATTACATAAGAGTTATTACATTAAAGAAGTAAAGATAAAAGATAGTTATTACATTAGAGTTTAACTTAGTGTGTTATTTATGATAGTGGACATAGGTCATTAAACTCTAATGTAATAACATACCTATATAACAATAATAATATTTGTACTTGACAGAGTTATTACATTAATGTTAAACTATACATAGTCACATATCATAAAAGCAATAATACTATTGTGACTACGTGCTGTGAGTAACTACACATATGTTGTAACTGTGTGTCTCCTCTCCCTCCTCTCTGTAACAATTACAATGTAACCACTAGTTATTTGCAGCACGTACTTTTGCTTTAATAAACTTTTTCCTTGACAATGAAACATAAACAAGTACAACTATATGCATCAGAAGATGTTTTAACAGACTTCTACAACGCTTTAGCTGACAATGATACTCGTGCTATGCGTAAGGTACACATTCCTAAGAGTGATGTATTCTATGTACGTAAAGCCATACATGCTCGTACAGGTGAGTGGTACACGTTAGATCACGTAGAGAGAGCTATGTATTTAGAGGGACACCTTAAGCGTTACGAGGTGTTAGACCCTGATAGGGAACGTGAATATGGCAGGTAGAGATTACAAGAGAGAGCGGCAGCTACAGAGTACTCCTAGAGAATTAGCTCGTAACGCTGCTCGTAAGAAAGCTAGACGTAAGTTAGAGGCTGCTGGTAAAGTTAAGAAGGGTGACGGTAAGGATGTTGATCATAAGAATGGTAACCCTCACGATAACTCTAAGAAGAACTTAAGAGTAACGACTAAGAAAGCTAACCGTAGCTTCCCTCGTAATAGTAAAGCAGGTAAGAAATAGTAAGGAGCTAAAAAATGCCAGCAAATAATTCAACAGCAAGACCAAAGAATCGTGATCAAAAACAAGCGACTCAGTTACTTAAAGATATAAGAACTCTTAAATCTAAGCTTCGTAAACAATTAGGGAAGGGTGAAATAACCCAGACCGCTTTTGATAGGACTATGAAAAAACTTGACCCTTCTTTTAAAGGTGCTGTCGTTAAAGGTGTTCACGAACCAAAGACGCAACAAACTGAAAGAGATGCAGCTAAGAAGACTATGACATATTCTAGTTCTCGTAGAACAGGCAGGAAAGTTAAAAGTTAAAGGTAATCCTATGACTAGAGATCCTAGACTAGAACGTGCTGGTGTATCAGGTTTTAACAAGCCTAAGCGTACTCCTGATCACCCTACTAAGTCACACGTAGTTGTAGCTAAAGAAGGTGATACTATTAAGACTATACGTTTTGGTCAGCAAGGAGTTAGTGGTGCAGGTAAAAACCCTAAGTCAGCAGGAGAGAAAGCACGTAAGAAGTCTTTTAAAGCTCGCCATGCTAAGAACATTGCTAAAGGCAAGACTAGCGCAGCATACTGGGCTGATAAAGTAAAGTGGTAGTATGACTGATCTTAAACTTCCTGTAGCCCTTGTAGCAGCGATGGCTATACAGCTTGTAGCTGCTGTGTGGTGGGTATCTAAACAGGCTCACACTATTGAGGTGTTACAGCAAGATGTTGTAGATATGAAGACTTACATGAACTCTATGGATATTGACTTAGAAGCGTTGATAGAGTTTGCTACGTTTACTGAGAATAGATGGGCTGAAGAGTACAGCAATGATATGACATACGAGAGAGTGTTTGGCACTAAGGAGCTTGTAGTAGAATGACTCTTATCTCTCATATGCCTTTACCTAGTATGCCTTTCCAGACACATGAGAATATCGTGTTTGAGAAAGCTGATAAAGATAGGTCACACAGGAATAACATAGAAGAGAAGCCAGAGCCTAACCTAGTTACGCCTGACACACCTGTAGAGGACTTGAAGTTAGTTAATCAGATGTACGCCTATAACCCTGACCCTAATAAGCTACGTAAGCCTGACGGTCAGATAGTTAACTTTATTGTAGCTTAGCATGTGGGTAGGTATCATATTAATGTGTGCTAATCCTTCAGCTATGTCGTGTCAGATAGTAGCTAAGCCTGATGTGTTCTACAGTAAAGAGTCTTGTGTTAATGAGACTAAACAGGTAGCTGCTAATATGATGCAGCAGGGTTTATATGCTAATCCTCAGTGTCATCAAATTAGTAAGAGTGTTTAACAATGCAAAAGAAGAGTAAGAGTACAGTCAACGCTGCAGGTAACTACACTAAGCCTACTATGCGTAAGAACCTGGTAGCTAAAGTAAAGGCTGGTGGTAAGGGTGGAAAGCCTGGACAGTGGTCAGCACGTAAGGCTCAGATGGTAGCTAAGCAATACAAAGCTAAGGGTGGGGGCTACAAGTCGTGAAAGCTCCTCAGAAGTCACTCAAGAAGTGGGGCAATGAGAAGTGGGGTACTAAGTCAGGTAAGCCCTCTACTCAAGGTAAGAAGGCTACAGGTGAGCGTTACCTACCCAAGAAAGCTAGGGATGCTCTTACACCTGCTGAATACGCCGCTACAAGTGCAGCTAAGCGTAAGGGTACGAAGGCAGGTAAGCAATTTGTATCTCAACCAAAGAAGATAGCTAAGAAGACAGCAAAGTATAGGAAGTAGTATGATGATGAGTTTAATGCTTGGGGAGCCACCAGAGGTAGACCCTAAGAATAAAGATCGTGCAGAGACATACTGGATGTATGGTGAATCTGCAGAAGAGTTAGGCAAGGCTTGGGATAAAGATACTGAGACTGCTGCTCTTAAGACTTGTGGTAACTGTGATTACTTTGACAATAGTGCTCGTACTTTAAAAGCGTTGAATATTGAGTCAGGCTTAGGTGCTTGTACTAAGTTTAAGTTTGTGTGTAGTCAAGAGAAGTCCTGTCAAGCATGGGATTGTAAAGAAACAATGATGGAAGAGGTTTAATAATACAATGAACAAAGGCATGAAAGCATTAAAGAAAGAAGCACCAGAAGTAGCTAAGAAGATGGGTTACATGATGGGTGGTATGAGCAAGAAGAAAAAAGACATGATGGGTGTTGGTATGGCCTATGGTGGTATGTCTAAGAAGAAGACAGGCTACAACAAGGGTGGTTTGTGTGGTGCAGATGTACCAGCAGCACGTCCTATTAAGAAGGGTAAGTAATGAAGTACTACCATAAATACAAAGAAGCACTTGAAGATAAAGGCTATCGTGTAGATGAGCATGGCTATGTGTGGGACTCTACAGGTAATCAGGCTGCAGGTGAAGACAACTACGGTAACGTACAGAGTAAAGACCCTAATGTAACAGCTATCTGTCAAGAAGCTGAAGCAGCTATGACTGAAACACCTAAGCCACGTGCTAAAAAGGCTACAAAGAAAGAGGAACCTAAACATGAAGAGACTCTGGAAATGGTACGGGCGCGTGACGAGAATGGACATTTCATTGCTGATGATCCCAGTACACCTGATGTAAATGAGGCTTGGGTAGTTAAGACTGTCAAGAAGGCTATTAAGAAGAAGTAATATGGTGCAAACTCGTGATTATAACACTGTAACAAAAGGTTTGACTATTACCGCCACATCAGGTGGTGCTAATTCTAATGTTATATATACATGTCCTAATAACTTTGATGCAGAGATAGACTTTTTGCATATAACGAATGGGGATGCAGCTACTCACAATGTAAGCTTACAGTGGTATCACGCAGAAACAAATGCGTATCATCATATATTAAATGATAAAGCTATTGCAGGTAAAGATGTGTATAACGTTATAACGTCAGACAGGATATACTTACATGCAGGTGATAAGATAACAGCATTTGATGGTGCTAGTGGTGCACTAGAAGTATTCCTGTCAGGTAAAGAGTTCTATAACCCTAACAGATTTGCATAACGGGTATGTACATTTTATATCTACTACATAACTAATATATAAGTATAACTATCTCCGCACACACAACATAAGGAGATAGTGCAATGTTTAAGAATTTACTAACACGTATTCAGAATCACCAGCAGCGTAGAGCAGACTACTGGGTTTTAAAGAATATGTCTAGCAAAGAGCTACACGATATAGGTATATCAAGAGGAGAGATATACAATCGTGTATACGGCAACGAACAGTGAGGTTAAATAAGGAGTTTCCCCTTATTCTAAGTTTAGCTGTTTTAGCTAATGTATCATCAGGTGATACAGATAGACAGACAGGTAGTGGGCTTAGAAGAGGGGGTTCCTACAGTGATAGATCCAGTAACCGCTATAGGTTTAGCAACTACCGCATTTAACGCTCTTAAGAAGGGCATTGCGGTAGGTAAGGACTTACAAGACATGGGCGGTCAGCTAACACAATGGGCTGGTGCTATAAGTGACTTAGACTTTGCTGACAGACAGAACGCTAAACCACCTTGGTATAAAACCCTTGGTGGTGGCGTTCAAGCAGAAGCAATGGAGATATTCGCAGCTAAGAAGAAAGCTGAGTCTATGCGTAAGGAACTGAAGGATTACATCTGTGTTATGTATGGTCCTTCACACTGGGATGAGCTTCTACGTATTGAGGCTGATATAAGAAAGCAGAAGAAAGAACACGATCATAAACGAATAGAGATGCAGCGTAAGTTAATAGAGTGGGGAGCAGGGTTTGTGTTGTTCCTAGTTATTACGGGTAGTCTTGTTGGTTTAATTTACTTAAGGACGTTACAATGACCAGACAACTAACAGAAAACCAGCAGCGGTTCTTAGAAGTACTGTTTGATGAAGCAGGTGGTGACGTAGTTGCCGCTAAGAAGTTGGCAGGGTATAGTGAAGCATCTAGCACAGGTGCTATTGTAGAATCGCTTAAGGATGAGATAGCAGATAAGACACGTACTTACTTTGCTCGCACTGCACCTAAAGCTGCTATGGCTATGGTTGGTGCTTTATATGACCCTACTGAACTAGGTATTCGTGATAAGATGTCAGCGGCTAAAGACTTACTTGATCGTGCAGGGCTTGGTAAGGTAGACAAGATTGATGTAGGTTCAAGTAGTGGTGGGGTGTTTATCCTGCCATCCAAGGAAGGTAAAAACGAGTAGTAATGAATCGTGAATCTTTGGGGTATTGGGAGCTACCCAAACCACACAAAGGCGAAGAGAGACAGTGGCACGTAATAGTTAGAACAACACGCACCGTGCCTTTCGGATACAGAGTACACCCTGAGAAAGAAAAGTTATTAGAACCCATACCAGATGAGTTAGAAGCATTAGAGCTTGCAAAGCGTCACTTAAAGCAGTATGGTTACCGTGAAGTTGCTATATGGCTACATAGACAGACAGGCCGCTATATCTCACACATGGGTTTAAAGAAAAGGGTAGACATTGAGCGAAGACGTAAGAAAGCAGCTACAATTAAGCGCAAGCTTGCCAAGCGGCTCGAAGAAACGTTACAGGAGATCAAAAGGCTCGAAGAAGAAAACATCGGAGCCTACCGTATCATCCCCCCAAAAGATTGAACCTGTAGTAGAGACTGTAGCAGCACAAGTAAAAGCTCCTGAGTTTGACGTTGATATTGCTCAAGAAGTAGTATTCAAACCAAACCCAGGACCACAGACAAGCTTCCTAAGCGCATCTGAAAGGGAAGTTTTGTATGGTGGGGCGGCTGGTGGTGGTAAGAGTTATGCCATGCTGGCTGACCCACTTCACGGTTTAAATGACCCTAACTTTAGTGGTCTATTAGTACGCCATACTACGGAGGAATTACGTGAGCTTATACAGAAAAGCCAAGAGTTATATCCTAAAGCCGTTCCAGGTATTAAGTGGTCTGAGCGTAAAAGTCAGTGGATTAGTCCAAGGGGCGGTAGGCTTTGGATGTCGTACCTTGACAAAGACATGGACGTTACTCGTTACCAAGGTCAAGCGTTTAACTGGATCGGGTTCGACGAACTAACGCAATGGCCTACTCCCTATGCGTGGGACTATATGCGAAGTCGCTTGAGGTCTGCACACAGTAGTAGTTTAGGTTTGTACATGCGTGGTACTACTAACCCTGGTGGAAGCGGTCATGCATGGGTTAAGAAGATGTTCATTGACCCTTCACCTTCTAATAAAGCTTTCTGGGCTACGAACATTGAGACAGGTGATACTATCACATTCCCTAGAGGGCATAGCCGTGAAGGGGAACCGTTATTTAAGCGCAGGTTTATTCCTGCTAGTCTGTTTGACAATCCTTATCTAGCAGACACTGGTGACTACGAAGCAATGCTTTTGTCACTACCAGAGCACCAACGCAAGCAACTGCTTGAGGGTAACTGGGATGTTAACGAAGGAGCAGCGTTCCCTGAATTTAATAGAAGCATTCACGTTGTTGACCCTATCGACATCCCTGACTCCTGGCCTAAGTTTAGAGCTTGCGACTATGGTTACGGCTCCTACACAGGAGTACTCTGGTTCGCTGTTGCACCAAACGAACAGTTGGTTGTATACAGAGAGCTTTATTGTTCTAAGGTTACTGCTACGGATCTAGCTGATCTTATCTTAGATGCTGAAGCAGATGACGGGACTCTAAGATACGGCGTGTTAGACTCGTCCCTCTGGCATAAAAGAGGTGATACTGGCCCGTCACTTGCAGAGCAGATGAATATGAAGGGTTGTCGTTGGCGTCCTTCAGATCGCTCTCGTGGCTCAAGGGTTGCAGGTAAGAACGAGATTCACCGCCGTTTGCAGGTGGATGAGTTCACTGAACTACCAAGACTTGTGTTCTTCTCCACCTGCACCAATACCATAGCGCAAATACCTACTATTCCGCTAGACAAGAAGAACCCTGAAGACGTGGATACAAATGCTGAAGATCACTTGTATGACGCACTACGTTACGGTATAATGACTAGACCACGTAGTTCAATCTGGGACTTCAACCCAGCAAAACAAAACTCTGGCTTTCAGATGTCAGACTCAACTTTTGGATACTAAGTAAATGGCAGAAATAGATGATCTCTCCTTTGAAACAGACGAAGTAGTAGCAGCCGAATCAAGTGATGACAGTCTGTTTAGCAGCTTAAACAACATCGTAGGTTTTGTAACAGATCGCTTTAAACGTGCAGAGGATTCACGATTTGCTGATGAAGAACGTTGGCTACGCTCCTATCGTAACTACCGTGGTATCTACGGGCCAGAAGTACAGTTTACGTCTAGCGAGAAGTCTAAAGTATTTGTTAAAGTAACTAAGACTAAAACGCTAGCTGCGTATGGACAGATAGTTGACGTATTATTCGGTAACAATAAGTTCCCACTTTCTGTTGAGCCATCTGTTCTACCAGACGGTGTAGCAGAATCCGTACACATCAATGTTGATCCTAATGCTGGCCCAGCGCAGGGTGCATTATCAGAAGCCTTTGGTGCAGAACCTTCTAAGCCTTACTTGATTGGTCCTGACACAAAGCTAGAACCTGGTGAAACACGTACTACTCTAATGAAACGTTTGGGTGGTATTCAGAACAAGCTAGCCCCTGTAAGTGACAAGATCATTGAGGGTGACGGTACTACGCCTACAAGTGTTACATTCCATCCTGCTATGGTAGCAGCTAAGAAGATGGAAAAGAAGATTCATGATCAGCTAAACGAGTCTGGTGCATCTAAGCATTTACGTAGTATGGCCTTTGAGATGGCTCTATTAGGTACGGGTGTAATGAAAGGCCCGTTTGCTATAGATAAAGAATACCCTAACTGGAATGAAGAAGGTGATTACGATCCGCTAGTCAAGACTGTACCTGCTACTAACCACGTTAGCGTGTGGAACTTCTATCCTGATCCAGAAGCTACAAGCATGGATGATGCTGAGTATGTTGTAGAGCGCCACAAGATGTCTCGCAATCAGCTACGTGGTCTGCGTGGACGCCCTTACTTTATAGATGACTCTATTCAAAAAGCTATCGACATTGGTGCTGATTATGTACGTAAGCACTGGGAGATGAAGATGGAAGATGACGATAGTCACCCATCTGAAACTGAGCGCTGGGAAGTATTAGAGTTCTGGGGCTTTGTTGATACAGACTTACTAGAAGAGAACGGCATTAAAATACCTCGTGAGTTACGTAAGTTAGCAGAAGTAAATGCTAACATATGGATATGTAATGGTCAGATTATCCGTTGTGTACTTAACCCATTCAAACCAACACGTATTCCTTATCATTCTGTACCATATGAGCACAACCCATATAGCTTCTTTGGTGTAGGTATTGCAGAGAATATGGATGATACACAGACATTAATGAACGGCTTTATGAGAATGGCTGTAGACAATGCTGTATTATCTGGTAACCTATTGATTGAAATAGATGAAACAAACTTGGTTCCAGGACAGGATCTGTCTGTATACCCTGGCAAAGTGTTCCGCAGACAGGGGGGTGCACCAGGACAAGGCATCTTTGGCACGAAGTTCCCCAACGTTGCTGCAGAGAACATGCAACTCTTTGATAAAGCTAGAGTCTTGGCTGATGAAAGTACTGGATTCCCCAGCTTTGCACACGGTCAGACAGGTGTATCAGGAGTGGGCCGCACTGCTAGTGGCATTAGTATGCTTATGTCTGCAGCTAATGGTTCTATTCGCTCTGTAGTTAAGAACGTAGATGATTACCTGTTAGCACCTATGGGTCGTGCATTCTTTGCATTTAACATGCAGTTTGACTTTGATGAAGGTATCAAGGGTGACCTAGAGGTTATGGCTAACGGTACTGAGTCATTGATGGCTAACGAAGTACGTTCACAGCGTCTAATGCAGTTTTTGGGTGTAGTACAGAACCCAGCCCTAGCACCTTTCGCTAAGATGGATTACATCATTCGTGAGATTGC
>Ga0224501_10004336_pt1 | contig 11193 bp, 10 predicted proteins | sample SF_Oct11_sed_USG_4_FD_169105 | JGI IMG/M metagenome (GOLD analysis project Ga0224501, IMG submission 169105) | Sediment microbial communities from San Francisco Bay, California, United States - SF_Oct11_sed_USGS_8_1 | ecosystem: Environmental > Aquatic > Marine > Sediment | place: USA...
TCGTCGGTATACCGTGACCGATGCCGCGGTGCATGACAGTCAAGTCCTTGAGGAAGTATTGCAGGGCAAGGCTGCCGGCCAGGACGTGTGGGCAGATGCCGCTTATCGTTCGGTTCGGAAGAGATCGAAGCCCAGCTCAAGAAGCAGAAGCTGCGTTCGCGCATTCAGTACAAGGGCTATCGAGACAAGCCCCTGACACCTCAACAACAGCAAACCAATCAGCGCCGAGCCGGCATTCGTGCCCGCGTCGAACATGTCTTTGGCCATCAGGTCACGGCGATGGGGGGCAAACTCATTCGAACAATTGGTCGCATTCGGGCGCACGCAAAGATTGGGCTGAAGAATCTCACCTACAACTTTCAACGATTCCTGGTGTTGATGGCCGCCAAGCGAGAGCAAACGGCATAGTCAGGGGGGCGGGAACGACGATGAAGCGAACATATCACAAGAGTGAGCCCGTCACTCTTCTCATGTTGAGAGCGGATTCCCCATGCCTCGACTGTCCTGAGGCGACGAGCCGTCCAATCCTGACGTTTTTAGAGGTGCCCATAAATTTGTGCTGGATGCCTTCGAAAACGTCCAAAAATCGCATCATTTTATCGCGCTACAGCTCACGTGGGGGTTTTAGTTGATCTGACTCGACGCCACAATTCGGAACCGGACTTCGTCGGATTGCGTATAGGCGGAGACCGTGTCACCGACAAACAACCCGCACCGGTAGAGGCCTGCGGTCCATCCGGATTTCGGAGCGGTCAGAACAAAGTAACCTGATTGTTCATTGGTAGACATGACCACCTGGTCCCGGACCAATGGGGCTTCACCCCACGTAATAGGGGAAGCTTCACGATAACATTCTGCGGTGAGCGGAATGGCATCGTACGAGGCCGTTACGAGAGCAAAAACCAAGTAAATCTCTTGCTGTGTAAGGGGAAAAGTATCGTTAGGGTCAATAGGGATAAATTCATGATTGCCGGCCTGGAGATTATCTCGCATGACCCGTCCTGCCGGAATCACAAATCGAAACCAACTAAAATCGGCGTCCCGCCCCATCAGCGATGCCCGTGTATGAAACAAGTCGTCCGGTTTAAAATTCTTTGCGGCAAGATTCGTATAGTAATCGGGTGGAACCTCATTGGAACCCACGGCTGGTAGGGTTTCATTGGCATCTTGTGTGGGTTTTGCGGGTTTAGGGAGATGTTGCCAAATCTTGTCCATCCAGAAATTGAGTTTTTCCTGATCGATGATTTTCCCGCTGGGTGTGACAGCGGGGACATCGATGTTTTCACCTGACCCCGGATCGAGGGTCGGTGGGTCCTTCTCTGTTGCTGGTGGGGCATTGAGGGCTTCGGGAGGGATGGTGGTAAGTTCTTGGAGAATTTCAAAATGGAGTAGAGCATCTTCCCATCGTTGTAAGGCCACGAGACTTTGGCCGATGCGAAAGACGGAATCCAAAAAAATGTCACTATAACTTCCACTTGTTGGGCTTAGTTCGATACTTTTTTGCAGAAGGTTTACGGCTTCTTCATGTTGTCCCAGTTCCATCAAGGTCGCGCCTAATTCATAGGTGACTCGATAATCGGAGGGTTTCAAGGTGAGGAGCTCACGAAGGATGGGTTCGGCTTCCTTGTAACGCCCCTTGGAAAAATGTTCCCAACCTTTATGACGAATCAATCCCCACCGTTTTCGATCTTCGGCCGATCCCTCCGGGGTAAAAATGGGTTGATACCGTCGGCCACGCTCTTTGGTTGCCCCATAGGTGATCATCAAGAGGTTTCTGGCAGCCATTTCTACCGGTGAGTCACGTGGCACGGTTTGCAAGACATGTTGCACGGCTTTTCGGGCTTCGTCGTATTTCAGGACATCAAACAAGGCACGAGCCATATTCAAACGCCACCCCGACATCTCGGGAACCAACTCGACGGCGTTCTGATGCCACAGGACGGATTCTTCTAATCGATCAAGCTTGCGAAGTTCTTGGGCTAATCGCAGGTGGCCCAAAGGATTGGCCGCCGCTCCTTGGGCGATGCGCTGTAATTCAGCAATGGCCAGATCTGCCTGTCCCATGCGAATGAGGACACTCCATTTGGCCCATCGAACAGCTAAGGTCCCTGGAGTCTCTTGAAGGATCACCTCATAGTCCTCCAAGGCACTTTGATTCTGACGTATCGTGGTTCGGATATCCCCGCGTAATTTTCTCAAAGAAAGGGAATGGGAATAGTCACGAAGACCCCCTTCTACAATATCCAAGGCTTCGAGAGCGGAACCATCAGTCCAGGCTTCAGTGGCATGCGTGATCACCGTCTCCTCCGAATCACTGGCATGATCTTGTGCGGAGGCCAAGGACGAAAACGCAAGGAGCAGAAGCGCGACAGCCCCAATCATGGGCGCCACGTTTTGGAAAAGGTGGAACCGATATCGCTTCGTTCCAAGTCGAGACAACAACGCCATGATCAAGAAGTGAGATACGGTGCGCATGAATCAATCCCTGTGTTGAAGGCCGAAATGATAACGTAGAAGAAGTGGCGGCAATCGATGGATTCCTGCCCCATTCTCCCCTATCGGAGTATACCATATTAAAAAGCGTGATCGGGTTGAGGGTGAAGGACCAGAGCTGCCTGAGACGAACGTCATCAACGATAGGGAAACCTATACCGGCTGGAAAGTATGAGGGAACGGCAAAGGCCGAATGTGCCTCAGTACGCTGGGAAAATTTGGTTTCTCAAGCCCCGATGTCTCGGGGCTTCATAGGGACGATAGGGTAAAACAAAACTCAACTGAAAGGGCTGGGAAAAGAGTGAGGCAATGTTCGCACAACTGGCTCCACGTCGTTTTCGACGTTTAGGAATTTTGGATTTGGCCGATAGGAGGAAAACCGGAGGTGGATATGCGAAAACTTGGAGCTCTGGGGTTGGTTACTGTCTTGGTCGCTCTTCCTGGATGTGCCTCATATACTGACAATCAGGTTGATCAGAGTCAGGAAAATCGAAATGATGAGCAGGTCGATCTCTACCTCAGCACGTTAGATGACAAACATTTCGTCTGGTGTGAATTAGATCTAGGGCAGTGTCGAGAAGATTTTGAGAAATGGAGACGTACCCCACGAGGTCGAGCGCTCATCAGGGAATTTGATAAAGAGGGTATGGAGCAAACACATCATACTCATCAGGTGCCCAATGTGTTTCGTACTCGATTCGTTGATGAGCCTCAGCTCACCGAACAGGCTGGGCAGGAGCCTGAAACGATGGCCAAGCCCTCCCATTCGATCAATCAGCCTGAAATTTTACTGCAGGAAAGAATACCGATCGCTCCCATGAGGTATGGCCCTGAAATTCCCACCAGTTTGAAAGCTCAACCTTCGGCGCATAAGTCTCCTTGATTGCAAGAATTTGTTCTTGCGCAAGACATCCGATACTTCTAGAATTTCCTTCATCATTCCACGTTCGGCTTCCCTCTTTGACGTGTTCTCCGATCCTATGCCCAGCTCAGCCTCTCGTCGCGGCGAAATTTTTCTACATCGTGGAGATTTGACTCAGGCTCGCTTTTGGTATGAACAGGCTGTGTCGGAGGCCAGAGATCTTGAATCCCTCCAGGCCTTGTCGGAGGCGTTAGGAAATTTGGGGAATGTGTGCGCCCTGCTTGAAGCCCATACGCCGGCAGAGGACTGCTATCGAGAGGTGTTGGAAATTCAGCGCACCCTCCAGGACGACAATGCGATTGGCGAAACGCTGGTCAATCTAGGAAATCTGAAAACCGATACGGGGCAGCCGGAGCTGGCACGGGCCTTTTATCTTGAAGCCGTCGATGCCTTAACCCCTCTTGGCAATGATCGTGCACTCGGCATTCTTTATAGCAATCTCGCGCTGCAAGAATTTCGGTTGCACAACACGGAGGCTGCCATCAAGGCGTTCCAGGCAGCACTGGATTTTCATCGTAAAGTGGGGAACGAAGATGGGTTGGCGGCGACGTATGGGCAACTCGGAAAAACATTTTTTCTGGACGGAAATTTTCGGAAAGCCGAAGCCTGTCTCAATAACGCCACCGAGCATTTTATCAAATTGGGGAATGGGCCAGGGGAGGCCGGAGCGTTGCGCCTGCTGGCTGACGTATATGAAAAACGACGAGACCACCTCTCGGCCATTCGGTGCTTAGAGCGTGCGGTGCTCATTGATCAGACGTATCGATTGCCCCACTATGAGGAGGATGTCCAACGGTCTAACCGGCTTCGTCAGATGTCATGAAAGACTCAGGGCGGCAAGAGCATTCTTGGTCAGTCGTGTCCGCGGGGTGTTGCTGAACGGTGAGCCCGCTGTCCCTCCCTATTCAAGTCGATAGCCAAACCCTTCGATGATGGTCCGAGCTTCCGGCCCTTTGACATAGTCTAGGAAAGCCTTGGCCGCCTCATTTTGACGCCCGTACATCAGGAGCACGGCTTGTTGAAGAAGCGGATCATAGAGATGCTGGGGCACATCCCAGCGGCTACCCGTTCCGTTAAGCACGGGATCTAATGTTTGCGCAGTGGCCACAAACCCTAACTGGGCAGTTTTGGAGTACACAAAGTGAAAGGTTTGCCCAATGTTTTCCCCTTGCACAATTCGATCTTTCAGGCGGTCCCACAACCCTAATGCGACCAACACCTGTTGGGCCGCTGTGCCATAGGGAGCCGTTTTAGGGTTCGCAATGGCGAGATGGTCAAAGTGACCCTCTGACAACACGATGGGTCCATTGTTGTTGAACATGGCCGGGTCGGAACTCCACAAGGACAGAGTGCCAATCGCATAAGTAAATCGGCTGCCCACAACGGCTAATGCTTCTTGTTCCAATAATTTCGGCCGAGTCGCATCGGCGGAAAAGAACAGATCAAACGGCGCCCCATGGGTAATTTGCGCATAGAATTTTCCACTCGATCCGGAGCTCATAAGGATAGTATGTCCCGTCGTCTGTTCAAAGTGACGCGCAAGTTCTTTTAAGGGAGATTGAAAATTGGCGGCAACAGCCACTCGTACCTCACCCGCTGAGACGGTCGTGACCAACAGGTGAAAGACGGTAAGGAGGGTCAAGACAAATAATCGAAAGAACATGAATATTCTCCAAGTCACTCTGTTCTATAATCTGAATAGTGTCAGGATATAGAAATAATCGGTGTCCTGATTTCCACCAGGAGGCAATCCGGCGCTCGCTGGGAGCCGATCGAAATAACTGCCTTTGAACCAATGGTCATAGCCGGCCTCAAGCTCGACATTCTCATTGGCTTTCCATTGAATCCGCAATTCGACATCATGCCCAAGATAATTTCCAGACTCTCCTGTGGTATCGCGCAAACCACTCCCGGCAAATGCGCCGTGTGATGTAGCCAGGTACCAGAAGCGTTGCTTGAACTGTAAGGTCCAGCCTGGGGTTGGGATGAAGATCACGCGCCATCCTGGGCTACTAATATTTGACCTGAAGAATGGTCCAAAACTGCCTGTGGCCGTATACTCAAACCGCCGTGCGCCAAAGAGTGTATCGAAACCTGAAGACTGGCTGTCGTTGGGATTGCGGTCTCCGCTAGCATAGTCATAGTGGATCAGGAATCGCGGTGACCATGGGAGATCGAAAGAATAGCCGAGATTAATATGTTGAAAATGGGCGAAGTGGTCGGTATTGCCGAATCTTCCAGTTTGCCAGGCACTTTCGACTTCATAGTCAATGTGGCCCGTTTGAGGATGAGAATACAATCGACCTCCAAATGTGGAAAAGGTCCGTTGGAGGTTCAGCGTCGAAAAGCGCTGGTCATTCAATCCGAAATAATAGACATTGAGTCGCAGCCACGAAAGATAATCGGTTTCGACATACGTCCCCCAGAAAACAAATCGTTGTGATTGTTCATCCAGTTGAATTTCGTCGCGTATGACCGGTTCGGTCAGAAAGGCCCGAAGACGCCAGATCTGGTCTTTGGCCACCTGCCAATGTACGCCATCGAATGCGTTGGTCGTATTACGGAAATCGTTTCGAGCAATGAATCGGCGTCCGCCAAAGTCCATGGTCAGGCGCCCAATGTGCACGTCGGTTCGGAGTCCGGTTCCGAACACATTCTTGGCGGTCGCAGACACGAATAATTGCAGGATGTCATATTCATTCCGGATGGTGGTATTCAGAAAGTCAAATTCACTTAGATCGCTAAGATGAACCCGTGAGTCCTGACCTTCGAAGAGAAATTTGAATGGTCCTCGATTCAGGCCCACTCGTACACGGGACCGTTGTTGAATTTGAGGATCCGTTTGTCCTAAAGGTTGGACAGTTCGCCAGGGATGGTCATAAACCTCGAAGCGGGTCCGCTGTTCCATCCCCAGGTCCAGCCAATCTGGAAGATTGAGCGCATGCTTGAGGTACCGATGCCATTGCCAGTTCTTGGTTCGAATAAGTACGGCATCGGCTGGTTCTGACAGGATGGAGGTTGAGGCCGACTCGAGTCTTGTATGGACGCCATCCAAAACGGTGGCGCTTTCTGCTGCTGCAATGTTGGGGGTTTGAGAGGTAGCGATGGCACTGTGAGCGAGGGCTATTTGATCAACTGTGAAAAGGAGCAGGCACCCGAGAAGAACAACGCGCCAGGATTCTCTATGTTTGGTCATCGTCAGCTTCGAATTTTCTTTCGCGCGGCTTAAGGCGGCTCTCTTACTATTTCGAAAAATGATGGTAAATTTAAAATTACTAATTGTCAATTAAAAAATTCAAAAAGCATTGTCGCTTCCGCTAAAAATTCTAGAGGAATATGAAAAATGGACCGCAAGTTAACCAAAAGATAGGTAAGCTGAGAAATGAGATTTTCCTAGGAGCATGTGAGCCGGGCCATGAGGGTAGAGAAGGGAATCGTATTTACAGGGGGCCGCGTGAAGCGATGATGTTCTGCCATTCTCCTTCGGTGACAAGGTCGAGAGTTGATTCGACGCGGTCAAGAAAAACGACCCCGTCCAAGTGATCGGCCTCGTGTTGAAAGACGCGGGCTAAAAAACCATCAAATTCCGTTTCGATCTGTACGCCTTGAGGCGTGTGGTAACGAACTCGAATGGTCAGGTGTCGAGGGACTAGGCCTCGGATGCCAGGTACCGTCAGGCAGCCTTCCCAGTCTTTTTCCCTCTCCGGCGAACCCCAGGTCATTTCAGGATTGATCATGGCCGTGGGTTCCATGGTTGGCGCATAGGGATATCGGGCGTTGGGCTTTGGCGAAAGGATAATAATCCGCTTCGACACCGAGACTTGTGGCGCAGCAATGCCCATGCCGTTCTCAGCCGCAACCGTGGCAAAGAGATCATCGATGAGAGTTTGTAGTTGAGGATCATGAATGTCCGTGACCTTGGCTGCCCGCTCCCGTATAACCGGAGACCCAAGTTGCGAAATTTCAAGAATACGAGGCATGTTGAATCTTTATTTCTGAGAACATGAAATAGTCAGATTGCGTCAAATATCGTCTTAGGCAAGGGAAGTTCTTACCATTTGGGGATAACGTGAATCAATTTGTCGAAGTGTGTTCAGAAGAAAGTGCGAATAAAGCTAGTCAATATTATGGCCTTGGGTCCTCATGAAAGGGGGCTACGCATCGGGAAGGATGTAAAAGAGACAGTCGCTTTGGGCGATGTCTGAGTTGGTGGTGGCCATCATGAGTCGGCTGGGATGCGCCAATCGAAGTTCTCCGTTGTGCACCGAGAAGAGCGTGGAGGTGAGGTTTTCCCCAGCGGCGTCTCTCGCCCATAGAACGTTCAAGCCCTGTGCTCCAACCCATCCCAGTCGTTCTTGCGTGGATAACGTTCCAAAATTGAATCGATCCACATCTGGAGGAAGCGTGAGGTCGACGTCAGCTACCGGTGAAGTGGCGTAGGCCACCGAGGCGCCCTTTTGCAGTTCCACGCGAATAGGATGATGTGCCACCGTCACGGATGACGCGACATCGGAGAAATTCTTGGTTAAGGCATACCGGGTGAATCCGCGAAAAGCCAACTCATGGGCCTGTGGATCCTGTGCCCAGCCCGCTTCAATTGTGACGGTTGGCCAGGCCGTTTCCGTGGCTTCCATCAGCGTGCCGAGTCGTAAGTCAGTCACGATGAGGTGGTCACAAAAGATTCCAGTCAATGCTTCCTGTATGGCTCCATTCCGCGTGGTAACGCCGTAAGCCGGGCTGTGGCCTGATGTATTGTGCAGATCAATCAACGCTTCAGGTTGCGTGTGCTGTAATGCTTCAAGCATGGCTTGAGCGATGGCGCCTTCCGGCCCTTCAAATGGAACGCGAAAACACCGATTGAGATCTTTGCCACCAAATGCGCACCGATGTGAAAACTGAGGTTCGGTTAAAGCTGCACCGATGGACCCGATAAAACACAGGACATTCACGTGTGGTTGATGACCTTCTTGAATCCAACGGTGGAGTGCCCGCACTCCAGAGGATTCATTGCCGTGTAATAAGGTACTCACGGCTCGCGTGCGGGTGGTATCTAAACCCGGAAGCCAGAGAAAGGTAGGGCCCCCCAACTTTCGTAAAAATTCCTCAACCGTAGTTCCCACGTCTTGTGGGGTGGGAGCATCCCATCGCTGTATGTGGCCTGTGTGGTTCATTCTGGGTGCTGGGCCCATTGCGAAATGGGCATGTCGGTTTGGGAATGATGCAGGTAATCTTCAAGCATGCGAGTCAAGGCCGTGGATCGATCGTGGCCCTGTTGCTCATACCGGACTACGCGTTGGATTTGCCAACGTGCGCCATTTATGCGTGCCTCCAGGCGATCCCGAATCACCTTCAGCATGTTGTGGATTTCTTCCCTCTCTACCCCGCAGTCTTCCAAGCCATGCTCGGCTATCGGCAATAATTCCTTGGCCAAGTCATACACCGAAATTTGCCGCAGTCCATATGAGGTGTTATTTGGCCAGACGAACATGGCCGCCATTCCACATTCGGCCGCCCGATAAAAATTTCGATGTGCATATTCAAACGGGAATTGATGCAGCATTTTGTCGATGTTCTCACGCATGCCCAAGGTCAGCCCAATCAGAAAGGCGGCATTTGCGGCCATATCGATGGGCGTGGGTCCGGAAGGCAAGGCCCGCAATTCTATACGTAAATGGCCGTCTGCACTCGCATCGTAAATGGCGCGATTCCAACTCCACACGGTGCCTTGGTGCAGTCGCAACTCCTCGAGTTGGGGTAAGCGCCCCTGCCGAATGCATTCCATGGGGTCTTCAGGACTGAGAACTGGCAACAGGGGAGGATATAATCCCACCGCTGCAGCGAACAATTCATAGGCCCCTCGCCGAACCCACCCATGCCCAAAAGAGACTCGAGCTGGAGCCTGCCAATCACCCTCCTGCGTTTTGCGACTATCGATGGCTTGTTTAAACAAGGCCACGCGGGTTTCTTCCCAGAGGTGGTGCTGTAAAAAAATGGGGCTATTCGCACTCAGCGCCAAGACGATAGGCGTGACCAGCTGCGCGGCATTGTAGCAATGGGCAAATTCCTGAGGGTTCACCCGCAGATGAATCTGAAAAGAAGTCGTTGCCCCTTCCAATGTGACATCCGAACACGTCACGGTTAAAGGCTCGGGGCCGTTGATGTGAATACGAAACGGGCCATCGCGCAATCGACGAAGTCCCGCCGAGAGGGCTCGATAGCGTGGGAGGTCCGACATGATCGAGGAATCCAGTTCTTCAGCGCAAAGAGTAGGCAAGATGCCAATTGGCACGATCCGTCCGCCGAGTTCGGCCGCACAGTGTGCTAATGATTGGATCGCGTTCGTTAATTGTGTGCGGAGATGAGAAAAGGGGCGGCCTGCCAAGGACACAGGGGATAAATTATATTCCAGATTAAATCGATCCAATTCGAGTTGCAGATGATCATCATGGGAGCAATTGAGGAGCGTGCGATTAATGGGATAGGCTTGCCCTTGTTTATTAATAATGGAGAGTTCGAGTTCCGCACCAATTGAACATGGACCTTCGCCGAAATTCGGCTGCGCAATGACATGCTCAAGAGCCGCCAAGCTGTGGGTCAACCGTTGCCCAAAGCGGGAAAAATCTTCTTCTTCAAACAGGTCGCGATCAATGAATAAACCCATAATACTTCTTCATACCTGAATTCCATGGATAGGTAAATAGAGAGAACGAAAGACTATTGAACTACGGCTCGATGTGTAATGAGGCATGCATCCCTTTGTCATAATGCCCGGGGATGTTACAGAACAGCACGTAGGGCCCTGGCTCCAATACCACCGTTTTCTTCTGGCTGGTGCCGGAGGGGAATTCTTCAATTTCATCAATGGTCTGAATTTGCGGATCGTCTTCATTCACCAGATATTGGGTGGGCATCCCTTGGAGGGGCGTGGCTTCTTTTCGGGGAAGTGCTGCGGGGGTCAGATCGGTTTTGAGAATGACCAGTTCATGGAGACTCCTCCCCTCATTCACCGCTTCCAATGCAAGTCTTCCAGCTTTGGCCCGGTTGGTATGGGGATCAATAGAAAAGTCTTTAAAGACAAGGGTGATGGGCGCCTCTGTCACCGCTGGTTGGGCAAAGGCGAACGGGCTGAAGACAAGAGAGCTCAAAACCCAGGGAAAAAAATTAAACATCAAATAGATCAACAGTTGGATTCTTGGAGCGGTTCGGGTCATTGCGTCAACGGGTTCTGTGAAATTTCAAACCATGTGTCGGGGGAAAATATAATTGAACACAGCTTACCCCAGGTTTTGTCCGGAAATGGCTGCGTATTCTTAGACATCATCCCTGTCACTCCATGATGGTAGCGCTTCCTCAATGGGCCAAGAATCGTGGCGAGGAAAAGATCTACGGGATATGTGGTGTTCAATCGTTCTGCCCTTCAAGTGTTTCATTTGGAACCTTCCCCAAACCATCGGTAGTAGGGATTGTCCCCGTCGGCCTCAAGCACACGTGTCATGTCCTGTGCCCAAAGTGCTAGGTGGCCAGCTGCGCCATTCAGCGCAGCCTGATAAAAAAGTAACAAATTCTGGCGTTCGAGGGTAACCGACCTCACAAAGGCAGCGTCGGCACCGAGCAGCGGTGGATTGGTGCGAAGCTTTATTAGGCGAGGCAGCGTCCATTGCAATTCATCAGAATGTACCCAATCAGCGTACTCGATTCTGGGTTGGTCGTCAGTGATCGGGAGGGCATCACCCGCATACGTTTCCAGGCCGGAACGGTCCGTCACCCAGGTTCCCATC
>Ga0224501_10004337_pt1 | contig 11190 bp, 9 predicted proteins | sample SF_Oct11_sed_USG_4_FD_169105 | JGI IMG/M metagenome (GOLD analysis project Ga0224501, IMG submission 169105) | Sediment microbial communities from San Francisco Bay, California, United States - SF_Oct11_sed_USGS_8_1 | ecosystem: Environmental > Aquatic > Marine > Sediment | place: USA...
TTCCGTGAGGACAAGTGCTTCGTTAAGTCGGTATTAGATGGTCGTAATGCGGAACCCAGTTTCTATACTGCTTCAAAAGTTGACTACATTATTGACCAAGTAAAATATGGAGCCAGCAAAAATGAGTAACGAAAGAAAAATGATGTTGCTAGTTGGCGATAACCCGTTCCATGGTATAAGCCACCTCTCACAAGAGAGGGCTAGAGTTAGAGGTGATGCAATAACCCATGCAGAATATGCTGCTAAGTTAGTTATGACTTCCTTTGAGAACGGAGCAAATGGCTTCATGTTCTCGGTTAGTGAGATAACTCTTTCAATGTTAAGAATAGTTCGTGAAACGGGAGGAAGTAAGCACCTAAGACTTTATGCTATCGTACCGTACGCTTATGAATACGTTAGACAAGCTACTCAGATCGGGGTCCCTGGATTAGCTAAAAAGTTTGCGAAACAAATAGCAGTCTCGGGAAACGTAAGAGCAATTGCGATGGGTTTGAAAGGAGTTATAAGAACAGATCCTATGGCACTTATGAAGACGTATCTGATTTATGAAATCTCTAGGATAAAATCGTCAGCCGGTAAACAAGCAAATCTAGACTGTGTATTGCTTCACGAGATAATAACCGATATGGCGCTAGCCCTGAACTTAGATTGGCTCTTCAAGTCATATGCAGACTTCATGTTAGAACTTGGGATAAAACCTGGTTTTGAAACCCGTAATTTCGCGTACTTAGTAAGTAAATTAAAGGAGTGGGGTGTAGAATGCGATGAGATGATTATTGCTACACCTATCAATAAGGTGGGGTTCCAAATGAATCCTTCCAGAACAGAATGTGAGAAAGCGTTAGCGCGTCTTCCTGAGCCTAACGTAATAGCAATGAGCATTTTAGCAGCTGGATACCTTAAGCCTCCGGAAGCAATAAATTATATACGGGGCCTGGCCAACCTGAAAGGCATTGTTGTAGGCGTATCGAAAGAACAACATGCACGTGAAACATTCAAGCTTCTTGAAAAAAATCTCGTTTAACGTTGTTCGTGTGGCGATGGTAGAAGATATTACGCACTATATTTCTTAGAATGATGCAAAAACAAACACCGAGTTTCGGTTTTGTTCCTTTGTTATATTTTTTGATAATTAAGTTGTTTGCCTAAAATTTTGTCGGAAAACTATGAATTGTTTGGAGTGTGAGAAAGTTGAAAGTATGTATTTTGGGACTTGGTGAGGTCGGAAATCCAACAACAGACTACATAAGTAGAAAAGGATTCGAAACATGGGGCTATGACAAAAGTGCTGTAGCCGTACGTAATGCTAGGAACATCAAAGCGACGAGTAACTGGAATAATATTCCCCACGGCCAGATAGAAGTGCACATCATTTGCGTGTCGACGGGAATCCTTGTTTCTTCAAGACCAGGCATGTCTTCAATTTATGATGCCTCCAAAAAATTTGGACCTCTAGTTTCAGTAGAGAGCACAGTTTCTGTAGGAACGTGTAGAAAAATCTACGAAGATATTTTCAATAAATCTGTTGTTTAGTCCACGTTCCTCACCGGTATTGGAAAGAGAACTCGATTGAACATGGAGTTAAGCAGCTTAGATTCATAGGCGGGATAGATAAGAGCGAGCGCGCACTTCTAGGTTAGAGGAGTCAACATGTTCTACATCTTATTATCTGTAGCTATAATCTGTTTTTCATTGTTCGTAGCTATATATGGATTCTACTTTCTACTAGTATTTAAAACCTCAAAGAAAAAGGAATATCTCAGATTAATCGAAAAAGCTTTAGAAAAAGAGCTAGCTGTGCATGAACTGCCAAATGTGTCAATACTGGTGATTGCATATAACGAAGAAGAAGTTATTTCAAGGAAACTACAAAACATTGCAGCCTTAGACTATCCACGCGAAAAATTGGAAGTTATATTGGTTGACGATTGCTCTACAGATAAAACAGCAGAGATTGCCCAACGAATGTTCAACGAGCTTAATTTAGCAGGCAAAATAGTTAAGAACGGTGAAAGAATGGGAGTAAACGCTTCTTGCAATAGGGGTGTGGCAGAATCTAAAGGCGACTTGATCTTACCGACCGACGCCGATGTAACGGTTAACAATGACGCTTTGATAAAGGGAGTAAAAATCCTTAAACATCTGAAAAACCTAGGCGGGATCACTGGAAAAATAGTGCCCGTTTCAGACGATGTTACCGCTGCAGTTTTAATTGAAAAATCATATAGAAACTTCTTTGATGAAATGTCGCTGGCGGAAAGTGCCATTTATTCAACGTTTCCCGGAAATGGCGCCTCTACAATCTTAAAGAAGTCGGCGTTTTTACCCATGCCTTCACATGGATCCACTGATGGAAATATTTCCCTAACCACAATAAGAAGAGGCTTAAAGTTTCTGTATATACCGAACATTTTGTTTTACGAGCCCATAGCGTATAAGTTTAATGAACAAAGAAGGCAGAAAGTTCGAAGAGCAGCCAGATTGATAAAATCCACATTAGCAAATAAAGATATTTTGTTCAAAGGCAACTACAAATCTTTTGGCAAAGTAATATTTCCTTTACGTTTCGCTATGATGGTAGTGTGTCCACTTTTGTTTTTCATAGGGGTTACGGCGATACTTTTTGCAATTGTGTTCGCATCAGTGACGCTTGCCTTATTGCTAACGTTTCTGTTTTCATTTCTTACTTATTTAGGAGTAAAAACTAGTGTGCATAAACTAAACGTTTTCAGCACTTTTGTGATTCACCAATTTTATCTTTTAATCGGATTGTTTTTCTCACAAAAGAGAACTGTGGTTTGGAGACCACCTGAGAGGAGTGAAATGACCTCGAAAGATTATGGAACGAATACTCCTGCGTTTAATGGGTAATTCGCTTCATAAATGGAAAAAGGTGCAGAAAAAGAAGTAGGGAAAGACTGAAGCCTAGTTGACTCTATGAGAGTTGCATTAATATCCCATGAGGGCGGCGGTATCTCTTCCGTTTGTCATGGATTAGCACAGAGTCTTGCGAAGAAAAAAATTGATACCACAATCTTTGAAGGCAAACCTGCATGTGCTCATCAAACTGAAAGGTTGAATGACTATCTAGAAATCACGCGTCTTCCGATACTTAATTTTCCTCCAAGACCCCTTTGGTTTCAGATCTTAAACATTCGCAAGCTTTTCAAGGTAATTGATAATTTTACGGTGATACATGGTGTTAGCCCAGATGCTTCATTTGCTTTTACGCTTTGCGATGCTAACAATATGCCCAGCTCTAATATTTGTTAGTCTTTTGTTAGGAGCAGTTCTTATTTTCCTTTTTTCATACATTCTCGGCATCGTTGCAGTATGTTTGCTTTCCCTTTGTCTCTTACTAGGAATGAAAACGAGTCTGGCTGTCTTTAATGTGCTAAGTAGTTTTCTAGCGCACCAATTGTATCTCTTGCTTGGATTAATCCTATCTAAGCGTAGAACCAATACTTGGTTAAGAAATCGCACAAGTTCAACCAAAGCGCATGCAAAAGCTAAATAGAGAGCAAAAGCCGAATTGAAAGATGACTGCAGAAGAATTCCATATTATAACTTGTGTGCTTCACAGGAATCCTTGTAGGTAGGCAGGATAGCGCGCGGTGATCTGCTTCTAATGGAACTAGGTAGTCGAAAATCGAACGTTCATATCAATTAGACACACTGATAACGTCCGCAAAAGATGAGGAATTAGTAAATTGCGAGTCGCACTCATAACTCATGAAGGGGGTGGCATTTCATCAGTTTGCCGTGGTTTGGCATCCAGCCTTTCCAAGAAAAGAGTACCCACCACGATCTTCACTGAGGGCGGTTCGAAATGCGAAGTTGAAACAGTGAACGATTTCCTAGAGATCATTCGTCTCCCGGTTATCCACTTCCCGCCGAGGGGTTTATGGTTTCAGCTTAGGAACTTTCGCTTGCTTTCAAACTTGCTGAAAGAACACAGCATTGTGCATGGCGTTAGCCCTTACGCGTCGGTTTTTTTTTCCTTTTATAAAAACAAGCTAAAAAAACCATTTGTTGCTACAATTCATGGCGTGCATGCTCCAGTTCAAAGAGTATTTGTGAACACTCCTGTTCTGAGCTGGACTTGGAGTGACTTTGCTCTCCACATAGTTGAGCATCCTTGGCATGAGTTCGTTACTAGGGGCTGCTTGGCCAACTCCGACCACATAGTCACCTGCAGCTTCAACACGTTCAATGAACTTCGAGTAACCTATAAGAACCTGCCTACGAACCGAATCTCCGTTATTTCCAATGGCATAGATTTTGATGAAATTGACAACGTCAGAATTGACGATGATGGTAACAATGACAAAAATAATCTTTCAATAGTGTTTGCTGGGCGACTGTTCTGGCTCAAAGGAGTCTTTCACCTTCTGAGGGCGATGGAAACATTATCGTTGGATTTCAAGAATTTGCGTCTAAAAATATTCGGAACTGGTCCCCAAGAACATAGAATTAGGAAGTTCATATCCGATAGAGGGTTGAAAGATGTGGTACTCTTCAAACGCCGTGTCCCCCATAAGCAGTTGATAGCGGAAATCAAAAGATCTGACTTGTTGGTTCTTCCGAGCCTTTATGAGGCTCTGCCAATGGTTGCACTTGAGGCTATGGCCTGTAAGAAACCTGTGGTGGCGTTCAACGCTCCTTTCGTGCACGAAATCGTAAAAAATGGCTATAATGGTATCTTGGCTAAGGCATTCGACCCAAGGGACCTCTCTGACAAGATCTGTATGCTTCTTTCAGACAACAAACTATGTCTAAAGTTAGCTCGAAACGCATATTCGTATGTCAAACTGAAACATAACTGGGATATTCAAGCTGATCAATACCTTAAAATATATGAGAGCCTAGCAGAGTAAAGAACGTTTACATCTTGTCAAAAACGGTCACCCTCAGAACTCGTAAATTCTCTGCGCTTTGCATTCATGCATGGAATGCATACCTCCCAAAAACAAGAGCTTTAGAAACATTTCGAACGTGTGCTACTGGCACGCGATATGCACGTTTGAATCATGGGTTACCGTATATTTCTAAGTCATCAACCCAGATTCGGTAAGGTGAAAATGTGTCAAGTATGTCGTAGTAAATTCATAGACAAACTCAAACTATGATCTTCAACCTTAGTTACATTTTCAAAGTCTGTTTTATATTTCAATTCTCCGACTACCTACAAAATGAAGAAGGAAAGTGAGGTGGAGGCCGATGTGGGGTTGTGGCAGCTCACCTTTTTCTTACTCTGTTCTTCGAATAGATAAAGAAGTTTGGGGGTTGGACTAAAGCTTGGTAACGGGCAAGCTTAAGATTAGAAAATGATTGTTCACGATTTCTAGAATGCTAAAGGTTTTCGGATTTTTTCAGCTTGCTTTTAATGAAGATTAAGAGCTGGGATCGCTTAGTCAGTTGAATGTGTTTTGACATATTTTGGATATATTAGCAGACGTCAAAAACGCGGCGCTGAGGTCCTCCACGAGATTTATCATCGGCCTTGTAATTTATCAAGACTCGGAAACATTGGGAAGATGTTCACGCAGAGGCTTGTAGGTACGGAATTATGTTGATTCTCAGGTAAATAGTATTATTCTGTGTGGTCTGAACAAGAAATGATAGGCAAAAAATCAATTGACTTACGCGGCAAGAAAATCTGTTGGATCAGTTTCTTGATCCTAGACATGGCTCTTCATAAAACATCACAGATAGAAATTCTGCGAAGTCTGGCCAAAAGAGGGCATGAGACCTCACTTTTTGCAGTTTATTCCAAGGAACGACCTCAGTCTAACATGAAAGACGTTCACTTGATTACAATTCCCCTAAGATATATTCCGTGTCTTTCTTCACTAATGTACACAATTTTCCTTTTTGTTTATTTGCCATTTCAATTTATGCACTCCAAACCTGACTTTGTCATAGTAGAACCTCATGATCCGACGTTCCTTAGTTTATTGCCGACAGTTTTACTCCCGAAATCCAAGAGACCAAAGATTATTATGGATATCAGGACCACGCCATTGGTGACCGGATACATTAAAACTTTGCTTTTCAAAACTGCAATTCGTATAACAAAAAAACTCTTTGATGGAATGACGATTATAACTCCAATGATGAGGAACGAGATTTGCGACGAGTTTCACATAGATCCGAAGACTGTTGGAGTCTGGACAAGTGGGGCATCAACAGCGATTTTCAACCCAGAAAATTATGACAGGGTAGCTCTCAGAAAAAAACATGGTCTGCATAATAAATTCGTTATTTTCTATCATGGAGCCATAGGACAGTCCTTTGCGCAGGGGCGGGCTCGGGGAATCTTTGCGAGCATCAAAAGCATTGAAATATTGAAAGATAAATGTCCTGATTTGGTTTTATTTCTGCTTGGAGACAGCCGAAGCTACCATTGGATCAAGGAGCTAATTGAAGAATGTGGCATTCAAGACAAGGTGATTCTACACGATAAAGTAAATTATGAAGATGTGCCGCAATATATCGCTCTATGCGATTGCGCACTAGTTCCATTACCTGATTTGTCTCTCTGGAGAAATCAGTGTCCGTTAAAACTACTAGAATATTTGACCATGAAAAAAACAGTTATTGTCACAGATATTCCGGCGAATCGTGAAATAGTGGGAGACAAGAAGTGTGGCATTTATGTCTCGTCTTGCGATCCTATTGAAATTGCTAAAGCAATAGAATTTGCATATAATAATAAAGAGAAACTTAAAGATTGGGGCAAGCTAGGACGAACAATTGTAATTCAAAAATATAGTTGGGACAAGGTAGCAGAAAATCTAGAAGAATATCTTTTAAGAGTTAGCACGGGACTTGGAAAGGGATAACCGTGGAAAAACTAAAGCTAACGTTAATCCCAATGTTCATAGGGATAGTACTTCTTTTCCTCTCGTGGTATATAAGCTATCCAGTATCGATAGATTCGCCGTACGATTTCGTGTACAATCACATTTCACCCCTTTATTGGGCAAGTTTAACCATATTGTTCGCCTCATTCTTTATTATAGGAATCAACACTAAGAATAATATCCTAAGATGGATAATTGCTGTTAGTACTGTTTCGTTAATTTACTCGTCATCGTACTTTTATTACATGATTCCCGGCTCAGACTCTCTCTTTTTCAGAGGCTTGACAGAATATTTTATCTCAACTGGAGACTTAAATCCGACGCGCGTGGGCACATATCACGGTTACTATCAGTGGCCTTCTTTCTTCATGCTGAACAAGGTGGCAACCTCAATAGCGGGTTTGGATTTAAGGTTTTTCGAGTTCATGTTATTTGGTATTATAGGTTTCCTTCTCGCTACGTCGTTATACCTTTACGCGTCTAAGGCCCGCGCAAATGGCTATGTAGCAGTAGTAGCCCTTTTCATTATCATCAGATATTTCTTTAACTATCAATGGGCGCCCTTCTCGGTTGCTACATGTCTCCTCCTTCTCCTTTTTGTTCTTGATAAATACGCTTTTAGAAAACGCGAAGCTACTTTGGCGATACTAGTCATCTTTTTTAGTATGACATTGACACACGCATTCGTCCCTGTATTCTTTATTATCTATTCTATTATGATGTATATTGTAAACAAGAATCGAAAATATCTGAAACTTTTCCTGTTAACGTTGATTATATACCTTACTGTGTCCATTTACTATACAGTGACGTTCTTTACGGATCTGGTGCAGCAATTAACGAGTGTTTATACACTAGAATACTATGGGCAAGTCGAAGCAGTGCTAGCCACTTCGATGACCCCAAGACCTTATATCGATATGATAGCCCAAATATTTTCCCGAACAGCAGTAATTACAACCACCATTATTACAGGTTTAGCTTTCATAATCCTTTTAATAAAAAGAAAACTTAGAAAGAAGGATCATGCCATATTACTAACGGGAGTATCATATTTAGCAATAGGCTTTTTGTTTCCAATTTTGGGTACCCGTGCTATCTTTTTAGCTGCCATTCCCGTGTCTTTAGGGGCATCCTACCTCGCGGAAAGTAGGTTCAAGAGATATTTTAGACCTCTTTTCTTAGTTCTCCTACTCCTGTTCACTTTCGGTCTGATTCATGGAACGTTTTACGATAGGTATATACAATTCCAGACAAAAGAAGCTTACACAACAGCAAACTTCATGATAGAGAGATATAATTGGACACACACTAGCACTATACTTTCACATATTGCAGTGAGATCGTATATCCTCGCAAAAGTCGCAAAGAATGCCATTCTCGAAACTGATGTCTCACCACGTTTCTTGGAAATGAATGTAGAGACATACGACTGCATTGTCCATTCAGTGGGTTTAGAAAAAAGTCTTTTGGGACACAACTTCTCTACTCAAGAAATATCACATCAAATAGAAAATAGGTTCAACGTGATCTACAGCTCAGGCCTCTCCTACATTGCAAGTCGAGCGAATGCGACAAACTGAAAAAGTCCGAAGCGCGGGCGTGATTTCACATAAAGAGGAATATGATATGAAGATTTGTTTAGTCTTGATTTCCGGAGGTTGGGGTGGTGCAGAAGCTGTTGTGCGTGAGTTGGTTAAATGTCTTAGGGACAAGGGAGAAAATGTGAGCATTATTTTGAATCAGGAAATCCTTAAATTTTATGGTGATCTTGAACGTGTTGAGATTTTTAATATTGGATGCGTATATCATCCTATAAAGCTTATCAAATCGATTATACTCCCGAATGTGGACAAAGAATCGAGCATTTTAAACTCGTTTCTATCGTATTACCTAAATGAACTTCTCCGCCCGATCTATTTTAAAAGGATTAGGAAAAAAATACTCGATTTTTTGTCAGACAAGGAGGTTGATATTATACACTCACATCTTGAAAACTCAGATATCTTAGTTTCTTGTCTCACTGATCTTAAAATCCCCTGGGTAATAACAATTCATGGCGTGCGGTGCGCGCCAAAATACTTTAAAAAAGATTCTACTATTCGCTCAATACTAACATTTAAAAAATCGAAAGTAAGGATGCTAAAGAATTGTTGGAGTAAAGCGGATAAAATAACAGAAGTAAGCAAGTTTATTCTTAACGAATTAGAAAATCAGGGAATTTCTTTGAGAAATAAATCTGTAGTTATTCGGAATGGTATTACGCTCTCAGAATTTCAAAGAGATTCTATACCTAAATTAAAGCTAAAAGAAAACTTTAATCTGCTTTTCCCTGGTGGCGCAAAAATTCATAAAGGCGGCGATATAATAATTAAAGCATTAACTAAAGTTAGATATAAGATACCAAATATCCATTTATATATCGCCTTAAATGTCCCAAAAAATCACCTTCTCAGAAAAATGGTGAAAAAGTTGGGATTAGAACAAAACGTTACTTTCTTAGGGTTTTTACAGAAAGAGAAATATAGGGAAATTTTAAACTCGGTGGATATACTAATTCAGATGTATAGAGAAGAATCTTTTGGAATAGTATGTTTAGAAGCTATGGCTTTGGGTAAACCTATTATTGCAGGAAATAGAGGACTGCCTACGTTCGTCAAAAATGGCAAAAACGGAGTTTTTGTTGAACCTAACTCAGATGAAGTTGCCGACGCAATTTTGTATTTGTACAAGAATGAAGACGTAAGAAAACAGATAAGTCAAAATAACTTAGAAGACATTAAAAACTTTGATTGGGGCTTCATAGTTGATGAATATATTGATTTTTATAGAAAAACATTAATAGAAAAAAGAGAACAATTCTTTTAATGCCTTAAGTGGAAATCTCTTGGCACCTCTAAATTTATAGCAAGTGCAGCCAACGCACGTTAGGAAATTGAAGACCGATGAATTACGGATGAACGAGGAGGAGAAAACAGTAAAATTCAAAACCAAGTACAACCGAAGAAATTTAACTAAGAAAACTATTGAATTGATATGCGCGCAAGAAATTTCAAGCACATATGCATGTTAAAATCTTAAAAGAAAAAATTCAGGCGGAGATCAAAGATATTTTGTTAAATAAGAACTGTGACAAGATAACACGCGCATTAGGAAAAGATAACTAAAATTCAGCCAGTTTCTGATTTATCCCCAACCATTGGTAGAGTGGTTTCTAGTTTGTCGAACTTCAAGAGCGGTTATCCAGAGAGGTCAAAAGTCATATGTTCCTTCCTCGGTATCTGGGCTTCTTGACGTATAGTTACTCTTAAAATTTAAAAGTTTTAGTGAGAAAGGGGAGATGAAAAAACGAGAAAGATCATATTAATATTGATGGCTATTGTCATTTCTTCGATAGCCGTAACGTCTGCGTTACTTAAGTATAACATAGTGATCCCGAACAAATTACTACCTCCAGATAATGGTGTGATAACCATAGCCTTCGATGATGGTTGGATTAGTACGTTCGAGTATGCTTGGCCATTAATGAAGGAAAGAGGTATGGCGGGAACCTTTTACATAGTATCCGGCTTGATAGGGCACGCCAATAGGCTGGGACCTACCGAACTTCTTGATTTGCAAAAGCACGGTTATGAGATAGCGAGCCACAGTCATACACACCCAGATTTCACCACCTTATCAGAGTCAGAGATACGAGACGAATGTGTCACCTCAAAGGAGATTTTAGAATCCTACGGATTAAGGATAAACAACTTTGCTTATCCCCCAAGGAAAATCTGACACCTACATTGATTCGATTGTGGATGACTACTACCGATCTGGGAGATATGGATGGGGGATAATGCAATTTCCTGTATCAACGTTTAAAGTACTTGGATACTCACCTTACTCTGACAGCGACGACTTTACCCTTCTCAAAAACAAGGTAGGTGAGGTATACGAGAAAAAAGGATGGACGATCATTTACTTTCATCAAGTGTTACCCGAAAAAAGGGGAAGCGATGTAAGTACAGCGGACTTCGAGAAGTTCCTTGACTATATAATGCAGAAAGGCGTGGCAGTCATCACGGTCAACCAAGGACTGGACATAGGTTCAATTAGGAAGGGGGTAAACCGTCGTATATTTCAACGGTGTTCACCCACAACTGTTTTGCTGGAAGAATGTCGCCGCCATACAGTTTCGCCACATCAGCGTAAAAATCTTCTCGATCCATAGTGCGGACGTGGGGCACGTCAAACATTAAAGCGCCGTCTATCCACACTTTGACTATGCCGTCTGTCGGATGCCTCTTAACGTATACTTTCATGTGGAACCATCCAGCCG
>Ga0224501_10004338_pt1 | contig 11189 bp, 9 predicted proteins | sample SF_Oct11_sed_USG_4_FD_169105 | JGI IMG/M metagenome (GOLD analysis project Ga0224501, IMG submission 169105) | Sediment microbial communities from San Francisco Bay, California, United States - SF_Oct11_sed_USGS_8_1 | ecosystem: Environmental > Aquatic > Marine > Sediment | place: USA...
GTCATCATTTGTTCGGTACACCACCAGTACTCGTCTATCGTCTCACCTTTCCAGGCAAACACGGGAATGCCTGCGGCGGCAATCGCGGCGGCGGCGTGGTCTTGAGTGGAAAAGATATTACAAGAAGCCCAGCGAACCTCCGCGCCCAAGGCCGTCAGTGTTTCGATCAGTACGGCTGTCTGGATGGTCATGTGCAGAGAACCAGAGATGCGGGCACCCTTCAGGGGTTGAGACGCGCCAAACTCTTCGCGCAAGGCCATCAGGCCGGGCATTTCGGTTTCTGCGATTTGGATTTCTTTGCGTCCCCAGCTAGCCAGGGAAATGTCAGCGACTTTGTAATCAGTGAAGTTGGTACTCACCACTCACCTCCTCTATTGTTTAAAGTTGGTGAGCGCCGTTTACCGAGAGAATTGTATCTGAGCCTGACGGGACTGTCCCGCTGCAGCGCTCCTCAGATACAATGAAAGCCAATCTAGGCTTAGGCGATCAATTATAGCCTAAAACCGGTATTTGTCTAAAGCGTGGCCGATCATCTCAGTGATCGACCCTATGCAAAAAGTCTGAATGCCTCGAATGTAAACATTCAAGGCATTTGGTTCCTCAAAGCCCCGCGGCGCTGCGCAAGGCGTCGGCCTTGTCTGTCTTTTCCCAGCTCAACTCCGCTTCTTCGCGCCCAAAGTGACCGTAGGCAGCAGTTTGGCGATAGATGGGGCGTAGTAGATCCAGCATGGCAACGATCCCTTTGGGACGCAGGTCGAAATGCTCACGGACCAGCTCGGTGATGCGATCATTGCTGATCTTGCCTGTACCAAAGGTTTCAATTGAAATCGAGGTGGGCTCGGCTACGCCAATCGCGTAACTGACCTGTATCTCACAGCGATCTGCCAGGCCCGCGGCAACGACATTCTTCGCCACATAGCGACCTGCGTAGGCCGCTGAGCGATCCACTTTGGATGGGTCCTTGCCCGAGAACGCGCCACCACCGTGACGTGCCATGCCGCCATAGGTATCGACGATGATCTTGCGGCCAGTCAGTCCGCAGTCCCCTACTGGCCCACCGATAACAAAGCGGCCTGTGGGATTGATAAAATATTTCGTGTTCTTGGTCAGCCACTCGGCGGGCATGACCGGTTTGATCACATCATCCATTATGGCCTCGCACAGGGCCTTGTGTGTGATTTCTTCACTATGCTGTGTGGAGAGTACGATGGCATCTACCGCGCAGGGCTTGCCATTTTCATAACGGAAGGTCACCTGGCTCTTGGCATCTGGACGCAACCAGGGCAACTCGCCATTTTTACGTACCTCGGCCTGGCGCTTGACCAGTCTGTGCGCATAGGTAATAGGGGCAGGCATGAACACATCTGTCTCGTTGCTGGCATAGCCGAACATCAAGCCTTGGTCACCGGCCCCTTGTTCCTTTTCATCGCCTTCGTCCACACCCATGGCGATATCAGCAGATTGTTTATCGATAGAAGTGATAACGGCGCAAGAGGCGTAGTCAAATCCCATGTCGGACGAGTTGTACCCGATTTCCTTAACGGTCTGGCGTACGATGTCTTGCATGTCTACCCAGGCCTCGGTGGTGATTTCACCCGAGAGTATGACCATGCCGGTATTCACCATGGTCTCACAGGCGACACGGGCCTTGGGGTCTTGCGCCAGGATAGCGTCTAGAACAGCGTCTGAAATCTGATCAGCGACTTTATCTGGGTGCCCTTCTGAGACGGATTCAGAGGTGAATACGAAATCGTTTGCCATGATGATCCTCTATATTTTTCTGCAAAAACTGAAAGTTGATAAAATTGGCGCACAGTTTACACTATCGGCCCTGCAGAATGTAGATCGAGTCCAACTTTTTCAATTTAGGAGGCAAGGTTCATGGTAAGTTTACAGACCCCGGTGTGTGATTTTGGCAAAGCGGCAATTGATTTTTCCTTACCGGGCGTGGATGGCAAGACCTGGTCCCTGGCGGACTGCAAAGGTGAAAACGGGCTGCTGATCATGTTTATCTGTAATCATTGCCCCTATGTGAAGGCCATTAGAGAACGAATCGTGCGGGACGCCAAAGAGTTGGCACAGCATGGCATCAATTGCGTGGCCATCATGTCCAATGACGCGGCCCTGTATACGGAAGACTCCTTCGAGAACATGAAAAAGATCTCAGACGAGTTTGATTATCCCTTTCCTTATTTGATGGACGAGAGCCAGGAGGTGGCCAAGGCCTACGGTGCGGTCTGTACCCCGGATTTTTTTGGCTACAACGCCGACCTGGAACTTCAGTACCGGGGCCGCCTGGACGAGAGCCGCAAGGAAACCGCTGGGGCAGACGTGCGCAGAGACCTGTACGAGGCCATGTTGCAGGTCGCCCACACCGGCCGTGGCCCTGAAGAACAGATCCCCAGCATGGGTTGCTCCATCAAGTGGCGCGAAGAAGTGCTTTAGGATAATTTATAACAATTTGATTAATAAGGATAAAAACAGATAATTGGATTGGCTATTGCCCCTGACCGCGAACTTAGAGAAAATATACCCTTTTTCATTATCTTACAGCGGATAATTATAGGTTCCGTGGGGGCGGCTGATGCGAGAAAAGCAGATCGCAGCGTGTCCTTTTCGCTGCTGAAAAACGGGGATATCCCCAGGTTCCCACGAATAGACGAATTCTGGCTGCGCCTCAAAGAGGTGTGGCCGAGACTGATTTTTATAATCTTTGAGAGGAAAAGCAATGACAGCTCGTAGAGAACTTGCCAATGCCATACGTGCATTGAGTATGGATGCAGTGCAAAAAGCCAAGTCCGGGCACCCTGGAGCGCCTATGGGCATGGCGGATATCGCTGAAGTCCTGTGGAACGATTTTTTATCGCACAATCCCACGAATCCAAAATGGCCCAACCGTGACCGGTTTATCCTGTCCAATGGCCACGGCTCCATGTTGATCTATTCCTTATTACACCTTTCTGGCTACGACTTGCCCATGGATGAGTTGAAGAAATTCCGTCAACTCCATTCCCGTACCCCAGGCCATCCTGAGTACGGTTACACACCGGGTGTGGAAACCACAACAGGTCCGCTGGGACAAGGGATTGCCAATGGCGTGGGTATGGCGATCGCCGAGAGAATGCTGGCTGGCCAATTCAACCGGGATGGCCACCACATCGTTGACCACTACACCTACGTGTTCATGGGTGACGGCTGTATGATGGAAGGGATATCTCACGAAGCCTGTTCACTGGCCGGCACCCTGGGTCTGGGCAAGTTGATCGCCTTCTGGGACGATAATGGCATTTCTATCGATGGACACGTTGAAGGCTGGTTTACCGATGATACGGCAGCCCGATTTGAGGCCTATGGCTGGCACGTGGTTCGTGGCGTAGACGGCCATGACGCAGAGGCCATCGCCAAGGCGGTTCGTGAAGCTCGTTCTGTCAACGATAAGCCTACTTTGATCTGTACCAAGACGGTGATCGGCTTTGGTGCGCCAAATCTATGTGGCACGCACGACTGTCATGGTGCGCCGTTGGGCGATACCGAAATCGCTGCCACACGTAGGAACCTGGGTTGGAATCATGCACCTTTTGAAATCCCCAGTGAAATCTATGCGGGTTGGGATGCCAAAGAAAAAGGGGAGGCGGCCGAGTCTGCCTGGAATGACAAGTTCGCAGCGTATAAAGCGGCCCATCCTAAATTGGCAGCTGAATTTGAAAGACGTGTGGCCGGCGATCTGCCTGCCAACTGGGAAGCGGCCATCACTGACCACATTGAAGCAGTGAATGCCAAGGCGGATAGCCCAGCAACTCGTAAGGCGTCTCAAAACTCTCTAACTACGATTGCCGGCATCATGCCTGAGCTGGTGGGTGGTTCTGCCGACTTGGCACCCTCCAATCTGACTACCTGGCCAGATTGTCGAGCCCTGACGGCCACGGAGTCCGATGCCAACTACATCCATTACGGTGTGCGCGAATTCGCTATGGCAGCATTGATGAACGGCATCACCTTACACGGTGGGTTCCGTCCATTTGGAGGCACCTTCCTGATGTTCTCTGAATATGCGCGTAATGCACTGCGCATGTCTGCATTAATGAAAGTGCCTTCTATCTATGTATTCACGCACGATTCCATCGGTTTGGGTGAAGACGGTCCTACACATCAACCCGTCGAGCAGGTTTCTACGCTACGCTTGATGCCAAACATGAACGTATGGCGTCCAGCCGATGCAGTGGAAACGGCCGTGGCGTGGCGTTCGGCAATTGAATCCAAGCAAACTCCAACAAGTTTGATCTTGAGTCGTCAAGGTCTTCCACATCAGGAACGTGACGCGACCCAAATGGCGCATATTGCACGGGGTGGCTATGTATTGAAAGAAAGCAGTGGTTCACCCGACCTGATTCTGATTGCGACGGGTTCTGAAGTGGCTCTTGCCATGGGCGCAGCCGCTGAACTGGAAGGCAAGGGTAAGAGTGTACGTGTCGTCTCTATGCCTTGTTCAGAAATTTTTGATGCCCAAGACGCAGCCTACAAAGAGTCTGTATTACCTACTGGCGTGACGGCCCGTGTTGCCGTTGAAGCAGGTGTAACCGGCTTTTGGCACAAATACGTGGGTCTGCGCGGTGCGGTCGTGGGTATCGATCGATTTGGTGAGTCTGCTCCAGACAAGCATTTGTTTGAAGAATTTGGATTTACCGTGGACAACGTAGTCAAAACTGCCGAGTCACTATAAAAAATTTTTGGGCGCTCCCATATGAGCGCCCAATCTGATTTTGTTCTATTAAGCATTGGAGAAATTGAAATGACTGTTAAAGTAGGTATAAACGGATTCGGCCGTATCGGTCGTATGGCATTCCGTGCTATTTCACAAGACTTCCCAGATATGCAAGTGGTTGCCATTAACGATTTGTTGGATGCCGATTATCTTGCATATATGCTGCAATATGATTCTGTGCATGGTCGCTTCAAAGGCGACGTGTCTGTCGATAACGGCAGCCTGATCGTAAACGGTAACAAGATCCGTTTGACTGCAGAACGCAATCCTGCCGACCTGGCATGGGGTGATGTAGACGTAGACGTGGTTCTGGAATGTACCGGTTTCTTCCTGACGACTGAAACTTGCCAGGCACACATCGACGCAGGCGCCAAGAAGGTTGTTCAATCTGCGCCTTCCAAAGACGATACTCCCATGTTCGTCTATGGTGTTAACCACGAGTCATATGCGGGTCAGAACATCGTTTCTGCCGCGTCTTGTACCACAAACTGCCTGGCGCCTTTGGCCAAGGTTATTCATGAAAACTTCGGTATCAAGCGTGGTCTGATGTCTACTGTTCACGCTGCTACGGCTACGCAAAAAACGGTAGATGGTCCTTCACAAAAAGACTGGCGCGGTGGTCGTGGAATTCTGGAAAACATCATTCCTTCTTCCACAGGTGCTGCCAAGGCGGTAGGTAAGGTTCTTCCCGACCTGAACGGCAAATTGACAGGTATGGCTTTCCGCGTACCCACTTCAGACGTGTCTGTTGTGGACTTGACGGTTGAGCTGGAAAAGTCTGCTTCTTATGACGAAATCTGTGCCACGGTTAAAAAGGCATCTCAATCGGGTGCCATCAGTGAGACCTTGTCTTACACTGAAGACAAAGTAGTTGCTACTGATTTTCGTGGCGTAAGCTATTCCTCTATTTTCGATGCCGAAGCCGGTATCGCCCTAGATGGAACATTCGTTAAGCTGGTTGCCTGGTATGACAACGAATACGGTTATACCTGCAATATGTTGCGATTCACTCGCCACGTTGCGGCCAACTAGTTGGTAGATTAAAGCTAAAGGGGTGGCTCAGTGTCACCCCTTCGCTTTGCTAAAAATGATTTGGTAAGTATTTTCCCTAAGTATTTTCCAAATCATTTTTAAACTTAAAACTTAGGAGTAAACCATGTCTGTAATCAAGATGACTGATCTTGATCTTGCGGGTAAGCGAGTCCTTATTCGCCAAGATTTGAACGTGCCGATCAAAAACGGAAAAGTTTCTTCGGATACTCGAATTGTGGCTTCATTGCCTACCATTAAACACGCAATGGAAGCGGGCGCCAAAGTAATGCTGATGTCTCACCTGGGTCGTCCGACTGAAGGTCAGGCAGAAGAGGAATTTTCATTGAAGCCGGTTGCCAATCATCTGGGTGGTTTGCTGGGTGCAGACGTGCGCCTGGTAGCGGACTATCTGGACAATGCACCGGAAGTCGCTAACGGCGAAGTGGTTATTTTGGAAAACGTACGTTTCAATAACGGCGAAAAGAAAAACGACGACGAGCTTTCCAAGAAATACGCCTCATTGTGTGATGTGTATGTAATGGATGCATTCGGTACAGCTCACCGTGCTCAAGCCTCTACCCATGGCGTGGCCAAGTTTGCGGATACCGCCTGTGCGGGTCCTTTGCTTGCGGCTGAATTGGAAGCGCTTGGAAAAGCATTGGATAATCCTGCGCGTCCCATGGTGGCTATCGTAGGTGGCTCCAAGGTTTCTACCAAGCTGACGGTGCTTGAGTCTCTTTCCAAGATTGTAGATCAGCTGATCGTAGGTGGCGGTATTGCCAACACCTTTATTGCTGCAGCCGGTCATAACGTGGGTAAGTCTCTTTGCGAAAATGACTTGATCCCAACAGCACAAAAGCTGACTGCTGAGGCACAAGCACGGGGTGGCGATATCCCCGTTCCTGTGGACGTGGTTTGTGGTAAAGAATTTTCAGAATCTGCAGCGGCAGAATTGAAAAATGTTGCCGATGTGGCAGATGACGATATGATTTTTGATATCGGTCCTGAGTCTTCCAAGCAACTGGCAGAGATACTTAAAAGTGCCGGAACAATTGTTTGGAATGGTCCTGTCGGTGTATTTGAATTTGACCAGTTCGGTGAAGGCACTAAAGCCATCTCCATGGCCATTGCAGACTCACCTGCATTTTCTATCGCCGGCGGCGGAGACACGCTGGCTGCCGTAGACAAATATAATATCGGTGACAAGGTGTCATATATTTCGACGGGTGGCGGTGCCTTCCTGGAATTCCTGGAGGGTAAGAAGTTACCCGCTGTCGAGATATTGGAACAAAGAGCGAAATAATTACCGGGCCGGTTTTGAATACCGGCCCGAGCCATTTTTAAACGTAAGGAATATAAGTTGAGAAGAACAAAGATTCTCGCCACTCTCGGTCCTGCGACCGATGAACCAGGGATGATGGATAAGCTAGTTGAGGCTGGAGTTGATGTTGTACGCATCAATTTTTCACACGGTTCCGTGGAAGAACACGAGGGCCGCGTAAATAGCATACGTGAAGCTGCCAGAAAACAGGGACGCGTAGTGGGCGTTCTGGTTGACCTGCAGGGCCCCAAGATTCGTATCGATCGCTTTAAAGACAAGAAGATTGAACTTAAGGAAGGGGATCGGTTCATTCTAGATGCCAATCACCCCGAGGATGAAGGCAATCAGGAACGTGTCGGATTGGCATATAAGGCCTTACCTGAAGACGTAAGCGAAGGGGATACCCTATTGCTTGATGACGGTCGAATTGTCCTTTGGGTTGACGAGGTCCATGGTGCCCAGGTGATTTGTCGAGTCGTTCACGGTGGTGCCTTGTCTGATAAAAAAGGCATCAACCTGCAAGGGGGCGGTCTTTCAGCGCCTGCGCTTACAGAAAAAGACAGGCGTGACATCATTACTGCGGCCAAGCTCCAGGCCGACTATATGGCCGTTTCTTTCCCACGCAAGGCCAGTGATTTAATTGAGGCCAGACAGCTTTTGAAAGAGGCCGGTGGTAACGCAGGTATTGTTGCCAAGATTGAACGCGCCGAAGCACTGCACGTGCTAGACGAGATCATTGAAGCCTCTGATGCCGTGATGGTTGCACGAGGCGACTTGGGTGTGGAAATTGGCGATGCTGAATTGCCTGCCGTTCAGAAGCACCTGATCAAACGAGCACGCGAACTGAATCGCGTGGTTATCACTGCGACGCAGATGATGGAATCCATGATCTACAATCCGATTCCGACGCGGGCTGAAGTGTTCGATGTGGCCAATGCCGTATTAGATGGCACTGACGCCGTTATGCTTTCTGCCGAAACGGCAGCAGGTAAATATCCGGATAAGGCCATTTCTGCCATGGATCGCATCTGTCGCGAGGCTGAAAAACAGTTTGAGGTGCGCACCTCTGATCATCGCATCAATACGCAGTTTAGTCGCATTGACGAGGCCATTGCCATGGCGGCCATGTACACGGCTAATCATTTAGACGTGAAATGTATTGCTGCCTTGACTGAATCGGGGGCAACTCCCCTATGGATGTCACGTATCAGCTCGGGGCGTCCTATCTATGCACTCAGCACCCATGAGGAGACCTGTCGTAAGGTGACCTTGTTTCGTGGTGTCTATCCCTTGTTGTTCCAGATCAACACCACCGATCATGCCGAGTTAAACAAGGTGGCTATGATGGAGCTGGAAAAACGAGGTGCAGTCAACGACGCAGATCTCGTCATCATCACCAAGGGAGACCTGGTGGGAGTCCGTGGCGGGGCCAATGCCTTGAAGGTGGTGAAAGTAGGCGATTTGGCGGCCACGGTAGATTCCTGAGTGTTAAACTAAGGAATAGATGGAAATCGACTTCTGTTGTATAATTGAGAGAATTTTGAATTATTCCTCGATTATTATAAAGTAATTTGTAACTGTTTGTTTTATTAGAGAAAATAGGAGACTTTTATGGCTTTAATCTCAATGCGCCAGCTGCTGGATTATGCTGCTGAGAACGATTTTGGGTTGCCAGCGTTCAACGTTAACAATATGGAACAAGTCCATGCCATCATGCAGGCGGCTGAAGCAGTAGATGCACCCGTTATCATGCAAGGTTCTGCTGGCGCGCGTTCCTATGCTGGTGAGCCTTTCTTGCGTCATTTGATTTCTGCTGCGATTGAGCAGTATCCCCATATTCCCATCGTGATGCACCAAGATCACGGTTCCGAGCCAGCGGTTTGCTTACGCTCAATCCAATCTGGTTTTTCATCCGTTATGATGGATGGTTCCTTAATGCCAGACATGAAGACCCCTTCTTCTTATGAATACAATGTGGAAGTCACCAGAAAGGTAGTCGATATGGCTCATGCTGGTGGTGTATCTGTAGAAGGTGAGTTGGGCTGCTTAGGTTCTTTGGAAACCGGTATGATGGGTGAAGAAGACGGGCACGGTGCAGAAGGTGTTCTGGATCACTCACAACTTCTGACTGATCCTCAAGAAGCCAAAGACTTCGTCGAGAAGACCAATGTTGATGCGCTTGCCATCGCGATCGGTACTTCACACGGTGCGTACAAATTCACGCAACCTCCCACAGGTAAGGTGCTGCGCATCGATCGTATTAAAGAGATCCATGCAGTCATTCCAAACACCCACTTGGTCATGCACGGCTCTTCATCTGTGCCACAAGATTGGTTGGAAATCATTAACAACTACGGTGGCGATATGGGTCAAACCTATGGCGTACCTGTTGAAGAAATTGTGGAAGGTATCAGGAACGGCGTGCGCAAGGTCAACATCGATACAGACCTACGTATGGCATCTACCGGCGCGATTCGTAAGCATTTAGCAGACAATCCAGCCAACTTTGATCCACGTAAATTCCTGAAGGAATCTACCAAGGCAATGATGAGCATCTGTAAAGCGCGTTATGAAGCGTTTGGATGTGCGGGTCATGCTTCCAAGATCAGAGCCAACTCCTTGGAAAAGATGATTAGTTTTTATAACTAATTTCCCGTGTCTTGTGAATGAAAAAAGCCCGCTTTATGCGGGCTTTTTTATTGTTATTGGAAAAAAACCTTCCTATAATTTTTCTGAACTAAACAAACAAATTGCCGGAGGGTGAGTGGTGATAAATCGAGTTGTACAATGTTTTATCTTTTTAGTCCTTAGTGTATTCGTCGTTACCCAGGTAAATGCTCAGGATGGAGATGTTCGTGGTATTTTAGGCTTTGGCGCAGATTTTGGTGGAGAAAATGTTGTCACTTTCTATAAAACAGACGGTGGCACAGATACGATAGACGCGAACGATGGTTTTCTCATTTATGGGGGGGCAGAAATGCCTCTAGAGGAATTTAGTGTTCGTGGTATCTTAGGGTACAAACATGCTTCAGTAAAAGCAAGTAACGGTGACGCCACCATGACACGGATGCTTGCTGAGTTGCTGGCAGTGAAACCAGTGGACAATCATCGTTTTGTGGCGGGACTTCAGTATCAAAACTCTCCTGAATTTGAGTGCAGCGTTCCAGGAATATGTGTGGGAAACATTCAATTTGAAAGCTCGATTGGCTTTGTCCTTGAGTACAATTATGAATTACCTTTACCGAATGACCCATCAAGTAGTTACCTTTTTGGTGGAAGATATACAAACTCAAAATTAACTGTTAGCGGCACTAGTGAAAGCTTAGATGCCTCAGGGTTCGGTCTATTTATGTCATTCCTATTTTAAAAAGTAAGCAACACAATAGTAAGAACGGGTACTGCTTGTATTCGTTGTTACTAATTTGATACTGCCAGACTAGGTTTTACCATAGTAATTGATGCTGTAGTAGGCTTTTCAATCGTACTGTCAAGGTATCCCGCCCCGGCTTCAACACCAGCTTGAAGGACTATCAGTGCCGCTGCAATAGCGAACAAAATGGATTTACTGCTTCTCATATCAACCTCACTACAAATTGTGTCTCTACGGGTAGTCATCCTAGTCTATTTAGAAATGAAAAAATGTGATGAAGCTATTAATCACGGTTGTAGCCAAGGATTCCTGTGCCGAACTGTGAAGTAATTCATGTTGTTTCTTATTGATTCTTGCAGCAAGAAAATAAGCTTTTGTTGATATGCTAAAATAAGTTTAGACTTAGTTTAATAAATCAGGAGCACTCGCCGTGAATACCAGGAATCTAAGACTAATCTGCCTACTCACTATTAGTCTATCTTTCCCTGTATTCAGCTGGGCCGCCCAAACACCACAAGCCCATGCCGTCTCCTCTGCCCACCCGCTGGCAACCGATGCCGGAATTGAAATCTTGAAAAAGGGTGGCAACGCCTTCGACGCAGCCGTAGCGGTAACATCTGTGTTGGCGGTAGTAGAGCCGTATAGCTCGGGTCTTGGAGGGGGCGGGTTCTGGCTGCTCCATCGTGCCAGTGACGGCTTTGAAA
>Ga0224501_10004339_pt1 | contig 11188 bp, 9 predicted proteins | sample SF_Oct11_sed_USG_4_FD_169105 | JGI IMG/M metagenome (GOLD analysis project Ga0224501, IMG submission 169105) | Sediment microbial communities from San Francisco Bay, California, United States - SF_Oct11_sed_USGS_8_1 | ecosystem: Environmental > Aquatic > Marine > Sediment | place: USA...
CGGAATGATGCGCACCATGGCGGAATAGGTGTGGCGGTTGATGCCGGCCATATCGAGGGCCGGGTAGGCGTCGTTTTCGCAGGCCAGGATCAGCACCCGGGGTTTTTCGTCAAACTCGTCGGGAATTTCGACGGCGCTGGACATGGAATTGATCATCTCGACGGAGTAATTATCGAACTTAATGGTGCGCACCGGGCATGCGCCCATGCAGGTGCCGCAACGGCGGCAACGGGAATGATTGAGGACGGGGAAGTCGTCGGCCCTTTCGTCGATGGCCCCGAAGGGACATTCAACCGTGCATCGGCGGCATTTGGTGCAGATGTCGAGTCCGAACTTGGGAAAGCTGAGGTCGCCGGTGCGAGGATGCAGAGCGCGGCCCTGGCTGACGTTGCGGATGGCCTGGATCGCCTTCATTACCGCGCCGGCGGCGTCCTCGCCGGCCTCGCTCATGTCCATGGGGCGGCGCACGGGACCGCAAGTGTAGATACCGGTGCGACGGGTTTCGTAGGGGAAGCAGATGTAATGGCTGTCGGCGAAGCCGTCGGCGAGGATTGGAATATGCGGTCCCTGGCGATATTGCAGGTTAAGAATGGGGGCGCCGTCGGGAATCGTGCTCGCTGCCGCGATGTTTTCGGGAGTATCGGCTTCAGAGCCGTCGGCGTAGCCAGCAACCGGGATCGGCGACAGCGGATTGATATCGCTCTTGATATGGACGGCCTGTTCATCATTGATCTCGATGCTCGGTGCTTCCACGTTAGTGGAATTGGGCACCATGCCGGTGGCCAACACCACCATGTCGAGCCCGGCAAGCGGAATGTCATCGCCGATCAGTTCGTCGTGGTAAGTGACGGTAAGGTTGCCGTCGACACCGGATACCTTGCCCTTGACGAAGATGACGCCGGCTTCCTGGGCGCGGCGGTAGAATTCTTCCGCCGTTCCCGGCGTGCGCAGTTCGTCGAAGATGATGTAGGCCATGACCTCGGGGTCGGCTTCGACCAGTTGCAGAGCATGCTTGATTGAGACACCGCAACAGACGGACGAACAATAGGGCAGGTGGTCGGGATCGCGCGATCCGGCGCATTGCACGAAGGCCACCGTCTTGGGCGCCGCGCCGTCGGACTTGCGCTTGACGGCGCCGGCGCCGAGCATCTCTTCCAACTCGACGTTGGTGACGACATCGGGGGAAGCGCCATAGCCCAGGTGCCCCAGTTTGCTGGGATCATAGGGCCGCCAACCGGTGGCGACAACGATGGCGCCGACGGACTCGGCGCTGGCGTTGCCGCCGTGAGTCAGTTCGACTTCGAACATGCCGGGGCTGCCCTCAGTCTTGGTGACGGTGGTATCGGTCATCACGGTGATGTTGCCGTCGGCTTCAACGGTGCCGATCAAGGCCGGTACCGGATTGTCGGCAGGCTCGCGATAGGGCGAATGATGAGGCATGACCTTGGACCACTTGCGCGACATGCCGCCCAATTGGTCCGAACGCTCGACGAGGATGGCTTTATATCCTGCCTTGCTTGCTTCCCGCGCCGCCGTCATTCCGACATAGCCGCCACCGACCACCAGTACGGTCTCGGAAAATGCGCCTTCGGTGAGGGCTTCGGGCAGGGACGAATGGTTGGCCTGGGAAACGCTTATGCGGATCTGGTCATCTGCCAGCATTTGGGTGTCTTCATCGCCGGCCGGATGTGACCACACCACATGTTCGCGCAGATTAGCGCGGATGACGTTGGCGCCGTCAAAACTGAATTTGTCGCTCATTACGCGGGGCGAGCAGGCGGCAATGACCGGAGTGTTGACTTCGCCTGATTTGACGTCGGCTTCGATCAGGGCGACGCCTTCGTCGGAACAAAGGCAGTCGTGATTCTTGCACAACGGCACCTTGAATTCGGATGTCGCCACGGTTGCAAGGTTGTCTACATCAATAGCATCACCGATGCCGCATCCGGAACAGGTGTAAACGCCGATTTTGGTTTCGTTTGACATGTTTTTTTAATCCTCCCGGTTCGGCGTCGTTTTCATCGCGAGCCGCTGACGGCCTGAATGGCCCTGAGGGCGGCGGCGGTCGCCGATTGCACGGACATGGAAACATCCAACGGGCCGGAGGCGACGCCGGCTGAAATCATGCCGTCGTCCGCTTCCAGGTTGGGGACGATGAACCCGTACTCGTCCTGGGTCAGCGTGACGTCAGGAGCATAACCGGCGGCTGTGGACGGCTGCATGCCGGTGGCCAGGACCACCAGGTCATAACTGTTTTCGTAGACCTCGCGGCTGACCGTGTCTTCGCCTTTGATCATCGGGTTGCCGTCGTCATCGGCGACGATGGCCCCGGGCTTGGACTTGATGAAATTGACCTGGGGGTCGGCTTTGACCTTTTGGTAGAAACTGTCCAATTTGTCGTGGGCGCGGATATCGATGTAATAGATGTCCACTTGCGCGTCGGCGTATTGTTCACGCAGATAGGCCGCGTGCTTGAGGCTTCCTAAGCAGCAGATGCGCGAGCAGTAGGGAAGGTGGTTGGTATCGCGCGAGCCCGCACACTGAATCAGCGCCACCTTTTTGGCCGGCTCGCCGTTGGACGGGCGCAGGATCCGGCCCTGGGTCGGTCCGTTGTGGGAGGCGAGTCGTTCCATTTCCACGTTGTTGATGACATCGGGGATGGACGCGTAGCTGTAGGATTCCAGTTTGTTGGCATCATAAGGCTGCCATCCGGTAGCCCAGATGATGGCGCCTGCATTGATCTCGAAGGTCGTTTCGGTTTCGTCGAGATCGACGGCGTCGTATTTGCAGGCGGCCTTGATCTTGTCCGCTTCCGGGGTGCCGATCACGGAAGGGTCGATCACGTAACGCATGGGAAAAGCGATCTCGTGGGGCAGATAGGCAGTTTTGACCTTATCCATGCCGTAGTTGAAAGCATTGGGCACTTCCGTTTCCGCCGCCACCGCGCAGTCGCCGCAGGCGGTGCAGTTGGCTTTGACATAACGGGGGGTGGTTTTGACGGTGACGGTGAAGTTGCCTTTTTCGCCAGAAACTTTGTCCACCGTGGCCATGGTGAAGACCCTCAGGTTGCGGGCCTTTTTGATGCGCTGGAAGTTAATTTCCAGGCCGCAGGTGGGATGACAGAGCTTTGGGAAGTAGCGGTTGAAGCGCGCCACCCGGCCACCCAGCGCTGGTGAACTTTCCAGCAGGATGACATCCATACCGGCTTCCGCCGATTCAATGGCAGCACTGATCCCGGCGATGCCGCCGCCTACCACGAGGATGGTCTGGCTACTGGGGCCTCCGTTGGACATGATACCTCACCAAGCAAAATGATATTATCCGGGCTTTTCCGAGCCCGCCTGTTACGCTTTGTCTTAACATCAAACATTATATTAGCAAAATAAAATTTTCGCATAATCTTCGTCTGATCAACTGATGATTTCCACCATTGGTGACATGGCGGGGCGCACAAATTTATGCTATAATTTTTCCGCTTGATGCTTCTGAGATCGGGAAAAGCCGACTGGACGCCCTCTGATATTCATCGAGGGTTCATCCAGAGGGCGCCGAAAGCCGGGTTTTCACTCACAATAGCCGTTCTTCGGGAAGGTTGGAGCCGCCGTGCGGGTGCGCGGGGGCGGGTTTTCCGTTTTTTTCCGTTTCCGGGCTCTAATTATTTCGAAAGCGGCCTACAAATGGAGGGAAGCTATGCTTGTAAAGGATGTGATGACGCCCCATGCGGAATGGGTTAATCCGGAAGCGACGTTGGTGGAGTTGGCGAAGACCATGCGGGATGAAAATATCGGTTGCCTGCCGATCGGAGAGAATGACCGGCTGATCGGAATGGTCACGGATCGTGATATTGCCATCCGCGGCATTGCCGAAGGCGGCGATCCCAAGACGATCACGGCCCGTGACGTCATGACCAAGAATATCAAATGGTGTTACGAAAATGATGATATCGATGATGCGGCGCATCTGATGGAGGACAATAAAATCCGACGCCTGCCGGTTCTCAACAAGGACAAACGGCTGGTCGGATTGCTGGCCCTCGGCGATCTGTCCCAGAAAGTCTCCCACGAACTGTCCGGTGAAGTGGTGGAAAAGGTATCCGTGGTTCACCATTGAATTTACCACGGTTTCTCAACTGTACGGTAGCGAACGGCGGCGGCGGGTCTCCCGCCGTCGTTGTTTTGGAAATCGAGAGATTTATTTCTTCTCGTCCGCAAAAAGGACTCGGATTCCTTCCACCAGGTCCCGGGTCATGGCTTGCAGAATTGCTTCACCTTTTTCCTTGGTTGCCAGGGTCGGGTCGCCGCAGACGCCGGTCTTGCTGTAACCGAGCCCTGCTTCCGGTTCGTTCCTGAAGGTGGCCGGTTGCTGAAAAGCGGTCCGGAGAGCGGTCAGTTCGTTGCCGTAATCCACTTCGGCCCGGTCCATCCGGACCAAGTCAGGGGCGACGGCCAGCATCAGGGAAGTTTCCCGTTCGTCCGCGTGGCCGCCGGTTTTCTGTTCCAGCAGGTCATCCGAATCCCGTCCCAGGGTGCGCATGTGGGCCATGGCAATCAACACCCCGGTTTCCTCGAAAATGGTTCGGGCTGAAATCGCCAGGGGGGCTTCGGTGGAGACGCCGGTATTGATGACGGCGATCTTTTCAACGCCGTGGTCGATCAGGTTTCCCACCAGATCCTCGAAAAGGGCGATAAAGGTATCGGCTTCCAGATTCTGGCTGCCGGGGTACTCGGTGAAAGCAGGATAATAGCCGAAACCGATTACCGGCGCGATCAGGACCGGCAGTTCAAGGGCTACCTTTTCCGCCAGGGCCCGGGCCAGAACGGAATCGGTCTTGAACGGAAGATGAGGTCCATGTTCTTTGGCGAATGCGCCGATGGGAATGATAACGACCGCATCGGACTCGAACCACTCCCTGACGTCCGGCCAACTCAAGTCTTCAAGCCACGCACCCTTCATTCTGAATTCTCCAAATTCCCGAGTTTCACGGACGCCATACATTATCATCAAGGGAAGAGAAGCCGACCGGATCGGCTTTTATTAGAATTTTGTAATTTAAAGATGGCCTCCGCGCCCGGGAATTTGCTACAACCGTTTCGTTCGAAGGGCCCGGGGGAGAAGGGCGGCATCTTCTGACCAAGAAAAACACATTATAACAATAAATTAAAATATTTTCTCAATCTTTTATACGAAGGGGAAGGTTCATGTCCAAGCTAGTTGCACCCCATGGCGGTGGTGAGTTGAAACCCTTGCTGATCCCGACAGTGGAGCGCGCTGCGGAATTGAAACGCGCCCAAGGGCTTAAAAAAGTTCCCATGACCAGCCGCGAGACCTCCGATGTTCTGATGTTCGCCATGGGCGCCTATACCCCGCTCGATGGTTTCATGAACGAGGCCGACTGGAAAGGGGTCTGCACCGATATGAAACTGGCGTCGGGCCTGTTCTGGCCGATCCCGATTACGGTATCCGCCGATCTGGACCTGGCCGACAGTATCGGCGACGGCGAGGAAGTGGCTCTGCTCGATGAAGAATCCGGCGAGATCCTGGCGGTGATGACGGTCACCGGAAAATATTCCATTAACCGTGAATTCGAATGTCAGCATGTCTACACCACCACGGATACCAATCATCCCGGCGTTCAGAAAGTGATGGAGCAACGCGCCGTCAACCTTTCCGGCCCGGTTGCCGTTCTGTCGGAAGGGGAGTTTCCCGAAAAATACGGCGATCTTTACATGCGTCCTGCGAAAAGCCGCGCCGTATTCGCGGAAAAAGGCTGGTCGCGGGTTGCCGCGTTTCAGACCCGCAACCCCATGCACCGCAGCCACGAACATCTAGCCAAGATCGCGGTTGAAGTCACCGATGGCGTTTTCATCCATCAGGTTCTGGGCAAGCTCAAACCCGGGGATATTCCAGCCGAGGTCCGTACCCAGGCGATTCAGGCGATGATCGACAATTATTTCGTCGAAGGAACTGTGATCCAGGCCGGATATCCGATCGAGATGCGCTACGCCGGCCCTCGTGAAGCCCTGATCCACGCCCTGATCCGTCAGAATTACGGCTGTTCACACCTAATCGTCGGCCGTGACCACGCCGGCGTCGGCGATTATTACGGCCCTTTCGACGCGCAGCATATTTTCGACAAGCTGTGGGACGGGGCTTTGGATACGGTTCCCCTCAAGATCGACATCACGTTTTATTGCAAAAAATGCTACGGCATGGCGACGGCCAAGACCTGCCCCCACGGCAAGGAAGACCAAGTCAACATTTCCGGTACCATGCAGCGTGAGATGCTAACTAAGGGAGAGGCCATTCCGCCTGAATTCTCCCGCCCCGAGGTGGTGAAAATTCTTCAGGACTATTACGCCTCCTTGAAATAGGGCAGGGAACACGTCATTTCTGGAGGGGAGGGACCGGACAGGTTCCTCCCCTTTATTTTTAGTGTGTTTGAGAGAGTGCCCTGAGAGAGAGTGCCATGACGGGAAAACCCCGCCGGTTTTATGTTGTTACCCCGGACAATTCTGCCGCTGCCGGATTTGAAAACACGGAAGGCGCCGAAGCGGCGGCGGTGGCTTACGGCGATGGTGCGCATGTCGTCGACACTGAGGCCATGCCCTATCAACCGTCGGTTCGTGTGGTTGAGGGCGGCGAGATTGCTTACGTCGGGTTTGGCATGTTCGATTCCCGCAAAGGGGCCGGCGGCGGATTGATCGAAGCGGCGAAGAAAGGGTTTCCGCCCTTAGTGAGGGCATATCTGGCCAAGGGAGCGGACCCAAACTCCACCGACCCGCACGGCGGAACGGCGCTCCATTGGGCAGTGGCCGCCGGAAACGAAGAAGCCGTGCGCATGATTTTGGCCGAAGGCGCTGATCCCAACCTGCCGGACGGCAAGGGGGCTCCCCCTCTAAAACTGGCGGAGGAACGCAACAAGCCGAAGATCATTAAATTGTTGAAGGACGCGGGTGCGCATTCCTGAGGCGCGTTTACAGTTCGGTATACTTTCGGGCGTTTCCGTGTGATTTTTCAGCCGGATATTTTGCCGCGTTGATAGCTATTTTATCCCTTGCCGCTTTGTCGAGATCAATCCCCGCTTTTTCGGATATCATCAGCAGGTAAAGCATCACGTCGGCTGCTTCCTCGGTTAGGTTCTTGTGGAATGTGGGATCGTCAAGCAGGGCTTCCAGTTCTTCATCGGTTTTCCACTGGCTAAGTTCCAGGAGTTCCGCCGCCTCCAGGTTGAGCGAGATCAAAAGATTTTTGAGGGTATGAAACTGGGTCCAATCCCGTTCATCCCGGAATTCATTCAGGCGTTGGGTCAGGTCTTGGAGGGAGGAGGTCATTGCTCGTCTTCAAAAATTCAGGAATTCGCATTAGGCCCGAGGCTAAGTTAAAACTCAACGCCATTGATTTTTCGTGTCTCGGATTGTGGATAAACCACTAAGCCTATGTGATTTGTACAATTTTCTTTCCTTATCGTCTTTTGACAACTTTTCGAGGTTAAGAAATTTGACTAATTTTACGATTTTTTGGGGTTTGACACGTTGCAGGACCCCGTATATTAAATAACCATAATATTAGGATATTCAGGGATAGTACTCAGCCGAAGAGCGCCGTTCTAAGCGTTTTTTTTCAGTTTTTTCTGGATTCGGTTGGCCGCTTTTCCAATGTGTCCGTGCTTATACAGCTTGGCTCAACCAGGAGAAAACGCTCCATGCCGACTTTTGTTCACACCGAAAAATGTGATGGCTGCAAGGGTGGTGAAGTCACCGCCTGCATGTACATCTGCCCCAATGACCTGATGAAACTCGATACTGAGCGGATGAAGGCCTTCAACCAGGAACCTGAGCAGTGCTGGGAATGTCAGTGTTGCGTCAAGGCATGTCCGCAACAGGCGATCGAAGTTCGCGCCTACGCCGATGTGGTGCCCATGGGCGGCGCGGTTATTCCGCTCCGTACCGATAACGCGATCATGTGGACGATCAAGTTCCGTGATGGCGAGGTTAAACGCTTCAAGTTCCCCGTGCGCACGACGCCGGTTGGAAGCATTGACCCCTATGGCAACAAGCCCGAACCCGGTGACATCAAGTCCAATCTTTTGTTCACCGAGACCGGCAAAACGTTGTCGACCATCTAAGTATTTTGTTTGTTTAAGGGCCGACCCTCGGCCTTTAAATTTAGTTTTATAGGCGACAGACCCGTCCCGTGTGACGGGGGATCGCCAGAGTGGGAGGATATTCCATGAGTGAGGGGACTTTCGGTAATCCGGAAATCATTGAGATTGAAACTGATATTTTGCTCGTTGGCGGCGGTATGGCCGCCTGCGGCGCGGCTTATGAATCCAGGCGTTGGGCCGGCGACAATTTGAAAATCACACTAGTCGACAAGGCCGCGATGGATCGCTCCGGCGCCGTCGCCATGGGCCTATCCGCCATTAACACCTATCTCGGCGATAACAGCCCGGATGATTATTGCCGGATGGTGTCCGCCGACCTAATGGGTATTACCCGTGACGATCTGGTTTATGACGTCGGCCGCCATGTGGACGGCACTGTTCATCTGTTCGAAGAATGGGGTCTGCCCATTTGGAAAAGCAAGGAAACAGAAGGCGTTCCCTTGAAAGACGGCGGCAAGCCCGTCCGTTCCGGTAAATGGCAGATCATGATTAACGGCGAAAGTTACAAGCCCATTGTTGCCGAGGCCGCGAAGAAGGCTTTGGGCATCGAAAACATCATGGAGCGTGTCTTCATCGTTAAGTTGCTGCTCGACGAAAACGAAGACAACCGTATCGCTGGCGCCGTCGGCCTCAGCGTGCGTGAGCACAAACTCTATGTTTTCAAGGCCAACGCTGTTCTCAATGTCGCGGGCGGCGCCGTGAACGTATTCCGTCCCCGCTCAATCGGCGAGGGCATGGGCCGCACCTGGTATCCGGTGTGGAATGCCGGTTCCACCTACGCCATGGCGGCGGAAGTGGGCGCCGAACTGACGATGATGGAAAACCGCTTCGTGCCCTGCCGGTTTAAAGACGGTTACGGCCCGGTCGGTGCCTGGTTCCTGCTGTTCAAGTCGAAAGCCACCAACGGCTTCGGTGAGGACTACACGGTCAAGAACGCCGACATGCTCAAGGATTTTGCGCCCTATGACACGGCTGCGGTGATCCCCACCTGCTTGCGTAACCACGCCATGCTCAAGGAAATGAAGGAAGGCCGTGGCCCGATCCTTATGGATACGCCGACGGCGATGGCCAAGCTGGCCGAAACCATGACCCCGAAAGAGGTCAAGCATCTTGAAGCGGAAGCCTGGGAAGATTTCCTCGACATGTGCATCGGTCAGGCCGGTCACTGGGCGGGCATGAACATCCGTCCGGAAGAAACCGCATCCGAATTGATGCCGACCGAGCCTTATCTGCTGGGTTCGCACTCCGGTTGCTGCGGAATCTGGGTGTCCGGTCCTGATGACTTGAACTCGCCAGCGGAGTGGAAATGGGGTTACAACCGCATGACCACGGTTAAGGGGCTGTTCACCGCCGGTGACGGCGTGGGCGCTTCCGGCCATAAGTTCTCCTCCGGTTCGCACACCGAAGGCCGCATCGCGGGCAAGGAAATGGTCCGCTTCTGTCTGGATCATAAGGATTTTAAGCCGGTCCTGCATGCCGACATCGATGCCCTGGCGGAAGAAATCTACCTTCCGGTCCGCAACTACTTCGAGCATAAGGACAAGACCACGGCGGAGGACATCAATCCGTTCTACATTACGCCGAAAATGTTCCAGATGCGTCTGCAGAAGTACATGGACGAATATTGCGCAGGTGTTTCCACCTATTATCAAACTAACGAAAAGCTGCTCAAAATCGGCCTCCATCACCTGGAGATGCTGAAGGAAGACAGCAAGAACCTGCGCGCCAAGGATCTTCACGAACTGATGCGGGCGTGGGAAAACTACCACCGTCTCCGGACCGCGGAAGCTCACCTTCGTCACATCCTGTTCCGCGAAGAAACCCGTTATCCCGGTTTCTTCTACCGGGCCGACTACCCGGATTTGAACGAAGCCGAGTGGAAATGCTTCGTCAACTCGCGGATGGATCCGGAAACCGGTGAATGGACGTTGAAGAAGGTTCCGCACGTCGATCTGGTTGAAAAGAGCTATGCTGGTTCCGGCCACTAAGGTCTTTATCTGAGTTATAATGGGGGGTGCCGATTTTTACCGGCACCCCCCTTTGTTTTTTTCCGGGCGAATGTTAGCAGCGTGAGGTCAGTTTCATGAATGACACAACCGGCCCCGACAACAGCGGCAAGGAAGAACTGGAAATATTTGATGCCGTCCGCGATTTGGGCAGCGCGGATAACCCCGTTCAACCCACCCGCCTGAATTCAGAAGACAGTTTCTGTTTTTCCTGCCACAAGGGGATTTCCTGCTGGAACAAGTGCTGCACCGGTGCCGACATCACGTTGACGCCGAACGATATTCTGCGGCTGTGCAAACATTTAGATATGAGTCCAACCGATTTTCTCCGGGAATATACGGTGCCGGCGTTCTGGGAACAAGCGGGCCTACCCATTGCCAAGATCAAAATGTCCGGCGCAGATGGCAAGGGGCCGTGCCCGTTCGTCGCCGACGAAGGCTGCACGGTTTATGAAAATCGTCCCGTTACCTGCCGTTATTATCCGCTGGGCCTAGCCAGCGTGAAACCCAAGGGCGCTGACGTAAAAGAGGATTTCAATTTTTTAGTCAAGGAAGCCCATTGCAAGGGACACGAAGAATCCAAGGAATTGAGCGTTTCCGCTTTTAAATCCGAACAGGGGATAGAGGAATACGATCTGGTCAATCGGGGTTGGATCGACATCCTGATGAAGATGGCCTCCTGGAAGCACCTGGGTGGTCCCAACGGTAAAGACGTCTCGCCGCAAACCAAGCAGATGTTTTTTATGGTTTCAACGGATGTGGATACTTTGCGGAAATTTGTTCTCGAAACAAAGTTTCTCGAATCCTACGAGATTGATCCGGAAGCGGTCGAGATTATCAAGGCCGACGATCATGCGCTTCTGCAGTTGGGATTTGACTGGATGAAGAACGTTATGTTCAACGAACCAACGATCTCCCTGAAGGAAGAGGTTCTGCGTAGCGCCATGGCCAAGGCGCGTGAAGAACTCGGCGCGACCTAGGACGGATCGGGTTTATCTTCAGTCGGCTTCCGGCGGAC
>Ga0224501_10004340_pt1 | contig 11183 bp, 10 predicted proteins | sample SF_Oct11_sed_USG_4_FD_169105 | JGI IMG/M metagenome (GOLD analysis project Ga0224501, IMG submission 169105) | Sediment microbial communities from San Francisco Bay, California, United States - SF_Oct11_sed_USGS_8_1 | ecosystem: Environmental > Aquatic > Marine > Sediment | place: USA...
ACCGGAGACGAAAGATTGTTGTGTTTTGAAGAAAGCGCCAATGCTTCTTCATTGTAGTGCAGATTTAATAACGCTGCGATGGTATCGCCATAAATGTTTCTGGTCAGCGGATCATTTTCCCGAAGGCTTGAAAGCTTCAGGATTGCTAAATTCAGTTTGAGCCATTTTTTTTTGGAAGCTGCATTCGCAGCATGGTAGATTGCAAGTCTTTCATGAAGATTTTTCTTCTGTTTCCGGGAATGTTTTGCTAGACATTTTAAAAAATCATCTTCAGATGAAATTTGACTGCAGCTGATATTCAGAACAAAAAGATAATGCTGGATGCTTTCTGCAGTGTTATCAAGATTGTTCTGATTCCCGTAATTTTCTACAGCTCTTGCATGGATGTATTTCTGCTGAAGTGCATAAGGCTTTTTTACCTGAAAGTAATTTTTAACATCCAGCCACCTTCCGGCCCGGATCAGACTCACCGGGTCTTTATATACCCCAGGAGAAGAAGATGCATCTGATGTAATAAGAAAAATGAACAGCAGAAAGGTTATATATTTATAGGTTTTCATATAGATTCAGGTTATGCTTAAAGAATTTTATCTGAATAAGATAGAAAAGGATAAAATTTCATAAATAGCTGTGTTTTCATAGACAGATGTCCGGCAGGAAGGAATATTTGAAATGTTATTGATCTCAATATAATCAAAAATCGGTTTAATTGAAGGATGAAGAAACATTTTTTCTTTGCTGTAATAAGAAAAATGACCGGAACTTTATTCTTCTGAAAAGCAGCAAATCTTTCGAAATATATAGGGAACAATTCGGATGGATAGGGATCATGTAAAGGAATTTTATCAGGATCAGAAAATCTGAAGTTCAATAAAAGAGTTCTCTGGTTTTGAAAATCATAATCAATAGAGACGGGTATCAATGACTTTTTTAGAAACTGTGGGGAATTTTAAAGGTAGAAATCATGACAGAAAATATCGATCTTTATGAGCTGAACAATACTTTTCAACGTCGGCTTAAAAATTATTTGAGACATGACTTCTGTCTTCCTGTAGCCTTTTTGCCGGGTGTAGATTTATCTTATGTAAAGAATCTTCATCCTGTTGTGATGTGGAAACTACCGTACAATATGGAAGAGGATTTGCTGGATTTTGCAGCTTCTTTTTTTCAACTTGTATACAATACGGTACTATACGGAAAATCTGAAGAAATTATTAATCCTGAATATGAAGATCTTCTGAATTCATTTTTAAACTATATCCATAAAAATCAAAAAGATACCTGGATTGAAAATCTGGCAGGAATTTTTGCATCCAAAAGAATTTTATGCGACAAAATTTACGTTTTATCTGCATGTACAGCAAACTTAAACAAAAATTTAAAACTGGAAAAATATTATGCTTCGTTTTTAAGCGGCGATTCTTTTGAAAAGCATTACTACATTAATTTTAAGCAAAGAAGGTTTGTCAGGGAAAGAGACCTTTTATCCATTCAGGATCGATATGCCTATTTACTGAACCGAGGACAAGTTTTTAAAGCTGTAATGCTTTTGAGAAGAGAAGGAAGATCGGAGATGTCTGAAAAGGAAATCAATAGCATTGTCCTGGATCTTTATTTGAAAAACGGCAAATACTGGAACTTTTTATCCGTTTTGAAAAAGTGCAATACCATTCCTTACTCCGAGGTTATTTATGAAACTGTTTACTGTATTCGGAAACTTGGTCTGAAAGAAATGGAAGACGAAATTGTAATGTCATTTGTAAAGGATAAAAATTTTCTTCCTTACTACTATGAAAAATTCAAGCAGGTAATGGATCAGGAAAATCCAGGAGCACAATCATTTGTTTTATTTCCTTCCAGGATCAGGCATCTTCTGTATTTGCATAATAATCCATTGTCCAGTCTTTTATCATTGGTAAAAAATAATCCAGATCGAATTGATTTTTTTGCTATTAAAATCTCACAGATGGATCTGGTCCAATTTGCTAATTTAAATATATTAAATTCTCTTGCTGGAAAAAATCAGTTTATTCGAAGATATCTCGCTTTATATTTTGATTCACAAAAGCTGCATGACAGAGCTATTGGAATCATGCAGAATATGAATACTTCTGATTCCTATTTGCGATACAGAAGAGGAATGAATTATATCTACACTGGCAGATTGATGGAAGCATTGAGAGATTTTGAATGGCTTGTAAGGAAATATCCCGGAAATGCAAAATTATGGATGAATTATGGTAAACTCCTTTCCAGTTTAAGAAGGAACAGTGAATCTCAGCAGGCTGAAAATGTTGCAAGATCCATCAATCAAGGATTGCTGAAAAGCCAGGTATAATTTACAAAATATATTTTAATAAATTCCATCCAGTCTGTAATTTAATACATTAATACATTTTAAATATTATGCAATGATGAAGCTTACTTTTTACCAGGCTGTGCCGGTTTACGCGGATTTTTTAAGTCTCACAGAAAAAATGTATTGCATTAAAAAAGCTGGTTCCGTATGATTTTCACCGTGGATGATGTTCTGCCAGAAAGAAGCCAGGAAGAAGTAAAAATCATGCTGGAACGGATCGGTAAAATGGAGATTATCGTTCGAACCTCGGGAAATCCTGGACAGGTAGAAAGAATCCGCAAAGAAATTATCAAATACAGAGCCCGGCTGAGTCAGATGGCTCCTGAAGCAAATGCACAGACAGCTGATATTGATGATTTATCCAGAGCTTTTGGAATGTCCCTGCCAACAGAAGCTGTAATTCCTGTTCCGATCCAGCCTGCAGCAACTTCTCAGTCTGCTGAATCTCAGGGTGAGGCGTTATCGCTTGTAGACTCCATAGAAATGCATAAGGCAAGCCCTCATTCTTCTGATTATGATATTAATTTTTTATCGACAGTGTTTCATCTGATCCAAAAAGAATACTGGCCGGCCATTTCTGAACTTCATACAAAACTGGACTTTTCCAATGCAGGGATGCGTGATTCCATTCGTAATAAAATTGACAATGTAATGAGAAATCTAAAAGTTCTGGCTGAAACCATTGAAGAATATGCTCTTGCTGATAAACAGGATTTTCGAGAACAGCTGCTTAAAATGAAAAGCAAACAATCCCGGATATTTTTAATGGAGTCTAATTCTCTCCTGAGAGAGATTTCGGTATTTTTATCCATGCTTGTCGATGATATCAGTTCTTCAGGCAGTATCGTAGTAAATAAAGATGAAATCATTGAATTTAATTCACGTTTTGAACAGGCTGAAAGACTGAACGGCCAAACGGTTTCTTATGCCATAACTGAGTTTAATATTTTTATTAAACAGGTAATTAAAAAAATGAATCTGCCAGATTTTAAATCCGGGAATCGATAAATCCAATAAAAGTTTCATGATCTTTGAAAAAATTCTGTATATACAGGATTCAATATTTTAAATGGTCATAAAGGAAGGATTATGGCACTGGTAAAACCGTCTTCAGAACTGACAAACTCAACCATTGGAGAAAACTCATATTTCAGCGGCCGTTTTTATATAAACGGTTCTCTTCGAATTGATGGAAAATTTGAAGGCAAATCACTTCAGGCCGAACAGCTTTATATTGGAGCTACCGGCCGTGTCCGCACCAATATCACAGCTTCTTATGTCAATGTTGAGGGCGTAATCATCGGCAATATTGTAGCAAGAAACCGGGTCATGCTTTTGCCTACAGCACGGGTTCTGGGTGATATCAGCACACCTGAGTTAATCATTCAAAATGGTGTCATTCTTGAAGGAAGATGTATGATCTCTCACGATCTCAAGCATTCAGCAAAAAATTATATTGAATCTGAATACGGTAAAGATAATCTTTCTTCGGATCGCCTCTTTGAAAAATCAAAAGGGAAAGAATAATCCCCATCCTATTCTCATCACAGGAGGCGATCCGGCTGGAATCTCTCCTGAGATTCTCATCGGTGCCATTCCAGCAATCCGTTCTTCAAAGTATCCAGTTCTTTATTTTTCAACATCCGATTCAAAGCAGACAGCTAAGTTTCTGAGCGCATCTAAAAAATCAAATTTGACATCCGTTGTTCTCTCATTGAAAGAATATGAGAAGGCTTTACAATATCAAAATTTCCCTAACGACAGACGAAATCAAATCACAATTGTGGATCTGACATCAGTAGATATCTACCGTGACTGGAGTCCTGGAAATCCGGGAAAAGGTTCCGGAATGCTTGCGTTTGAAGCGCTCCGCAGAGCATGTGATTATATTCTGTCATCAGGATGTTCAGGACTTGTAACAGCCCCTTTATCTAAAGAATGGGTTTCAGAAGGAATCCAAACGCATTTTTCAGGACATACAGATTATCTTGCTGAAAGATTTCAAACAGACGTATTGATGCTCATGCATGGCAGGAAATTCAGCGTCATTCCTCTGACAGTTCATATTCCACTTTCAAAGGTTTCACAGGAATTGAAAAAAACGGTAAGTTCTGAAACTCTTTCGAAATTGCTGAGGTTAACCAACCAGTTAGCAGTTTTTTCAAAAAAGAAATGGGCTCTCTGCGGAATCAATCCGCATTCCGGAGAGGGCGGACATATCGGAAGCGAAGAAGTGGATTTTTTAAATCAAGCTGCAGAAAATTGGAGAAGAATCGGCCTTCCTGTTGATGGACCTTTTTCTGCCGACGGGATTTTCATGAAAGATAATTTAATAAATTACCGGCTTGTCCTTTCTGCCTATCATGATCAGGGTTTGATTCCTTTTAAGGCGCTTGAAGGCAATTCTGGAATCAATGTAACTGTCGGTCTTCCTTTTCTGAGAACAAGTCCCGATCATGGAACAGCTTTTGGAATTTCGGGGAAAGGAAAGGCAGATCCCAGAAGTATGATTCATGCATTCAGGGCTCTTTCAGGTAAAGAGTTGACTTTTGTTTAATGAGGTTTTTATACCTTTGTTTGTTGTGAATTGATTACTCGGAAAAAAAATGAAAAGAACAAAAGCAGGAATTGATGCAGCAGAATGTAAAGAGCTGTTAAATGATTTCTGTTCTGTAGTGATAAAAGAAGTAGAAGTTCCAGAATCAAATTAACGAAAAAATAAATTGAATCCACAATTTCAGAAACAACCGGAAATCAAAAATAAAATTTGTTTGATTGAGAAAAAAGCAGTTTTGATTTGAACTACAGGAGCCTCTGGAAATAGTTGAAAATAAGGATAGATTTATGGAATTCAAGGGTGTCTATACAGCCATTCTTACGCCTTTCAGCAAGGATGGCAAAAATATTGATTATGGCGCATACAAAGAAATTGTTGAGCGGCAGATACAGTCAGGAGTTAGCGGAATCGTACCTTGCGGAACAACAGGCGAGTCGCCCACTCTCAGTCATAAAGAACATGGAGAGTTAATTGAAAATACAGTAAAATTTGTAAACGGCAGAATTCAGATTATTGCAGGAACCGGTTCCAATTCAACCCGAGAAGCCATTGATTTAACGGTGGAGGCATGTAAAGCCGGAGTCGATGCTGTGATGCTGGTAAATCCATATTATAACAAGCCTTCTCAGGAAGGTCTTTACATGCATTTTAAAACAGTGGCAGAAGCTTCTACAAAACCGGTCATGCTTTATAACATAAAAGGAAGAACATCTGTAAATCTTGAAGTTCCCACACTTGTCAGACTCAGTGAAGTTGAAAATATCCAGGCAGTGAAAGAAGCAAGCGGAGACCCTGGACAGATGGCAAAGGTTCAGAAAAGCTGCGGTGATAAAATCGTCATGCTTTCAGGAGATGATAATATCATTCCTGCCGTTATGGGTCTTGGAGGCAAAGGGGTGGTTTCTGTTGCATCCAATCTTTTCCCGGGCAAAATTGTTTCCATGATGAATGAATATCTCAAAGGAGATTTTCATAAAGGGAATGAAATTTTTTATTCGCTCCTGGATTTTATGAATGCTCTTTTCTGGGAAACCAACCCAATTCCAGTGAAAGCAGGAGCGGAAATCATGGGACTTTGCAGCGGTTCAATCCGTCTTCCGCTTGTGGAGCTGGACTCTGATAAAAAAGAAAAATTGAAAGTCATCATTCAAAATGTCGGAGCAGATCAATGATCCCTTTTGCCATGATCGGGGCTGCAGGAAGAATGGGCCGGTCTATTATTGCTCTTTCGGAATCTGAAAATTTAAGGCTTACCGGCGCCATGGAACATACGGCATCTGTGCATATCAATTCAGATGCAGGTGAATTAGCCGGTCTGGGAAAGACAGGCATCCTTCTGAAAAGCGATCCTGAAACTGTCATCGACGGATCGAAAGTGGTGATTGATTTTTCAAACCCCGAAACTACCGTTACGGTCAGTGAAATCTGCAGAGAGAAAGGAGCAGGACTTGTTGTGGGAACAACCGGGTTTTCAGATGAACAGAAAGAAAAAATTTTATCGATTGCAGATAAAGTTCCTGTTCTGATTTCACCCAATATGTCCCAGGGTGTCAATGTTTTGTTTTATCTTGCTTCTGCAGTATCAAAAATGGTTGGAAGCGTTTCAGACATAGAAATTACAGAAGCGCATCACCGGCATAAAAAAGATGCTCCTTCAGGAACTGCGCTCAGAATCAAGGATGTCATTCTTGATTCTCTGAAAAGGAGCGAAGAGGATGTTGTTTACGGACGTTATGGAATCACAGGTGAAAGAGATCATAACGAAATTGGAGTTCATGCAGTCAGGGGAGGCGACACGGTAGGTGACCATACAGTAAGTTTTTTTATGGATGGAGAACGGATTGAACTTACCCACAGAGCTACATCGCGAAATACATTCGCCAGAGGAGCGCTTCGCGCAGCATTCTTTTTGGCTGATCAGCCGCCAGGGATTTACCAGATGAAGGATGTCTTGAAATTATCGTCATAATGCGTGTGAGAAATGCCTGAAAGATTTATTGAAATCATAAATCCCATTCTGATCTTTCTGGATCTTTTCATTGTTTCGTATTTTTTATATCGAATTTACATACTTTTGAATCGTACCAGGGCCATGCAGCTGATTGTCGGCTTTGGTTTGATTTTAGTGATCGATATAATCTCCAGGCAGTTTCATCTTGCCACCGTTGCCTGGATCATTCAGAACGTATCATCCTACCTTGTGATCGGTCTGATTGTTCTCATGCAGCCCGAACTGCGTCGTCTATTTTCTGAGATTGGAAGGATGCCGATCTTTCAATGGATCAGTCCCACCGGCTCCATTTCCATCAATGAAATCTGCGATGCTGTAAGAAATATGGCTCAGAAGAAAGTCGGTTCTCTCATTGTAATTTTACGTGAAATCCGCCCGCATCATATTATTGATCATGCAGTAAAGGTTGATTCCGCTATCTCCAGCGAACTGCTTGAAACAATCTTTTTTAAAGATTCGCCTCTTCATGACGGAGCTGTTCTTATCGAAGGGAATCGGATTGTGGCGGCTTCCTGTTATCTTCCGTTGTCCAATTCCAGAATCCTGAAAAAAACTCACGGTGCCAGGCACAGGGCGGGAATGGGAATTTCTGAAGATACAGATGCCGTTGTAGTTGTAACATCTGAAGAAACCGGAAGTATTAATGTCATTGTTAACGGCCAGCTTCAGAACGATATATCACCCCTTAAGCTGCCGCTTTTATTGGCTGAAATATTGGAGGGAAAAAAATCTTTTAATATTTTTAAATCTTAAAAAATTTAAGTTTTGGGCTGCGAGAAGATTCTCATGGCCGCTCTTTAGTTTTTCCCGGAATTGGGTCCTGTATTGAAAATTGATGAAAGAGAAATAATGGATTATGAAATTGCTTGATATGATCACAGTAAACTGGAAGATTAAACTGGGTAGCTTTGCGACTGCTTTGTTTTTGTTCTGGTATGTACAGTATTCCAGAAATATCACCCGTGTTTTAAATATTCGCGTGAACAGACCAGAGATACCGAGTGAGTATGTTCTTGCTTCCCGGGTTCCTTCTTTTATTCCTGTAAAATTTTACGGGATGTATGATATTATTGACTTTAATGTTTCTGATTTCAGAATCAATCTGGTAAATCATAATATTCAGCAGGGAGAAAATATTTATCAGCCAGAACTTGTACCGGATCTTCCTGATGAAATCAAAGCGGATTTTCAGGAAGAAGAAATTGTAATCAAGCTGGACAGGGAACTTAAACGGAAAGTTTTTATTGATCCTGTCTATGAGATTCGTACAGGGAAAAATTATAGACGGGGTTATCTCCGAATCACGCCGCCTGCTCTGACAATCAAAGGTCCTTATGGAATTATTTCAGGGGATATTAAACTACGAACAGAACCGATGATCCTTGAAGAAAAAGGCTCTGTTCGAACAGGGAAGGGAAAACTGCTTGCACTTCCTGAATTTGTTTCGTTAGCGGAAGAGTTTACTGGAGATGTTGAGTTATCAGTCCGTCTTCTTGAAAAAGATCATTTAGACGAAGGCGAAATGCAGATCGATAATATTCCAATTCGATGCCTGAATCCGATTCCGGGATTGAAAATGAAGTCCTACGGTTCAGAAACTGCCAGTGTGAGGATTCTTCCTCAGGGCCAGAAAGTAAAGGAAAGCGATATTTCTCTTGGCGTTTACTGCCCGGTTTTTTATGACGATACTGCCAAGGAGATCAAACCTTCTTACATTATTGATGATGTTCATATTATTGCAGAGGGAAAGACAATCTCAGTGGAAATTCTTGAAGTAATTCCGGAAAAAGTGAATCTTCAGTTTGAAATTATTCAAAAATCAATTCCCCCAGCTATACAGAAAGGATTTAAGGAGCACATTATTCCATGATTTTAGGACTCGGTACGGATATTGTTGAGAATGACCGCATTGCAGCGCTTTATAAAAAACATAAAAAACGGTTTTTAACCCGGATTTATACAGATGAGGAGATTGCATATGCCGAAGAACATATTGATCCTGTGCCTCATCTGGCAGCGCGTTTCGCAGCTAAGGAGGCGTTCATTAAATGCCTGAACCTTACGGGAAAAAACTTGAATGGAATCAGTATGAAGGATGTAGAAGTTGCAGGAAAAAATTTTGGAAAGAAGCGAATGCGTCTTTCAGGGAAGACAAAAAAACATGTTGAAAAAATGGGAGGAGCCCAGATCCATCTTTCCATCAGTCATACAGATACATTCAGTATGGCAGTTGTTATACTTGAGAAACCGAATGAATCCTGAAACTGACTTTTTTTCTGAAAGTCTGCTCAAATAATTCCGATTTCATTTCTGCAGACCATATTTCAAGAGAGGGATCTGCATCGTTGATTTCTTCATTTAATGCCAGAACAGCTGTTACCAGGCTGTCATTCAGTTCCAGATGAATTTCTTTAATCACACCTTTTCCGGATCGGTCCAGGCCTGTTGCAATCCGAAGGATAGAGGACATGATTTCGACACGTTTTTTGTCTGTATCGGACAATAATTTGAATTCCGGATGTCTTGCAGCAGGAAATGATTTCCGGTGATAGCGGGCAAGCTGGGCGATAATTTCAATTTCATGTAGATTAAATCCTGTTAAATGCTCTGTATTTCTGATGATGTAAGCGCTGTGTTTATGGTGTGACGAATGAGCGATAACAAGCCCAATATTATGAAGGATTGCTGCTGATTCAAGAAGGAGAGGATCATTTTCTCCTGAGGATTCGATCAGTCCGATTCTGAGGCATTCTTGATAAAGCTGGATGCTTAAATCGGCAATATGGAGCGAAGCGCCAGAGCGGGGAATTCTGGGGTCATGAAATTTTTCTGCAAGATGAATTACGGACTGTTTTCGTATCTCGGAAAGCTTGTCCATTTCCCGGTTCAGAGCATCGTATATAATTCCTTCGCGAAGCGCATATCCTGAAATATGGAGTTCAGGAATTTGAAAGGCATTCATAATTTCCTGCATCAGAATTGCCGCACCCACAATGATGTCAGCGCGCTTTTCGTCAAGACCGTCAATAGCGAGGCGTTTTTTCGCTGTATCGTAAGATAGGAGGAGTTTTACAATTTTATCAATTTCATCTTTTGTAACAATTTCAAGATTTTTATTTTTTTTTCTGAAATGAGACATGGCAATCATATGCAGAGTTTCTGCCGTTCCGGATGAAGCCACAGCCAGTTCTCTTTCAAGGTTTTTGGTTTCAGCAAGGATTCCGTTTAAATGGGTCCTGATAAATCTCCTGCATTTTTCAACATGATTTTTCTTCAGAGGTTCCGTCGAAAAAAAACGGTCTTTGAGACGGATTGCTCCGAGTTTTAATGATGCGGAAAAAAAAACATTCCCCTGCTTCCCAATTAAAAATTCAGTTGAACCCCCGCCAATGTCAATTGTAAGGATCTGATTGTTATAGAAAGGAAGAGCCTGAAGGATTCCAAGATAGATCAGTCTTGCTTCTTCATGTCCGGAAATGACATTGATGGATATACCGCATTCTTTTTCAATCAAAGAGATAAAATCTTCCCGGTTTCTTGCTTCCCGGACTGCTGAAGTAGCAACGGCATGAATCTGAGCTTTCTGAGAATCTGCAATTTTCTTGAAATACTGTATCGCTTCAAGCCCTCTTTGCATTGCATCTTCTTTGATGGCATCAAGGTCAATTGCTCCGGTTCCGAGACGAACGGTAACTTTACCGGAATCAAGGATATGGAATTTATTGTGAGGAAGAGGTTTTACAACAACCAGATGGAATGAATTGGTTCCTAAATCAATGGCAGCGAGATTGTTATTGATTTCAGTCATTCTGTTGTATCCGGTAAAATTCATGAAGGTTTATGGGCCCTTTCATGGACGATTCTATATCATACATTGATCCTGTGAAGCTGAAATTTAAAAAAAATGAAAACTGAAGAGAAGCTGAAATTTAAAAAAATGATTTCAAAAGTGAAAAATTTGATTACTTAAGTCTGAAAGAAGACCGATGGAACCGGCATCATAATAAGGTCAACCGTAAGTTCCTGATAAAAATTCTGAAAGAAAATAGTTTTAGACAGGGGATGTGATTAAAAAAAAATAGGTTTCGCCGGATTTTATGGATATTGAAATTAATGTAAATCATTTATCAAAAGAATTTCTGATCAGGAAAAGAAAGTCAGGTTTTCTCGGTTCTCTTGCGGGGCTGTTTTATGCTGAAAAAGAAACCATCCGGGCAGTGGATGATGTGGCCTTTCAGATCAGAAAAGGTAACTGG
>Ga0224501_10004342_pt1 | contig 11180 bp, 5 predicted proteins | sample SF_Oct11_sed_USG_4_FD_169105 | JGI IMG/M metagenome (GOLD analysis project Ga0224501, IMG submission 169105) | Sediment microbial communities from San Francisco Bay, California, United States - SF_Oct11_sed_USGS_8_1 | ecosystem: Environmental > Aquatic > Marine > Sediment | place: USA...
AGTATGGTGTAGACATACTTCGAATTCAGGAAATTAAAGGATGGAGTGGCGTTCGAAAGATACCCAGAATGCCGGTTTTTGTTAAGGGTGTTATCGATTTACGCGGTGTAGTGGTTCCCATCATCGATTTGCGCGAGCGATTTGGGATGCAGTCACTTCCCTACAACCATCTCACGGTGGTTGTTATCCTCAAAGTAAACAAACCATCTGGCGAGCAGATCATGGGCTTGATCGTCGATGCTGTCTCGGAAGTTTATGATATCTCAGCACAAAACTTGAAGCCGCCACCTGATATCAATATGGGGAACGAAGTTGCTTTTGTTAAAAATCTTGCCACGGTAGGTGACAAGATGATCATAGTTCTCGATGTGGACGTGCTTCTAGGTACTGACTTTAGCAATGTCATCCTACCTGTTACCCAGGTCGACTCACCGCAAGAAACAGAAAGAACGGTATCAGCGCCTCCCCAAAAAAATCACTCTCACAGCCATCATGAAACGCAGGAAGAGGGTCTGAAGGTAGACATCCTCCAGGAGTCCTTTAATGCACTCGCTCCCCGTGCGAATGAACTGGTCTCGCGTTTCTACGAAGAACTGTTTCTCAGGCATCCTGAGGTTAAACCACTTTTCGCTCATGCGGATCTGGCTCACCAGAAAAAGAAACTTGTTGGTGCCTTGCAACTGGTCGTCAACAGCTTACGAAACCCGGAGGGCCTAGCCCATACCCTGGCCAAGCTTGGAGAGAAACATCAACTATATGGCGCAATAGACAAACACTATGATGCCGTCGCACACGTTATGCTCTTTGTAATGCGTGAAATGGCCGGCGATCTATGGACCAAGAAGGTTGAAACGGCTTGGAAGGAGGCACTGAGCACGATTAAGCAGATCATGCTGAGCGCCTACCGACCCTTGATTGAGCAACACCAAATTGAACTGATGGAAAAGAGCTTCGATGCGCTTGCCCCTAGGGCGGAAGAATTGGTTGCCAAATTTTACAGTCAGTTATTTAAGCGATATCCCGCAGTAAAACCCATGTTTGAAAATGTCAATCCGAAGGAACAAAAACGAAAACTGGTATCTGCACTCAAAGTGGTCATCAATAATCTTAGGGCCCCCGAGAAGCTGGTTCCCGCGCTACGTAATCTGGGTGCCAAACACCAGGAATACGGTGCCACTGAACCCCAGTATGACGCTGTTGCAGATACCTTGTTGGATGTGATGGAAGAAATGGCCGGCGATCTATGGACCAGCGAGCTAGAGCAAGCCTGGAGCAAAGGCCTAGGTGTAATAAAACAACTCATGATCTCAGGATATACACAATAAACGGAGATTCATCCCTCCTCCAAGCAATCCTGTGTTAGTAATTTGTAATTAATCCGCTTCAAATTTCCTACCTTATCGACTGATTTTTAAGCATAAATTTGTATATCCTATTCCCATAAATTTTTTTTCTGGTAACATCAAGCTCACATTAAGTTGAACCGCTTTAACGGTTCCCTCAGGGGAGGACGGGGATTGTGGTGCTGGTTCTGTCTCGCTGCACGACACGGACGTTCGCGTGGCATCACTAGCATCACATGACCCTTTTTAGACTAATTCCAAATTCACAACACCGTCTTGCCGGGGTCCTTTTCCTCGCTCTTTGTTACCTAGCTAATTTTCTGATTTACAAAAGAATTACAATTACAGACTCCACTCGTTAATAGCCCGTTAAGCTATAAGACGTATAAAGGCTAGCGTCACAGATTGCGCCGGAATGGGGAGCCACGATGAGGCCAGTTCAAGTACATATCGTTTCAATCAAGAAGATCGCCGTAGTGTTCCTGCTAACGCTGGCGGTTTCGGCCTGTGGCCTGGGCACGCAGATCAATGAAGTTCCGGAAAAGAAGGGGGGCAGTCTGGTAACTCCCGACCTGGAAGCGCTGACGCTGGAAATGGCAAGCACCCTAGTCAATAACGAGATAGACACAGGAACAAATCCATCCGGCGGAATAAAAAAGGTCAGCATCGGCTACCGAAATAACTCGAGGCTAGACGCGAAAGAAGTAACCACGACCTTGCACATAGTTAGCACAGCTTCCCTTGAGCTAATCAATGACCAGATCCGAAATGGTGGCGCACCAATTACTGCTAGAAATCTACCTCCCAAGACATTGATAAAAAGGGAAGGGAAAGAATATTACGAATTACCGCCAGCAAATCTGCTCACCTTAAAAGACCCCTACGAGAGCCTTCTTCAGCGAAAAAAAGTGCTTGTGTTATCAGAGACTGGTGACAATACAAACCAGCCAAAGTATGAAGCTTGGAAAAACACCCTGGATCTGGCGGGCGGGGAATACTACATAGATAAAAGTTTACCCATCGTTATTCCGGATGATGTGCCCGCAACTGAAACCATTAAAGTGCTAACAAGCAATGGTGTGAAAGCCATTACAAACACCTACGTGTTGATGTTGGTGGTGGATGATGAAAATGAAGGGACATTGGTAATCGAAACAGATGAAGAAAATAATATTCTCTTTAGCGATATCGCTTTAACTGTTAAAGATGGAACAGGACCTGTCGTAACACAGTTTGTACCTGAAAAAACAACAGATGATAAGAACAAGCTATCACACGAAGTGGGTGGGTTTGTCGTCAATGTGTTTTTTACTGACCTGGTTTCGTCGGCACCCAAAGAGGACTTTTTATACCTGGAACTGGATGGAAAGATAGTCAAAGGTAATGTAAAGGACGTCACTGCGGCTAAAGCAGAGGAACTGGGAACCGATCCACCCTCCAAAACAGTTTGGCAGTACACCAATACAGAAGAACTGATCAGTGGCACTACCTATTCTCTTGTTGTACCGCCAGGCATTTCGGATAGCGACAGTAACATTACCAACATAGAACAAAAAAATTCCCTGTATATTAGAAGCCGCATGACAGCACTGAAAACTTCACCAGAAGCCACTCCCAAAACGGGAGGAAATCTAGTCTATATACCGTATGGAACAGATAACAAGTACAATCTTTTTTATATCGGGGGCACACCCAGCTTTACAAAATCGGACTTCCCGGTAACCTCAGGGACTCTCGAAAATCTTGTCTATAACTCGGACGTAGCCACACTGGAAAATCATACTCACAATCAGGGCACTCTTAATCCGAATGTAGTGATGATGTTCCGTCATGATCTCTATTCAACTGCTACCGGTGTAAGTTTTAGCGTTGATGGTATAACGAAGAGTTTTCTGGTTGCCGTTGGTGGCTACTACTGGGATGCAGTGTCATCGAGCCCCCGCTATGTCCGAGCGATAGAGACATATGAAACTACCTCAAGTCCTGCTGCGACACAATGGTTGCACAAAGAGAATCTGTCTGAAAACAGAATGAAGCACACCGCCACAAAAGTTTCCGATAGGGAATTTATCGTAATCGGAGGAGTCAGAGAGTTGGTCGATAATCCAGGAACCGTCGATAGAGACGAAGGACTGGCCTTGACCACAACCGTAATCATACGCGTTGAAAACACGGGCAGTACTACAACCCGACCTGGTCCAACACTTTTGAAACCTCGAGTCAACCACACCGTGGTACCACTTTCTGATGGAAAATTATTGGTATTAGGGGGAACGAATAACGCCTCCAACAACCCAGTTGTTTGGTCTGATGGCGAAATTCTAGACACCAAACCCATCACAACAGGCTCCACCAATTACCCGGCGTCCATTCTTGTGCAACAAATGGTGCGTCCGCGCCTAAAACACGCAGCAACCCTGCTTCCCAGCAACGGGGATACTAGTAAAGACCGCGTACTGATTGCGGGGGGATATTTGGATTATGATGAATTAGAGATGACAGATAAGGCTGAAATATTCACTTATGATAAAGCCGACCCACTCGATTCTGTCTTTACTCCCTTGTTAAAGGGCGTTGAACACATCAAAATGTCTATGCCTCGTGCAGAATTCAATATGACGTCTCTATCACTACCTCAAGGAGCATCACCTGTAACATATAAAAATATTGTACTCATTTCAGGGGGCTCTACCAAACCCAATGACGGGACCAACACACTAAAAGAAACAGTTACAACAGAAGTATTCTATCCCGACAATGTAAATAGCTACCATTTCGGTTCTTCCGATTGGCAAGAACCCGATCCAACCAGCCTAACCGGCGCGAAAGCAGCCCTGGTGGTAGGAAACGAAGTGTTTATGCTCGGTGCGCACTCAATTCCTACGTCTGGCCTAGACACGACTCGCACGGCCCTTTCTACGCCCATCAAGTACAGGCATCAATTCTAATTGAAGTTGTGCCGGCAAAATCCTAAACTCACACCCTGTGAGTAGATACATAGGACGTTTTGCCCCTTCTCCCACGGGCCCACTTCATACCGGCTCTTTACTTGCAGCCATGGCCAGCTACCTGGATGCAAGAAAGAACCGTGGCCTGTGGCTGCTAAGAATTGAAGACATTGATCCACCCCGGGAAGTTTCTGGGGCAAGCGAATCCATACTCCATTGCCTGGAAAGCTTCGGCTTTGAATGGGATGGTGAGGTTCTATATCAAAGTACACGTTTAGCGATTTACCAAGATATTTTAGACCAACTAATAAAAGCGGATCTCGTCTATCCGTGTGTATGCAGCCGAAAAAACATTAGCCAGTCCCTGCCCCGCACAGGTCCACTCGGTCCCATCTATCCAAACACGTGCAAAGACAAGGTCATCGATCTTTCGATGCAACATGCTTTTCGTCTACGCACAGAAGCTAAAACAGTAAGCTATGAAGACAAACTGCAAGGGAGACAAACGACGAATCTTGCAAACGAGATTGGTGACTTTGTTATAAAACGCGCCGATGGTCTTTTTTCCTACCAACTGGCGGTTGTGATCGACGACGAATTTCAGGGCGTAAACAATGTAGTGCGTGGCTGTGACCTGCTTGAAAACACCTTTGCCCAGCTCTACCTGCAAAAGCTACTTGCCTATCAACCACCCAACTATCTGCACATACCCATACTAGTCAATCAAAATCAGGAAAAGCTCAGCAAGCAAACCGGGGCACACGCCCTACCCACCGACCACCCTCTACCGCAACTTGTATCTGCATGGAAACTACTGGGCCAGTCCACCGATTCTATAAACAAGCTAACAACCCCATCGGAATTCTGGGAATGGGCTATTCCTATCTGGGAGCCCAAATCAATTCCAGCTCAAAGAGCAATCCGCTTTTCTGATTAAAAACTGAGACTTGCGCGGAGGCACCGTTTTTGCTTTTCACCAAATGTGTAGTGGAGCCGATACATACTATACGGCCCTGAGAAAGGCGGAGATCATTAACCTTTTGTATTATATGACTTTTTATTAATGAACCTAGAGATTTTCCAAAAGTTGCGTAGTCTAGCGCTTGCCGCTGCGGTAAGTTTGCTCAGTCTGCCCTTGGCACAAGCGGCAGATACAGGCATTGATGTGTTATTAATCCTGGATAACTCGGGCAGCATGCGTAGCAATGACGCACGCGCACTGCGGGTTGAAGCGGCAAAGCTCTTTGTCGGCCTCTTATCGGAAAACGATCGTGTCTCTGTATTTCGCTTTAGTGGTAATACTGAGGTCCTTTCGGAAATGCTATCCCTGAGCACAGAGCGACATCGTACACGGCTTTTGAACAGTATAGATCGTGTCACATCGCGTGGTGCTCGTACCGATTTTTACAAGGCATTAAACGAAGGCTATCAACTCATGCGCCAGACCCAACGCCCCGGGCGCCAACAACACATAATTCTGATGACGGACGGAAAAATGGATTCAGGAAAGGCATCGGTCGATCTTAATTTGACGGATCGCCTACTTTCTAACCTGGGCCCCAAATTCGCCAGGGCACGAATAAAAGTTCACACCATCAGTTTTACTGATACCTCCAATATTCCGCTCTTGAGACTCATATCCAATGACACAAAAGGTTCATTCAATCTACTGAAGGGACAATCAGGAATTCACGAAATCTTCGAATCCATATTTGAGCGTAGCGCAAAACCCAGTATGCTGCCCATGAAGGGAGACAGCTTTGTAGTCGATAGTGCGGTTAGTGAAATCACTATCATCGCTTCAAAATACAAACCCAACACAATAGTTGCCCTAGAAACACCACACGGTGATACCTATACACCACAAAATCATCCCAGCAGAATACGCTGGTACCACGCCAAGCAATACGATTTAATAACAATAAAGCATCCAAGTACCGGATATTGGCTGGTCAAATTTAGCGAAGGAGGAAATCGAGCCTACATCATTACAGACCTTAAATTGGTCATTGATGCGCCCAATGAAGTTAAACTGGGAGAATCGTTTAATGTAACCGCATGGTTTGAGCAAAAGGAAAAACGTATTCAAACCAAGCGCGTACTCTCCGCAATGAACATCAAGCTAAAGGTTATTTCCCCTAGTGGCACAGTGGGAACGTATCGGTTGAACTCAATTGGGAAAGGGCGAAGTCGAACAAGCATTCTTCCTACTGAATCCGGAACTTACAAACTGCAGGCCATCGGTATTGGAGAAGAATTTGATAGACAACGATCTACTTTTGTAAACGTGGTACATGGGGATTCCAATGAACCCTTTAAAGTCGTAGACGCTGATGCCGCGACTCAAAACCCTGCGGTAAAAGAAGAACAAAGCCAATCAGCGGACAGCTTGAATTCAAATTCGATCAAGCACCCCACCGACCCGCTTTCCAAAGACGCAACAGAATCGAAGTCCCTTGATACTGCCAAATCCGTGGCAAACAATGCAATCAATCAAGTTGAAAAAATTGCTGAAGAAATTAAGGATAAAATTATTCCTAAGCCCCCCGCTCCGGCAATTCAGGAGGAAGATTCTAGCAGTGGCTTTGGTCTACTCATTTTTCTAATTTTCAACGTGGTTACCGTGATTGGAGGTGGGATATGGTACTACTTACGCCAAAAACGCAAAGCCAATTGGATTAACCTGGATGGAAGAAACTCGAGTGGAAATCTCATTGATACTGATTCCAACGCAAGTGTCAATCTTACCGATGTAGACATAGAAGGGAATGATGAATCAGTCGCATTGGAGGAGGAAGGGGAGATCGATACTACCCCTATAGATGATTTACGCAAGGATGATGACTAGCTGGAAAAACTTGATATGACTATAGAACTAGATATCTATCTGTTTTACGGACTCATCGAAGTCATCATTATTGTTGCCCTGGTTGCGGCCTTCGTATTCAGAAAAAACCGAGAATACAAACCCTATTTTCTGGCTAATGTTCACCCGTCTGTTCTTGTCCGACGCTACATTAAAAAGGCACTGGAAAACACCCGCAGACATGCTACGAGTTTAGAAAAAGACGTGAATGAAGGCGACCGCTCAGCGGTTGTCCAAAGAAGAAACATGGTCGCAAGAATGAATTGGCTAGTCTTGGAACGAGACTTTCTCTCTGACAAAATGGAAGATGAGCAATACTGGCAAGAGATGTCTAATCGAATCTCTCGGCTACTGGATCAGTGGGATCTGGCCGGTATCGTCTCCTCCAAGCCCGATGTAAATGTCGTAAAGCGCACCTTGGGTGGCGGCGACGGAGAAGGAATCAACCATGCGCTTGAAGAAAAAATTCGCGAGCAAAAAGCAAGAATAAAATATTTGGAAAAACAGGTCCATCAACTCGATAGCTATCGTGGTCTATACGAAGGTATCGAAGGCACTTACGGCAATATGAAAAAATCCTACAAAAAGATGAAAAACCAGCTATTCGATTTACAAATCGAAGCCGATAAGGCGGATAAAATGCACTCTATAATTAGAGAGCACGAAAGCACAGAGGAAACACTCGAACAGCATATCAACACCGTTGAGAAAAGCAAGGAGCGCCTTAATCAAGAACTCATGCAGTTGGAGGCCGCCTATATGCGCCAAATGGAAGAGTTGGATGAACTAAAACATGGAGCCAACCAATTTGATCTTGCCAATGCTCCGATCGGAGATGATGTGGTAAAAGCCCAAGACATTATGGTCGAACAAAGCGACGTTATGCATAAGCTAAGGACATTGATACATGGATTAAAGATTGATTTGGATAAGAAAATGGAATTTGAAGAACTCACCACCGAACTAGAACAATTCAACGAACAAATAATTACCTGCATGCAAATATTAGAGCTTCAGTCAGAACAAAATCGCCTCAAAGACCAATAACTCGAATTTCTTCTAAGCCCAAAGTAATTTCAATATCCCTGTTTCAGTTATACCTCCAGACTCTTAGACACCACTTCAAATACATCCTTCGCCAGATCACCCGATTTCAAAATCCGATTTAACTCACCCTTCATCAAGTCCTGTCTTGGTTTATTATATTTTCGCCAACGAGACAAAGCCGTACACATCCGTGCGGCCATCTGTGGATTGAGTTTGTTCAGTTTTATGATTGCATCAGAAAGAATTCGATAACCCCGCCCCGACGCCTCATGAAAATGTGCCGGATTGCCCATCGCTAGGCCACCATACACCGCTCTGAGTTTATTCGGGTTAGTCACATCGAAAGCAGGATGGGCCAACAGATGCTCTATATGGTCCAGGAGATCACTGCGATCGGAACGAGATTGGATTGAAAACCACTTATCAAGCGCTAATTGTTCATCCTGCCAGCGCTGGTAAAATTGATCTAACACCTGATCTCGCTGCGGGCAATCATGATCAACAAGCGCTCCAACAGCCGCGATGGAGTCTGTCATATTGTCTGCCTGCTTATATTGCTCCATGGCAAGTTTTAAATGTGCTTCCTTTTCTGTGGTAGTCAGATAAGCAAGACACCTATTTCTCAGACTACGCCTGGCCATATCTTCCGTATGATAACGATAGGTATGATCCACTGTGCAACGATGATAGGTGTCAACAAATTCTTTTTCCAAAGACACAGCCAGTGTTTTTTGAACAAATTTTCGAACCTTGTGCAAAGCTACCGGATCGACTTCTTCAATTTGTTCTGCCAGATAGGTTTCATTTGGAAGCGCACAGGCTAAACTGATTAAAGCGGCATCGGCATTAACATCCAAAAGCAGTTTTTTAAATGCATTCACAAACATGGGGTCCAGAGATAATGACTTTCCATTCTGTTCCGCCTGAAGCAGTTGCTTTATGATTCGCGCCGATAATCGCTGACCAGCATCCCACCGATTAAAGGAGTCCCTATCATGAGCCATGAGGAACATCAAATCTTCATCGCTATAGTCAAACTCCACTATTACCGGCGCTGAGAAATCCCTAAGCAGGGATGGCGTGGGTTTTTCATCTAGGTCAACAAATGTAAAAGACTGCTCTCTCTCAGTTACGTGAAGTACGGCTTTTTCACTATTAAGCGCTTTTCCGCTGGACAAGTTAAGCGGCATATCGAGTCCCTCCGAATCGAGCAAACCGATCCAAACAGGAATATGAAAAGGGTCTTTTGTCTCCTGTTTAGGAGTTGCAGGACAGGTCTGCTCAAAGGTCAGCGTATACGTCTTTAGATTGGCGTCATAGCTTTCGCTTACATTGAGCCTGGGCGTGCCGGCCTGGCTGTACCACAAACGAAACCGGGCCAGATCAACACCGCTGGCGTCTTCCATGGCCTTCACAAAATCTTCGGTTGTTACCGCCTGTCCGTCGTGTCGCTCAAAATAGAGATCACTGCCCTTACGAAAGGCCTTGTCGCCTAAAAGGGTGTGTATCATGCGGATCACTTCTGCACCTTTATTGTAGATAGTTACAGTGTAGAAGTTGGAAATATCCATATAGGATTCGGGTCGCACGGGGTGGGCCATGGGGCCGGAGTCTTCAGCGAATTGCGCCGTGCGTAATACATTCACTTCGGTAATGCGCTTAACTGCGCGTGAGCCCATATCCGAAGAAAATTCCTGATCGCGATAAACGGTAAACCCTTCCTTTAAACTCAGCTGAAACCAGTCTCTACAGGTAACGCGGTTCCCACTCCAATTGTGAAAATATTCGTGACCAATAATCCCCTCTATATTTTCATAGTCATCGTCCGTCGCGGTCTGGGGCTTGGCCAAGACGCAGGCCGCATTAAAAATATTGAGCCCCTTGTTTTCCATTGCTCCCATATTGAAATGACTGACTGCCACAATCATAAAGATGTCCAGATCGTACTCACGCCCGTACACATCCTCATCCCAACGCATAGAGCGTTTTAACGACTCCAGGGCATGCTCACACTTGTCTAAATCGTGCGCCTCAACGAAGAGCTTGAGCGTTACTTCCCGACCCGATGCAGTGACAAACTTGTCATCTCGATGAACCAAATCCCCCGCTACCAAAGCGAATAAATAACTGGGCTTGGGAAATGGGTCTTGCCACTCCACCCAATGACGTCCATTTTCTAATTCGCCTTGAGCGGTCGGATTTCCATTGGAAAGCATCACAGGACACGTCTTCTTGTCTGCAACAATTTTCGTCGTATAGCGAGTCATCACATCGGGTCGATCAAGGAAATAGGTAATACGCCTGAAACCTTCTGCTTCGCACTGAGTGCAATACATACCGTTCGAAACATACAAACCCTCGAGGGCAGTGTTTTTCTGGGGGTAGATCTCGGTTTCTATTTCCAGTTCAAACTCATCACCTTCTACCGCAATACATATCCCCTCTTCTCTAAAAACAATTTCTTCTTTGTCGACTACCTCGCCATTGAGGCGCAGATTGATTAACTTCAGCTCAGTTCCATCCAGCTCCAGAAGCCCCTTCCCCTCGCCATCGGGATTTCTTCGAAAACGGCTTGTTGTCAGCACACGGGTAAAATCGTTGTGCAAGTCAAACTGCAGATAAGTGCTCTCAATCAAATAGGCGGGCTTCTTATAATCTTTTAAATAGGTGACGGTTGGCGAGGCGTCTTTCATGTTTTCTCCTTAGAACTCTTTCCCTAATCTGATACGAGCAAGCAGGGGACCAGGATGCCTGCAATTTCGAACTATGGTATATTGCGCTGAGCCATGAGCATATCCAACTCTTACTGATGAGGGCAAGATGACACAAGAAGTTGATAACACGCTGATTCACTGTAATAAATGTGGATTTGAAGGAAAAGGGAAGGTCAGCGGTGCCGGGGCCTTCATCTTTATGATTGTGCTTCTTATGGCCTCGGCCTATTTTCTCCCTTTAATCGTTATCGCACTTGGATTT
>Ga0224501_10004343_pt1 | contig 11179 bp, 9 predicted proteins | sample SF_Oct11_sed_USG_4_FD_169105 | JGI IMG/M metagenome (GOLD analysis project Ga0224501, IMG submission 169105) | Sediment microbial communities from San Francisco Bay, California, United States - SF_Oct11_sed_USGS_8_1 | ecosystem: Environmental > Aquatic > Marine > Sediment | place: USA...
AAGGGACGAGGTTCAGAACTACCCGGATGGTATCAAGTTATTGGAGTTCTGCCCCGCGGTGGAGTTCCTCCTTAACGAGCATGGACAGTGTGCCGGGGCAGTGCTTTACAATATGGAAACCGAGGAGTACTATGTGGTGAAGGCAAAAGCGGTAGTGCTGGCTACGGGCGGTTCGGGGCGGCTCCATATCCAGAATTATATGACCACCAACCACTACGGGGCTACCGGTGACGGGCTGGTGCTCGGCTACCGTGCAGGGGTAAAGCTGTGCTTCCTTCACACGGTGCAGTATCACCCCACAGGGGTTGTCTTCCCTGAGCAAGCTGAGGGGCTGCTGATCACCGAGAAATTCCGCGGCGCCGGAGCTAATCTGGTCAATATTGATGGAGAGCAGTTCGTCTATGAGCGTGAACCCCGCGATGTGGAAGCCTCGGGCATTATCCGCGAGTGCTCACCCGATGTGGGCAAAGGAGTTCTTACACCGACCGGCAAGTTTGGCGTCTGGTTGGACTCACCTATGATCGATATGCTGTGGGGCGAGGGAACGGTAGCCAAGGAATTTCCCGGAAAGGTTATCCTTTTCAGAAGGTACGGTATCGACATCAGCAAGGAGCCAATGCTGGTTCACCCCACTCTCCATTATCAGAATGGCGGACTGGCGATAAATGCCAAAAGCGAGACCTCGCTCCCTGGTTTATTTGTAGCGGGTGAGATTGCTGGAGGGATCCACGGCGAGAACCGCCTGATGGGAAATTCCCTCCTCGATGTGACCGTCTTCGGCAGAATAGCGGGGGAAAACGCTGCTGTCTTTGCCAAGCAGAAAGCCAGGGAGGGAAGGCTCACCCTGGAGCATGTCAACAGATATCATAAGGAGTTAGAGGAGGCTGGTATTGTAACCGATAGGGTTGCTCCTATGCTGCTGCCTGACTATAGCAATCCCGAAGTCAGAAAAAAGCAGCTCACCAGCTCTTATTTAGGAACGCTCCGTTGACCGGGCTAAAAATCGACACCAGTGAAAGGTATATCACGTTAGCATCCAGATACCTCTCAAAGTCGATAGGAAGGAGGAATAAGGATGGTCTTTGAACCTAAAATTGTGGGATTTCTTTGCAACTGGTGTTCCTATGCGGGAGCGGACCTGGCGGGTACTTCCCGAATGACCTATGCACCCAATGTTCGACCCATAAGGGTAATGTGCAGTGGCAGGGTTGATCCCACATTTGTCATAAAAGCCTTCTTGGAGGGAGCGGATGGAGTCCTTGTTGCGGGCTGCCACCCACCCTCTGACTGCCACTATCAGGAAGGTAACCTGAAGACAATGAGGCGCATCCCTCTGCTCAAGAAGATGCTAAAGCAAATGGGAATCGAGGAGGGACGTCTCCGTCTGGAATGGGTCTCCGCTTCCGAAGGGGCGAAGTGGGCCAGAGTGGTAAACGAGTTTACCGAGCAGGTCAGGACTCTGGGTCCCCTCAATTGGAAAGTTCCCCAGCCCAAAGGAGGGAAACATTAGAGATGGAAAAATACAAGTTAGCATTTTATTGGGCTTCCAGCTGTGGGGGATGTGAGGTTGCGGTATTGGATATCCATGAGAACATCCTCAAGGTGATAGAGATTGCCGATATCCTCTTCTGGCCGGTAGCTTTGGACTTCAAATATAAAGATGTGGAGGCGATGAAGGATAACCACATTGATGTCTGCTTCTTCAATGGGGCTATCAGGATGTCTGAGCAGGAGCATTTAGCCCACCTGTTGAGGAAGAAGTCCAAGATAATGGTGGCTTTCGGCGCCTGTGCCTGTCACGGCTCAATACCCGGACTGGCTAACTTTTTCTACCGCGATGAGGTAATGAATCGGGCTTATCTGGAAACTCCCTCAACAGTCAATCCCGAAAACATACTTCCCCAGGAAGTTACCAAGGTTAAAGAAGGGGAGATAACCATTCCCGAGTTTTATGATACGGTTCATACCCTTGGTCAGACAGTAAAGGTTGACTACTTTGTCCCCGGTTGCCCACCGGTACCTGACCAGATAATGACCCTGGTGGAGGCTCTCATCAAGAAAGAGCTGCCTCCGGAAGGCTCAGTTATCGCCGGGGATAAGACCCTCTGCGACACATGCGAGCGGTTGAGAGAGGAAAAGATTGTCCCCCAATTTAAGCGCCTGGTAGAAGTCATACCCAACAATGAGAAGTGCTTCCTGGAGGAGGGGATAATATGCTGCGGACCGGCTACTCGCAGTGGCTGCGGCAACCGGTGCATTAATGCTAACCAGCCCTGCCGGGGCTGCTTCGGCCCCGCGCCGGAGATTCACGACCAAGGGGCAAAACTCCTGAGCGCCATAGCCTCCATAAGCTCCATCAACGAGGAGGAGAGGGTAGGAGAGTTTGTCAACTCCATCCCCGACCCGGCTGGTTATTTTTACCGATTTACACTGCCCTACTCGATGTTGAAACGAAAGCTAATCAGGGAGGAGAAGAAGTAATGAAACGAATAACCATCGACCCTGTTACCCGACTGGAGGGACACGGAAAGATAGAGATCTTCCTTGACGAGGAGGGGGAAGTTGCCAACGCTTATATGCAAATCCCCGAATTTCGGGGGTTTGAGAAGTTCTGCGAGGAGCGCCCCGCCGAGGAGCTTCCCCGCATAACCCCGCGCATATGCGGTGTCTGTCCTCCGGCACACCATCTGGCGTCCACCAAAGCCTGCGACGCCCTGTGGAAGGTTGACCCCCCCTCGCCTGCCAAGAAGCTCCGGGAACTCTTCTACAGCGCCTACTACTTTGCCGACCACCTGCTGGCTATCTACTATCTGCAGGGACCAGACCTGATTGTCGGTCCCACTGCTCCTGCCGCTAAAAGGAACATATTGGGAGTTATCGAAAAGGTAGGGCTTGATGTCGGCAAAGAGGTGATAAAGCATCGTGCTTACGGGCAGAAGATACTGGAGATGCTGGGCGGAAAGCCGATTCATCCCACCTGGGGTATCCCCGGAGGGGTCACCAAAGGGTTCACCGAGGAGGAGAGGGCTCAGGTAGAGGAGATGGCCAAGTCGGCGGTGGAGTTCGGCAAGTTCACCCTGAAAGCGATAGACGACATAGTGCTGAAGAACAAGGAGTATGTCGACCTCATCCTCAGTGACCCTTATACCATTTCCAGCTACTATATGGGGCTGGTGGACAACAATAATAAGGTCAACTTCTACGATGGGGATATCCGAGTGGTAGACCCTGAGGGGAAGGAGTTTGCCAAGTTCAAGCCTCATGAGTACCTGGACTTCATAGAAGAGCGGGTGGAACCCTGGACGTATCTGAAGTTCCCCTATCTCAAAGGTGTCGGCTGGAAAGGCTTCGTTGGAGGCAAGGACAGCGGTGTCTATCGGGTAGCCCCCTTAGCCCGCCTCAATGCGGCGGATGGGATGGCCACCCCGCTGGCGCAAGCAGAGTATGAGAGATTCTATGAGACGCTGGGAGGGAAGCCTGTTCCGCACACTCTGGCCACTCACTGGGCACGGGCAATTGAACTAATGTACGCCGCCGAGCGCTTGCTTGAGCTGATCCAGGATGAGGAGATAACCAGCGATAACATCCGCATTATTCCCACCGAGACGCCTACCGAGGGAGTGGGGGTGGTGGAGGCATGTCGAGGCACACTCTATCATCACTACCAGACCGACCCCGATGGCATTATCACCAAGGTCAATCTCATTGTAGCCACCGTGAATAACAACGCCGCCATATGCATGTCCATCAAGAAAGCCGCGCAGGGAGTCATCAAGAAGGGGAAGGTGGACGATGGCATACTGAATATGGTGGAGATGGCCTTCCGAGCTTACGATCCCTGCTTCGCCTGCGGCACCCACACCCTGCCGGGGCAGATGCCCCTGGAGGTCAACATATACAATCACCACCAGGAGCTGATAAAGACTTTCAGGAGATGAAGATATTGGTCCTCGGGCTGGGAAACCCCATCCTGACGGATGATGGGGTGGGGATTTATGTAGCCAGGGAGCTCCAAAAACGGTCCATCCCGAAAGGTGTAGTAGTGGAGGAATCATCCCTAAGCGGTTTCTATTTGATGGACCTCCTCCTCGGGTATGATAAAGCGATAATTATTGATTGCGTAAAGACAAAGGGAGGAAAAGTAGGCGAGATTTACTCCTTCAAACCCGAGGCGTTTGATAGGTCTGTTCATCTCACTTCCGTTCACCAAACAAACCTGGCGACAGCTATGAAATTTGGGAAGCAGATTGGACTGAAAGTGCCCAAGGAAATCATCATCTTTGCAGCAGAAATAGCAGATAATCAAACATTCTCCGAAGAGTGCACCCCCCTGGTTCAGAAAGCCATCCCCAGAGCGGTGCGTTTGGTGGAGAAAGAACTCCTTCGCATGGTAAAGGGCTGAAGAGGGATTTGCCCTTACTTATCAGATCTCAACACCATGTCTGACTCTTTTCGAAAAAAAACTTGCTTCTCAGGCAAAGGGTTCCTTTCAAAGGCGGCTTTAGCTGTGGCAAACCCTCTGAATGAGAGAAGCTAAAAAGGCAAGATGACTTCAGGGCGAAGCTTCCAGCAGGAGTATCCCACTCATAACGAAGGCAGCGGTGGTTATTACCGTCTGCAGGAGAATCCCCACATTTGCCAGGGCATTCATCTGAAGGGCGAAGAAGAGGAAGGTAAGCACCACCATGGCAGCCTGCAGGATAAAGATGCTGCCCACCCACCTTTCCGCCACATTCCCTCGTCGGAAAGCAAGCCCCCAGAGGATGAAAAAGAGAAATCCCATCCCCAGGAGGGGATAAAAGATAGATTCACCTACCAGGTTCAGAAGGGTCACCTTAGCCTGAAAGGCTTCGTCAATCCTCCTGCCGGGGTCGGAAACCATATTAATAATCCCACCCGTCATGGCGCTGAGCAGGAAGACCCCTATCAAGTATATTAAGCCAAACCCCAATCCCACCATTGCTCTCCCCGGAGCCTTCTCCTTCAGGAAGAGAGCTATGCCTATAAGGGCGGGGAGCAAGAAGAAGAGGGAGATATATTCAAGCAGGTGCCCCGCCCGAATTCCCCCTCTGCCGTAAATCTCAATGAGTCCTTCGGGGATTGAAGGGGTTCCCGAAGAAAATCCCAGAGCTGCGCTATGGGTTATGTATGCAGCTAATCCCAGGATGCCAAAAATTATGGCACACCAACCCGTCCAGCGGAAAAGGGCTTTATTGACCATCGTCTCTCATACCTCTCTTTTTTAATCAGATCAGCCTTTTAAAATTCCTACCTTATTCTCACCCCTATCAGAGTAGCCAGGATAAGGACCACGCCGCTGCCCAACAAACAACCGCTCATCTTCCCCAGAGCCGAACTGAGAGGGAGGCGGGATTCCTCTATACCCTTGCTCCGCAACCACTCGGCAATACTCCCCTCAAAAAATCCTGCTATCCCATCGGTGATGGCATCCCCAATTACACTCCCGACAATCGCTCCCAGCACTCCGAACATCGTCCCCCCGGCTATAGCCGGGATGGTGAGCAGCCCGGTATCCATGGCACCGAAGACCATATCGGGTATCATCCTTGTCATGTTGAGGCGACACAGTTTGGCGGCAATTAAAGGCAGGGTGCATAGAGCCAGAACCACTCCTCCCACATACCACCCTCTTTGCAGGGTATGATAGGCTACTCCGCCAAACAGGATACAGAGAATCGAGACCACAACAACCTCTTTTAACTTCTTCATATCCTCCTCCCTTAGCTGTTCAACAATTTAGTGCTCGCTTTGTTAAAGATCATCTTAAAATGAACTGGCAGACCTTATTATAGCAAAACTCTCTCATGGAGATTTTCCCTTTCAGCTTTATTATAATATAGGAAAGGAGGGCGGTCACCCCTTCAAGGAAGAGAGAACTCTATCAGGCGTCTCTCCCGATCCACCCGTGCTACGATCACCGTGAGGTGTTCGCCCAGTTGAAGCACCTTCCCTGTGCGCTCCCCTTTCAGCCGGTAGTGGCTCTCGTCGTAGTGGTATCGGTCGTCCCCCAGAGCCGAAATCGGTAGGAACCCTTCCACAAAGTACTCTTCCAGCTCCAGATGGAGACCACTGCGGTCGATCTCCTTGATGAAGGCGGGACACTCCTCGCCGACTCTATGGGACATAAATTTCACCTTTTTCCACTCTATCAGTTCCCGCTCCGCTTCAAAGCTTGCTCGCTCCCGGTCTGATGACTGGCGGGCAATTTCGCCGAGCTTATGGGATGAATATCCTCTCCTCCCAACCTCCCCCTCCGACCGCTGAAGAAGGTTTTTAAGGAGTCGGTGGACGACCAGGTCGGGGTACCTCCTTATGGGTGAAGTAAACTGGGTGTAGATGGGCATAGCCAATCCATAATGTCCACTATTCTTTTCCGAATAATGCGCCAGCTTAAGGGTGCGAAGGAGCGAATAAACGACAATCGGCTCCTCGGGCTTCCCCTCTACTTTTTTTACAATGTCCTGGAGAGATTGAACCGGGGTCGGCGAGAGGGAAGAAGGGAGATGGTAGCCAAAGCGGGTGATAAACATGCTAAATTTGGCTATTTTTTCCGGATCGGGCTCATCGTGCACCCGATATAAAGAGATGGGGTTATGGGTGAAAAGGTGAGCGGCTACGGTCTCGTTGGCGGCTATCATAAACTCCTCGATTATCCGATGAGCGATATTCCTGCGGGTCTTTACAATGCTGGTCATCTCCCCCCTATGGTCCACGATTATGTCCGGCTCTGGCAAGTCGAAATCGAGGCTTCCCCTTTTCTGCTTTTGCTCCAGCAGAAGGTGGCAGAGCTCCTCCATAAGCTCAAGACTCTCCAGCAAATGAGCGTATCGCTGTCGCAGAAAAGTGTCTTTGTTAACCAGCAACTTCTTAACCGCGTTGTATGTCATACGCTCTTTGCTGGTGATGACCGAGGGGTGGAAACTGTAGCCTACCCGGTTGCCCTGCGAATTAAATTCCATCACCACCGAAAGGGTGAGGCGGTCGGCCAGGGGATTTAAGCTGCAGATGCCGCTGGAGAGTTGTCGGGGGAGCATAGGGATACTTTTATCAGGGAAGTAGGTGCTGGTACCCCGCCGGAATGCCTCACTGTCGATAGGACTCCCCTCCGCTACATAATGTGAGACATCGGCGATATGGACCCCCAGCTGATAGTTTCCGTTGGGAAGCTTTTCCACGGAGACGGCATCGTCAAAGTCCTGGGCGCGCTCCCCATCAATAGTGATGGTGGGCAGATGCCGAAAGTCTGTTCTGCCGGCAATTTCCTCCTCATTAACTTCCGAAGGAAGGGCATCTGCCTCCTTAAAGACATTTTCCGGGAATTGGTAGGGGATATCGTACTTCCTTATAATCACCTCCACATCAATACCGGGCTCCTCCGGGTAGCCCAGCACTTCCTTCACTGCTCCTTCAGGCGGGCGAGCTGAGGAGGGATATTTTATTATATCGGCAATTACATAAACTCCCTCCCGGGCATCACCCTTTTTATCCGGGGGAACAAAGACCTGTGGGAGCTCCCCCGCGTCGATGGGAATAATCCAACCATGTTTTCCCTGAGGCTTATACAATCCGGTTATCTTATGCGGAGCCCGCTCGATGACCCTTACTACGGAACCCTCGGGCTTATAGCCCTTTCTTGCCCCTTTCTCTATTTTCACCAGCACACGGTCGCCGCGGAGTGCTCCCTTGAACTTATGGGAGCTGATGTAAATATCGGATTGACTCTCTATCTCCGGGGTCACCCATCCATATTTTCGGTAGTCTTTATACCATAGCCGCCCGGGGATAAGCCTCATCCTGCCGGACAGGGCATACTTATCCCCTCTTACTTTGACCAACCTCCCTTCGGATACCAGCTTTTCCAGAAGCTTCTTGAACTCCTGCCGGTCCTTCCGCTCGACCTTCATCTGCCGAAGTAAACCCCGCCACGATATGGGAGCTTTTATAGAAGCCAATATCAGGCGAGCTAAATTCTCTCTATCCGGTAGCATCGCTCTCCAAAATTTATGAAAATTAACCTTTATGATAGCATTAGTTCTGTTCCTCTGAAAGAGAAAGATAGCGGCAAGCTTCGGTTAAATGAGGGCTTAATAACTCACCTTTTTTAGGTGCGAAATCTATTTTTATACGTACAGCTCATCCTTCCCAACTGCTGACGAAAACACTGAGCTGCCCCCCCATTATAGATCCCCTCTCTTTAAATGATGATAAAAGAAACCGACTTGGTGGTGGTAGCCTGGGTGGTGAGGTCGGTAATCACAATCTCAAAGGTGTAACTCCCAGGACTAAGCTTGAAGAGCTGGAGGGGCAAGGGTTGGCTCACCGTGGTCATCTGGTATTGTAAGGGGAACTGACCAATAGTAGAGCCATCCTTTTTGATAATATAATCTGCCTTTAAAGAGGGACTCTGGGTTTGAGGGTCGAGCCCTGCTCCAGACACCAGAAAGACAAACTCAATCTGGTCCTCCGCCTGGAATTTGTTGTCAAAGTTTATCTGGTAGGCCACATTCCCGAAGCTGAGGCCATCGTAGATGGTGACAGCCTCCAGTACCGAGCCTGGTTTACGGAGCAGCGCTTTTGCCAGAATAATATCGCTAACCGACAGCTTATCCGGTGAAAAATTGGGCACCACAAGAGGCTTCATCAGGGTGGTCATTTTGCCATCCACCTCGTTTCGGAGCCCAAAGTAGAGATAATACTCCCCCGGGGGTATGAACAGGGAGACCGACCACAGGTAGGCTCCCTGCTGGAAACTCTCCAGCTGGGGGTCGGTCAGATAGAGTTGCATGGGCAAATAAAAGTAGGGAGCTACTACCTCTCCTTCCGGGGAGCGGACGGTCCCGAAAGCCTTTAGCAGCGCCTCATTTCCTCCGGTCTCTTTCCCAAAGGATATATCTGCCCCCAGGACTTCGAATATCAAGGGACAATAGGTGAGGTTCTCCTTGGTATAAAAATAGTTGACCTTGAACTTCAGTGGTATTTCCGAGCGGGCTGCCCCTTCGTCAATGAGCTGCTGCAGAGCCTCAAATTCCGGAGATTGAACCTGCTCCTCCTGCTGGGCTGCCGAAGGAGGGGACAACTGCAGACAATTCTTCGTTCCTTCGCCAGACTCCTTTCCCTCAATAGCTACAAATGAAAAGAGCATTAAAACAGCAAAGCTGACTCCAGTGATGAAGATTAAAACATGCTTCATTTATTCCTCCTCTCTGATCTCAGTAAAGGGGTTTACGCATCTGACCCCTATAACAACATCGCTTGCCAACGCTTTCCTTTCGAGATGACTTAATAAATTTAATTAATTATAATATAAAATCCCTGCTCGGTCAAAGGTAATTTCTCCCTATCCGGAGGATGAACCTTGACAAGCCTCAGGGATTAAGTTATTCTTTTTATTGATAATTGTATTGCATGTTGACAAAATTTAAGAGGTAGTATGAGATAATGAGAAAAAGGGCATTGGCCACCCTTGTGCTCATCTTCTTGATGGCAGCAGGAGCTGGCCGCGGTGGAAAATTCTGGGAAGAGAAGCCGTTTACCGAATGGACGGAGATGGAGGTTCGCAAGCTCCTCTTCGACTCTCCCTGGGTCAAGAAGTGGAGATATGCTCTCTCAGAGAAAGATATAATCTCCCGTGACACCACTATTTTTGGCGAAGAGTCCAACAAGAGGGTCCCCATCAACCCACCCGTCTTTCCCCCGGAGGAGGAGCGGTCCCCAGAGCAAACCTATTACATCTCCTGGGTTTCAGCTTTACCCTGGAGACAGGCTATTGTTCGCTATAACCAGCTGCAGGGGCAGCCGCTGGATGTAATTCAGATAGAAAGATTCCTTAATACCACCGAGAGCTACATTCGGATAAATATAACCACCAGTGACCCTGAGCTTCTTAGCCTCACTTTGAGGGATAAGATAATGAAGATGACCTATCTGCAGACCAAGACCGGAAAGAAAATCCCGGTGCTTGATTACCATCCTCCCACAAGGGAGAACCAGAGAGTTGCCCTGTTCATTTTTCCCCGAGAAGAGGATGGAAAACCCCTCATCACCCTTGAGGATAAGGAAGTAACCTTTTCCACCCGATTGGATAACCTTACCCTCAGGTGCAAATTCAAACTGAAGGATATGGTAGTCAACGGGGAGCTGGAGATTTAGCCCTTCTTAATGGGTACTCCTCTTCTATAGCTCAAGCCAGCACCACTCCTTGGTGAGCGGAGTTTTGTTTAAGACCTCGCCACGGTTCGGTCTGGTGATTATGGTTCCACCGTGGTTGTATCCGTATCCACCCTCAGGATTGTAAAGCCCCGGCTCATTAGAGAAAGCCATTCCCTCTTCCAGTACAATGTAATCACCCAGTGCCAGATAGGGAGCCTGGTGCCCCTCCATCCCAATTCCGTGAGCCGGTCGGTGGTAGATGTACTTCTCCAGCCCCGCATTTCGGGCGTGGTCGATAATCTTCTTGGCTATATCACGACCCACCGCTCCCACTATTTGCAGCTCAGCCTGCATGAGGGTCATCTCAGTGTGGACCTCCCACATCTTTTTCGCCTCGTCGGTCATGGGGAGGATGTGGCAGGCGCGATATCCTTCTCCCCCGTAGCCCCCTATTCTCCCTCCGCCGGAGAATTGCATGGCCTGCCCTTTCTGAATCCTGTTGTGATGCTCCTGATTGGGATGGGGATAAGCAGTGCCCACACCACAACGGCAGCTAATGCCGACGCGACAACCCACGGCAGTATGGGGGCGACCATCCCGCTTGATATCCCGCATCAACAGGTCGGTGCCATACTTGGTGGCCATCATCCCCACCTCATAATCGGTGGTGTCGGTGCCGTGCTTGAGCACATATTCACGGGCGAACTCCAGGGCTTTATCCTCGTAGAGCTGTGCTCTGCGCATGAGCTCGATCTCTTCGGGGGTCTTGCGGATACGCATATCATGAACCAGTTTACCCACCGGCTTGAAAGAAGAACGGGGAAGGGCTTTCTTCATGTTGTCCATGGTGGTGGGACCAACCTCATGCTCTATGCCCACCACCCTGGTATCATAACCCCGCTTATCGATGGCTTTAAGCACATAGACCAGATGGTCGCGTGTCCCCTGCGGATTGTCAAAGCCGCCTGTCTCGGCGGTGGGGAAATCGAAGTACCACTCGTAATCCTTT
>Ga0224501_10004344_pt1 | contig 11173 bp, 7 predicted proteins | sample SF_Oct11_sed_USG_4_FD_169105 | JGI IMG/M metagenome (GOLD analysis project Ga0224501, IMG submission 169105) | Sediment microbial communities from San Francisco Bay, California, United States - SF_Oct11_sed_USGS_8_1 | ecosystem: Environmental > Aquatic > Marine > Sediment | place: USA...
GATTAGGCTCCGCGCTTTTAAAAATGTGTTTTCAGAGGGTGCCAAGTTTGCCATCTTTAGCACAGATTTAAGAGCACTTCTGCTGTGTCTATTGCACTGTAACTTGACTCAGGTAGGTTTCGAGACATGCTGATTCTGATCAGCCAAAACAAATCTAACGGTGATTAATTTGTTCGCAGAAAAACTTGGGCTTGACCGGGATTTGAACCCGGGACCTCTCGCACCCAAAGCGAGAATCATACCCCTAGACCATCAAGCCACGCCGTATATACAAAAACTGTTAATAAACATACACACACGTTTTTTAACGCATGATTAACTGCAGCCGTTCGTCAGGCTGTCATCCTTCTGTTCCAGGTGAATGCGATGCTGGATATTACTGTATAACTCGTGCTACCACTCCATCACCAAACACCACTGACTGGCGAGGAGGTCCGTGTCCTCAGGGCTACTATTGTCCCATGGGAAGTGGTAACTACATACCGTGCCCAAAAGGGACATTTGGAGATAGAGATCGTCTCCCTTCAGAGTATGACTGTACTTGGTGTCCACCAGGAGAATTCTGTGCTCTCTCTGGAATGTCCGCGCCTAATGGGTCATGTGTAGCTGGCCATTACTGCAGCAATAGGTGAGTTGAATGAAATAAGGTTCTTCAACCAAAACTCCAAAGAGCCTAAAGTGAGTTTATCACAAGAGGATTGCAGTGATAATCTTCTCTCCTGACTTCGTTCCATTGACTAGACCAGATACTGCTTCAATCTGATTTAATTTAATTTTTTTATTTTACATGGATAACTTGAATGAGACCATAGATCTGTTTTTACACTGGAGCCGGTGCCAGGAACAGAGCCCAGTTGACAGCTCAGTTCAAAATCAGGGGTAACTTCTGTAATGATTGCTTCTGCAGATCTTCTGAAGCGAACCCGATTGGTGAGACATTTGGTGATCTTTGTCCCGTCGGACATTACTGCCCTACCCACAGCTACGCTCCAACTCCATGCTCTGCTGGTACTTATAACCCTGATGTGGGCTCTATCGACGAGACCTCCTGCCTCAGTTGTCCGACCGGTAAATACTGTGAGCTCGCAGGCCAAGCAAACTACACTGGAGACTGCGACCCAGGTACGTGAAATATGATGATGTTCCTAGTCTTCGCTGGTCACTAATAGTTTAGACACATCTTAGTTCTTACTGTGTAACTACTGGAGCTGTCAGAGTGTGACAATATACATTTGAAGAGTTCTATATAGTGAGAAGCTGGCCTACTTTTTATGGTGACATTATAAAATAACGAGTTAAACAACACATTGGGGTCCAAATACACCTTTGAAAATACATTGCCTCTGGGTCTGCGTTAATACAATGCATATAGTCCGTATCACGGGATAGCTCGGAGGGAGAGCGTAATGCACAACCTGGGTCTGAACCCCAATCATGGCTAACTCCCATTGGGAGTGTAAGCTTCTCACATTAATCTTGCTCAATAAAAAGATCCACACTGAGGTGAAGCATTGATACTGGCTGGCTTCAAATACAACTCGTAAAAATAATCATAATGTTCATTCACTGCAGGTTACTATTGCCTGGGTGGCTCTGATACTGCCACACCGATGAACTCTACCATGGGTGACACATGTCCAGCTGGCAGTTATTGCCCCCAGGGTTCAGCCAATCATATCTACTGTGCTAATGGTACTTACACTAACTACACCGGAGCTAGCAGCTGTGATATCTGCCCTGAAGGGTTCTATTGCATCAGACGATCTGTTGCTGATATCTGCCCCACTGGTGAGTAATGGTAATCTCATCCCTCCATGACAGAACATCTGTTAGGACTGATGCAAAAAAGTTGGCCTCCTCAGTCTATTTGGCCACTGTTTTCCAGGGTGTGTCGTTGGGGAGGGGGTTTTCTGTTTACGCCCGTGTGCCCCAAGAGAAGGTTATTCTATGAACATCCTCCTTTATTCAACATCGCAAACCAAAGTCTTGACCAGGTGTACAGAGATGACTCCCACTAAGATTGGTTGTGCCTAACCGTTGACTGGTTGTCTATTATCTTAACTGCGAATAAATAGTGGCTCATCCCACTAAAAGGAGTATTCTGCTAGAATCATTCATTGCCAATCCAACAATAATTTTGGGGTTAACCCGGAATTCGGCCTGGGACCTCTCACACCTGAAGCAAAAATCACACCTCTAGACCATCAGACTACGCGAATTGGTTATTTAACGGGGCAATATTCAAATTACCACTCTCCCTATAAGCCATTAACTTTTTGGATTTATCCGGGGCTTGGCTGGGGTAGGAGCCCGAGATGTCTGTTCACACCAAGAACATGAGTTTGAGAAAAGATTACTATCTCTATATAAAACATCAACTAACTGCCATTGTGTGACAATCTTTTGGTAATGACAGGCTTTTATTGTCCGTACGGAACTGGCGAAAATCTACAAATGTGTCCTGCTGGAACTTACAATCCTGTGGAGGGGATAGCTGCGGAGAGTGACTGCACTCAGTGCGACCCTGGTTCATACTGCCAATATCCAGGATTATCTAACTACACCGGCCTATGTGCTCCAGGCTATTACTGCACTATTGGTAAATTTTGTTCTACTTGGGCACTTGGTATGCCTTATTTAACAGATCTCCTAAACCTGAAGCTCGATGGAGTGGTAGATGCTAGGAATTATGTGAGAAACTCAGTCTCACAGCGGGCATCCAGACTAGGACTTGAACGCACAATTCTTTCAATCTAGAGCCGAGCGCTCTGGGCATTCCAGTATGCGCTATAGTCCCAAAAGTTGAAAACACCGCCCGGCTTTCTTGCTGCTGGTAGTCAAACCAAAGAGTAACTGCAGTCCAAAGATGGCCTAATCTCTTTCTCAATGTTTGAGAATTGCGGTTCTTTCAGCATCAGATCGAGTAGACCACTACCACATGCCAAACTCAGTAGTACTAACCTGGAGAAAGGCATTCGACGTGTAAACTTTTCGACCCATCGGCCGAACATCTGCCATAGAGCCCCTCGAAAGCTTTAGGAGTACAGACAAAGAAACCCATGGCTTGTTAAATTTGTGATAGAATGAAGTAGTCAACATAGATTTAGGCAAGATTTCCCAGGACTGTCAGTTAGAGGCCCAGTTGAAAGGGGCTTTACAAGTAGTCCGTTGCATGACAAGTTTACATGGCGAGTGCCTATCTCCGGGTTAATACCACTGAATTTGGCATGTGATAGTGCTCCATACAATCTGATACTAAAAAACCACAATTTCAATGTCATTGGCAAGCAGATCAGGCTAAGTTTCAACTGTAGAAACTCATTGGTTTGACCATCAGCAGGAAAAAAGCCAAGGCCGTTTTCAACTTTCCCGACAAAAGGTAATACTTTCCATGGGGCAGTTGCGCTCCCTGATGAGGAAAACTCTAAGTTATGAAGTGCAATTTTTTTAGCATTATATGATAGGCGATCGATCGACAAATATAAGCGATTCTTTTGTATTAATTTAATTACCTTTTGCGATAGGACTTGTATTTTTTCATTGCCCTAGTATTTATTTTACATATACAAGTTATTTTTAGTCAAGCCATGACAGCGTATTTAAAAATAATTAACTAAACTGAACTAAACTACATGAAGATCTCCCACCGGTCTAATGATTGACTCATCTTGACATTCTGGTTTTCTCCTAGTTCATGTAACCAGCCCATTTATTTGGCAGGCGTCAACACAATTGCTCCGAGTGCCAATAACACAGGATTAGGAGGCGAATGTATGCCCGGCTACTACTGTCCAGAAGGAAGTGAGAGGCCAATCTCCTGTCCACCTGGAGAGTACAGGTAACCAAGCTCTTGTAATCCGAAGCTGGTAATTAAAACACAAGAGTGAATGAATAAATAAATGAATAATTGAATGAACCAATCACTCAATCAATCAGTCAATAAATCAATCAATTGGTTGATCATCCATGCAGTCATTCAATCAATCAAGTCACCAATCACTCAACCGATCAAACAGTGAAATCTAACCTAGGAACAAGAAGATACATTATAAACTTTGACAGCTCAGTGGTGTCCACTGTCCTTTTTAGTTCAATATGGAGACAAGCTACATGTAGTCAGTGTGATCCTGGATTCTACTGTTTGGAGAACTCTACTCACTTTGATTACCAAGTCTGTCCACCTGGTCACTATTGTCCTGCGGGAACCACTCATCCATATGAGAATCCATGTCCGAAAGGAACTTACAATCCAATCAATGGCACAGACTCCATCAATGACTGCCTTGACTGTCCTCCTGGCCAGTACTGTGAAAGTAAGTCTCACTTTTCATATAGTGATACTGTGATAGTAAGTTGAACTTCCATCTCACAACAATGTCTCCTGAGTTTGGTTCCCAGTTTTGACCAAAAATGATTTGCAACCTAGTCCTGCAGAACGAAACCGATCAACTGTATGTTAGCATAGGATTTGCTGTTGCCTAAGACCTTCTGCTTGCATGGCGACACAATCGAGCATATTACAAGCTAGCTCCTGATCAGCGATTGTCATGATTGACTAGAAAATTGAACCAACAACGATTTAGGTTCCTACACCCACGCGAGAATCCAACTGTTTGAATGCTACTCTCAAAATTATACAAAAATCCCTCTGTTTTCTTTTACCAGCTGCAGATTTTAACAAATATTATTTTCTTTACAGCTGATGGCATAGACGCGCCTACTGGTAATTGTTCGGCAGGTTGGTACTGCACCGGCAGATCATTTGAACAACAGCCAACACCGCCTACCAACGCCACTGATTTGGGCACCTGCGTCTGCCCAGCAGCCAACTATACAGGAGGCCGGTGTTGGCCAGGAACATTCTGTCCTGTAGGATCTGATTATCCTGTGGATTGTATCGAGGGAATGTACTGTCATGTGAGTTTCTCTATTCCCAGGAATTTGCAAACGCTTTTCATGTTTGTGATGCCTCGATTTCTGACATGCTAACTTGTACCTGAAAGCAGTATGCAATAGTGAAAAGTGGCAAACAAGTCTTCACTTAAAGTTTGTTTAAATTGGGATTCAGGCGCAACCATCAAAATTCAGAAACCGATTCCGAGAAGTTTGACTGTAGTCTATGTATGTAAATGCTTTAATATCAGGACTGTGCCGCCAACACGTACCTCACAAGTTTGCAATTAGGTCAAGACATTTAATCGGATTGTGTTTTCATCCTCCAGGTTCAAGCCCAACAATCAATATCTGAGACCAAACTTGTTATCGGCGCAGCGGACTGAACAAACCATTATTTTTAGAATAAATTTTACAGGAAGATAATACTTGAGAAGGACTGAATCTGAACCCCTACTCCGTGTGGGGAAATGGAAATGTAGTCCCTCGCCTTAACCACTCGGTCGCCTCACCCCCAAAAACTTAGCTTTTGACATTCCCCTGAACTATGGCCAGTTTACCATGATCATCTCTCCAGTCTTCATCTTGTTTAGGAGTTGTTTCTCCCTTCACAATTATTGGCATTGTGTAATAAAGTACATTGTTGCACATTTGATTCTTTACACAGGAGTGGGAATTGTCGTCTCCCCAAGATTACTGTGACCCCGGATCTTACTGCCCTGGTGCGGCTATCAGTGCTACGGAGATTATTTGCCCAGTTGGTCATTATTGTGGGAGTGGCTCGAATCAACCTACTCCGTGTCCTAGTGGTACTATGAGTAATGAACTTGGAAACCCGAACATAACATACTGTGAGGCCTGTACTGCTGGCTACTACTGTGCCGGTACAAACAACACCAATGTGACGGGTAAGGTGATAAAATGATGTCCACTGTTTGTAATTTGCATCAGCAAAAGACTTTTCATTATTTAGCCTCTGTTTAGTTACCAGTCTGCGTCAGCCTCTAGGCTAGGGGCTGGAGAACCTGGAATCAAATCCCATTCATTCGCAATAGATTCCCACTGTGGTATGAGCTCCTCACATTAACCCAAGCTAAACCAAAAACACGCCCAGTATGAGTTGATTCTCAGGACAAAAAAGCATTCAATGACACTACTTAGTGAATCTCTTTGGTTTATTTTAGCCCCCTGTGATCCGGGATATTATTGCCCGGCTGGCCAATCAGAACCAAGCCCAATGGATTATAACTGCACTATTGGTCATCATTGTCCGTTAGGGACACCACTGCCCATTGCGTGCCCACCTGGCTACTACCAAGATGAACTTCTGCAACCGAGCTGCAAGGACTGCCCGCCTGGCAGGTGGGTGTGACTTTTCATACGCTCTTTGTGAATACAAAGGCAAAGCCTTGTATAGGTTCTTACACCTGGGTATCATATTCCATTCTGATACAGGATTGTGTTATAATCATAACCCCCTTCTTGCGTCCTTTGTTTTGTTCTATGTGTGAGCTTGGCCATCTTATTTGACCTCCTAAAGGCGCATTCTGACTAGCCTGATTAACCGGTTGGTATGGCTTACTGATTCTGAGAAGAAAACTAGCTAATGCAATGTCCCGATTGTCTTTCTGCGGGCTTTTACGTCATAGTCTATCCGCATTACAATTGGTCAAGCATTGACCAATAGGATTGCGGTAGGTCGTTTGTGCGGAGTACCGCGTTTCCGGTGTGACGTCTCTAAGTTACTACGATTGTTCTTTGTTACGACGCCCCGAAAATGAGGCAAGATAAAAGGTGTGCGATGATTAGTCCTTGTCGAGTCGCAGATTATTGGTCACTGCCTTTGCTTGATTTTGATTGACTTAAACTATAAGGTTCATCGGCAGGTTTTGACTGATCGCCAAAGAGTTCAAATCTTACCGATTGGCCTTTACCGATGGGCTACCAGTGAACAATTCGACTGGTAAGCCCTACTGGCCGGATAATCCGTCTAGTCTGAATGCACCTTTCGCCTAACGCTTGTTCTGGGGCTGGAAATAAACTGAAGGGCTCATACTCCGAGTGAAAGCCTAGCATGGCCATGCTTGAACGCAAAATCTGTTGATGGTACTTACAGTTACTGCGATCCTGTCGAGGCTTCAGTGACTGCAGGATACACAACAGGTGTTGTCACCCCTGCTATATGTCCCCAAGGACACTTTTGTCTGCTAAACACGGAGACATCAAATGAGCATCCGTGTCCCATCGGATCTTACGGCAACCGAACATCACTGGAAACAGCTAACGAGTGTAATCTCTGTGATGGTGGCTGGTACTGTCCAACTGAAGGTGAGTTTAACATGAAAACTGCCCAGTGCTTACTGCTTGCACGTTTCTCTCATAAAGGAGATCCACCCGTAGAGTTATTCTCTCTCTGGACACGGATATAAGCAGAGAGTCTCTCAATGACTCACCCTGGGAAGCGCTGATCCAAATGAATTCAGTAGGCCAATTTTTGCAACACTTCTGATAGCTGTTCTGTCATGGAGACACAAAATTATTATTACTGCGTGTGGAATGTACTCTTTTCAAACTCCTAGAATAGAGAACTATTCATTTAGATCTTTGAATTTTCGGTCTTTAAAACACAAAACCATAGAACTTTCTTATCAATCTGTTGGTAGGTATACTCTATGTATTAGTCTTAGCCGGTTTTATGCAAATCAGCATGAAATATCCCCAAAAGGTAAAACGCCCACTCTGTCTTCTTACAGTATACAACAGTTTTCATTTTTCACAGGCTTGACAGAACCATTTGCTTTGTGCAATGCTGGTTTCGTTTGCTACCTCGGAGCCTCCACTCCAGCACCTACTGACAACTCTACGGGTTACGAGTGCTTGCCTGGATATTACTGTCCTGAGGGCAGTGTACAGGGTACCAAGTGCCCATTGGGGACATTCAGCGCTTCATATGGGCTGGAGAATGTGACTGAATGTACACAGTGCACTACTGGAAAACACTGCGAAACAGAAGGTAATCGATGAACAGCATACTTCTATGTAATTTGTAATTTTGTAATTTATTTATTTGCCACCTCAATATCATTTCTGACAAAGTGATGTCTCACATTTGTAAAAAATCCTTGTATAAAATTGAATATTCACAGTAAAATTGAAATTTGAACTAGTATGGCATCGTTTTGAGCGTCTATTCCTAAGAGTTTCTAAAATGTCATGAGGGGGCCTGGCTTTGTATCAATAATATCCAAAAGTTTCCGGCGCCTGGCGTAAAAGCCCTCCTCTACGCTAGGAAGATTTCTTAGAAATATGCTCGGTTTGTTTGTGATAGTTTGTTGAGTAGTCCCCTCATCGACAGTCGGCAGCAATCCTTCCATTCATTATTTGAGGATGCCTGACAAATGTTCGTTTTTGTCAATGAACTTGTGGGTGTCAGAATAATTACCAAAGTCGAAAGTAGCCGATAGTCAACCACATATAAATCGAGCAAAACTAGATTTCTCGATTTGTTTTTTCTTTGCCTCAGGGTAGAAGTAGTGGCTTATTGGTTAGCGCATTTGGCCTCAGGACCAGGTGACCCGGGTTCAATTCCAAATCTGTGTGTCACTTTGTGCTTTCTCCCTCATCAGATTTAGACTGTGACATTAAGTAAAGGAGGTCCATCGATAAAGTACCAACTCTACGAGGCAAACTACATATGGTTCATCCTGAAAGCAATCTATTGACTTAGTGGTGTCACCCATGTTAATTAAATGATCTTAGCCTATCCTAACTAAATCAACCCATTGGTCACTTTTTATTTCAGGGTTGACGGAGCCAACAGGAGACTGCCGAGAAGGCTTTTATTGTTCTCTGGGCGCTATTGAGCCGAACCCGATTAACCAATCATATGGAGACACATGTCCTGCAGGCAGCTATTGTCCTGTGGGAACAGGCACGCCTGTAAGCTGTCCAGAAGGCTCTTATAATCCATCAACTGGTGAGTCTAAGAAACGGAGTGTTCACTTAGCATTGTCCTATCTGTTTTATGTTGCCGTAGCGATGCTTGTGTAGAAGAAGTAGCTGTTCGAGAGCCAAGTTTTACCAGCGACGGTGCAACTGAGGGAGGGTGCAATTCTCTTCCTAGCTACCTCCACTTTTCTCAGCTCTGAAGAGAGTCGGTACCCGATTTACTGCTGAGTGAACAGGGAGAGTTTTTAAAACGTCCACGCGCAGCTGTGTTTGAATTCTGAACGTTCAGGGCGGTGTGATCGCGTTCATCATTGAACCACGGTGTCGCCCTTTGTCCTCCCTACAAGGGTAAAATGACAGAAAAGCTGTCTAACTTTTGTCTAAAATTTGTAAGCATTAAATGTGCGGGCCATCTACTTGATACTGGACTGGACTAATCCTGGCTATGCTTGTTTGACCCGCAAAGTTGTGTTATCCTAAGTTGTCTTGTAGATTATGTGTAAACAATGAAATAAAACAGTAAAATACAATCAGATTTAGCAGTATTACTTACCAGATCTATACTATTCAGAGTAGCGATGTGAGAAAACCTGTCAACAATAACTGTATGACTTATTTATTTAGGTAAAGCTGATATCTTAGACTGTCTTTTCTGCCCTGGTGGTACTTATTGCGGAACACAAGGATTATCGAACTGGACAGGAGATTGTGACGCAGGATTCTATTGTACAGAGAATGCAACTTCAGCTTCACCAACGGATGGAGTGAGCGGAGATGAATGCCCACCTGGCCACTACTGCCCAGTGGCAACTGCAGCTCCAGTACCTTGTGCTGACGGTTAGTGATCTTTTTTGCCTAAGTCATGATTACCAGACTGGAAAAATCTCTCCACCATGGTTAGGGTAGCAGTACCAAGACCTGTAGCAGCTGCATCGCACTGGGACTACTATGCATGACACTCTCAGATTGCACACTGTAGTCTTATCCTACTTACCTATTTCATCTAATTTCTGAGATAATGCTGGGGAAAATGTCTACACAAAGAGCACCCCCCTTATTGGCTCTTTTTCTTCATTGCTCTCCGTACAAGAAAATTAGTTTATCACTGCAAGCTACTACTGCCTCTACGGGATTAGCCAGGTCATTCTGGTGGCGGTCAAGACTCAAGAGCGGGGCAACATACCATAAAATGCTCCATAGCCCGTACACTGCCCTCACAGCCGCAGGAGACCAACCGTTGACGCTGCGATCTCAGAACTTTAAACCACATGCTTCAATCACTGAGTTGTAAGGTCCTCAGCATGTTACTATGTAATCACATGTATATATTTTCACACGCAGGTACATATATGAACTCAACGCAGGCTTCATTGTGTGAATCATGCCCGGCAGGATTCTATTGTGTGGACTCAGCAGTATGGCCTGTAACTTGTCCCCCTGGGGATGTGTGTGCTGGTAACACAGGCTACAATGTCACTAACTGTCCTCAGGTAATCATGGCGGCTTTCTACTCGCTGAATGACTACTGGTTGGCCAACAGGAACACACTTAATGTTTTGTGTCGGAAGGGCGAACGCCGTGACGAGTATGGGATGCAAACCCATGGCCTCAAAGAAAATTTGATTACCCTGTGCATAACTCTTATCCAAAACGGTCTTAGCTAAAACTCAATTTAAGGAAATGGTTTAACCAGTTACACACAGAAGATTCTCAGTTCTGTCCTGCATGATGACACAGGCTTGTACTGGTGGAAACCCTGTATGCAACACTTAAAGCATAAAATTTATGCAGCGGTCTGCCTTAAGACACCTGAATTCATACCGGACTGACATTGTAGGGTACATATGGCTCTGGTACTGGCCTAACGGATGAGTCCGAGTGTACCCAATGTGATGGCGGCCATTACTGCGATGGCGTTGGCATGGACGCTGTAGGACCTGAATGTTATGCTGGATACTACTGCCGAGAAGGAGTTAATACCCCTGCACCTTCTTCTAACAACACTGGAGATGGCAGTGAGTATTCTGCCGGGTCACAGGAAATAATACGTGACACTGGGCATTCTTAACCTTCTTAACAAAAGAGGTGTTTATTGTTTTGTGAAGGGACATGAGGGAGATGAAGCAATACTGTCACTTCTGCCTTCAGGTCCCCTGATGGTCCTCAATACTGAGGGTCTATATAAGAGAGCTGCTCCTTAAAATTAGGAAAATTGTTTATGGTTTGCATGCAGCTGGCAAAGAAGTGCTAACGTGGGTGCTGTCGCTCTTCCTGGAAGTAGGGTTATTTTCCCACTAATTGGTCTTTGTTATAGTGTATTGCCCAGAAGGAC
>Ga0224501_10004345_pt1 | contig 11173 bp, 9 predicted proteins | sample SF_Oct11_sed_USG_4_FD_169105 | JGI IMG/M metagenome (GOLD analysis project Ga0224501, IMG submission 169105) | Sediment microbial communities from San Francisco Bay, California, United States - SF_Oct11_sed_USGS_8_1 | ecosystem: Environmental > Aquatic > Marine > Sediment | place: USA...
TAGCTAGTACTAGTAGCTAGCTCTTTTAGTCGGGTACTGATAAACGTCACAACCATTGCATGTTGGTGAGCCAGTTATTGAGAGAATGAGAGTACCAAATGCGTTCCGAGTGTAACTGATACTGATTTCGATACTGAATCTTTACGAGCTAACCATTTACGTTCTACGAAATGGAATAAATAACGGCAGTGAGTACCGAATTGTATTCTATATTTCCAGCCCAGGATAGGGCCATCTTGTTTTACATTGATGGTACACTGGTTTTCAGAGTGGTCCATGGTTTGCCCCTTGTTTTATAGATAGGAGGGGGTCCTTTACTTAACCTCACAATCTGAAACCAATGAGGGAAACGAGCAAAGTATTGCACTAACCTGGAATCGTACCTGGTTCACCTGGTCTGAAGCCAAATGCGCTACCCTCTAAGCCACCATTTCTCCCTAAAGTCATATCTGCGTCTCTAGGCTTTAGCTGTATTCTCCTAAACAGGATTGGTATGTACATGCAGTTCACCGATGACTTGCTTGCATGAAGCCATTCGTGTCTTATCAGTGTTATCAGCTGTTTACCCGTAAACAATTTTCCCAAATCCTCATCCATTTCGTTCCAGTTGCTTGTAAAGAATCCATTGGAGCGTTTAGGCTGCTCACCCCACCAGACCAACGCTGTGCTCATCAAGGAGCAGTCATTCTTCAACTCCATCAACTTTGCTCAGCTTGAAGCCGGTATTCTGGAATCTCCATTTAAGCCTGATGTGAGTTTACATGAGTTAATCGCGAAATCTCTCACGGCGTGTTGATACATTTACCTCAAGTCTCAAAGTCATTTCATCCACAGGGTCAACGAAACCAGGATTGCTCATGAAGTAATGAAAGATTTATTCCCGGTTTGGCCTAAATTCCGAGCATAAATATCCTGTCCTTCTGTGCAAATCAACACGATTCCCATTAAGTATGCTCTTAATATCTCTGTAGGTATAGGTACTGTCAATGACTCGCCTAATCTGCATTGGCCGATTTGTCTGGCACATTGATAGCCTCTCGCTTGTACCAAACTCAATTATTGATTATTACGCGATGATCTGACTTTCCATTGATAATCATTTTCTGTGTCACTCATCACAATTGATTTACAGCCACACGCCGTCTATGCTAAGGATGTATTAGATATTGAGCAGTTCTCTACTGTGAAAGGAGTGAATCTAGACGCTAGCGATGATTCTTTCTACACAAAATTTAATTCAGGATCGGTCTCCATCCCATGGCAGACAGAGGTTAGTAACCCTTATCGATATGCCTGATTCACCGATTATACGCTTCAGATGATTTCTCGCTCCAATGATAGTTCGATATGACTGCAAAGAGATGTCTCTCTGACCGGAATAATAAGGAATGAAACCGGTGCATTGACCAGAGCTTCCTAATCAGATTTATCGGTGTAATTTCAAGGAAGAAAATTAGTCCCAGTTGATTTGTCCTCGTAGGCCACCAGTCTGTCAGATTGGTTGATTGATCGAAATGTAAACATTGATCAGCTGATTAGTTTATTGGTTTATTTCCCTTACCACCACTAGCGTTCAGACCAGCATTTGCCACACTCTGATTAGTCTGATTCTAGCCTGATCAGGTGTTCAGTGTTTGATGCAAGCATCAACACACATTTAGTGTACTGTGACTGGTAGTAAGCTTTTCGCACGTTAGTAGAATGCGCACTCTGTGAACTCACTGTATGGCCAAAATAGACTACATAGAGCCTGCAATTCAGATGAGACAAGATATTAGTAGTTGACAAGACACATCTTGTTTGGCAGATGATGGAGAAGGAAGTGTTTCATGAATTAAACATATTTGGGGAGGATGGAGGACCATCACCTGACCTAATGGAGGATTGCCCGCCTCCCCCGCCTCAAACCAGCCCACTCTCTCGAGTGTTGGGCTCATGCTGTGGCAAAAAGGTAGGCTCTCTCCCATAAATCTTCTAACTCCAGTTAAATGAATGTACGCAAAACCTCTGACTAGCAATTGGGGTAGTGGGATAGCTCAAAGGCTAGAGCGCTTAAAAATCCTGTGTTCATTTCCTAGCCATACTGAGCACTCACTGTGAGGATGGCCTGCTCACATATCTTCCTATCGCTCCGGCAAGCCTCAGGCCTAGGAGGTCTGTTAAATAAGGTGGCCAAGTGGCCATGTAGAAAAAGTGTTTGATTTGCAAAATTTGTCTATTGACCATGGGCGATAACTTCCGTCAACATTTTAGCCTAAAGTGAAGAAATCAACCACTTCCCTCAATTTTGCGGAGAAGTTCAAACGGGTTTTGAGTCTTGCATCGTGCAACTATGTTGTACCAAAATGGGAGAAGGATTACTTGTATATGTGAAAGCAGTATTCCATACTTTTTCTTAAGGGGACCTGACACCAGTTTCATCAATCGAATGTCCCATTGGTATTGTGTATGTCGTATCATGAGCATCATATCCCTGTCTCTCGGGCATGTAGAAGCTGCTTTGGTGGTTTTCACAGGCGAATGATCAGCAACAACAGACACGAAAGATACATAATTCTGAACTGAACACAATGCCGAGCAAACGGAACTCTATGAGAGCCACTGACAAACCAAAGCAAAGCCCATCCTTGTCTAACACGGACCAAACCAGTAACAAAGCCGGGGCATCTGGCGTCGAGATCAGCCAAGTGCATGTTATCAGCTGATTAGTCATTCAGTCACTCACTCTCCAGGTGCTAGCAGCAGTTAGTATGATCCCGTTTCTAGTCCCCCTTCGGGTTTAGCAATATCAAGCGCTGGCCGCTTTTCCTAGTCAGGTTACCATCTCTGCCCGAATATTTATTGCATGTCAAACTTGTCACACTATTATCTCATTATCTTTATGTATATGTGACATGACCTTTTTTGTTGATAATTTACACTGAAGATGACACATCTTCACATATGTAATGAAGCTGTATATTTGTTTCAGCAGAAACTCCTGTCTGTCTTGATGTTATAGTACTTGTATGTGTGTACACATGGTTGGTCGCAACTTGATGAATGAAGTGGGTTTTTGTTTACATGTACCATCCATATTATATATTACACATATAAAGGGCGAGACAACCCCACTCTAACATGCACTAACTTAATGTAAGTCAGGGTTTCATACATAAAATAACGGGACTAATTATCCGGTTCCATTATAATAGTCCTGCCATCATCAACATAGGAGGGGGATCTCACATCCAGTGAGTCATCAGTGGACAACGCAATGATATACTCATCGATCGTAGCTTCAGCACAATCTGCTATGAAGCGAATAAAGGGCCGAATATCACCTGTAAAAAAAGCATCTCCATCAAGGTTTCTGTTCAAAAGCTCCTCTCAGACACCTATTATTAGTTTTCCAACTGATGACATCAAACAGTAATGGCATGGATCCAACAAGATAACGAACAAGAGTACTATTTCTTAGGCAAACTAGTACAGCAATGGGTATGCCGGGCCCCTCACCCTCGCCTGTTTCTGTCGACTTGAATGAGATAGTTATCTTGGTATAATCTTTGCGCCATGTCATAGTGATATGGCAATACCCACACAATGGTAATAACCTGAACTATGTTGTTGAAGCGCTGGTCTAAATGATTTTTCCAAAAAAGATGTGACACTGTCTGTTAGAAATAATCTTGTGTGTATATCCATGATATGTGGCTGCCTCAAACTCTGCCATATGCAATTTGCTAGGTTTAGACAAAGATTGCTCGTCACTGATCGACTTTCTCAACAAGAAAAGCCCACATGGAACCACGGCGAATGATAGTCGACCGAGACAATTCAAGGAATCTTAAACCAACCACCGGATGTTACCACAGTTATTAGGTTGGCTCGCTGCAAAATTTCCTGTCTGAGAACAAAATAATTTGAGACAAACATTAAATGAATATCTTGTTTCAATCTAGGGTCAACGCAGTACGGATCCACTTGATTTTTGTTCGTTGTCACATCAGAAATATTTGTCGGAAGGTTTTTTTCAACGAATTTTCACAGATAAACCTAGTAGCTGTAAAAGACGCAACTAGTGCAGCTGAACTCGCCTTGATTGGCTGTCTCTAGGTGTTTGTAGTAGATATGTTTCTGCTCCACTCTGATGAGTACAGGTGGGTAGCCCGCATGCATCAGTACCAGATTCATGAGCAGACGGCTGGTTCTGCCATTACCATCATAGAAAGGATGTATAGTAACCAGCTTATAGTGACTCAGTGCGGCTAGCTTTATGGGGTGTAGAGCAAGAGCATCGTCGGAGTTTAGCCATTCTATAAACTCATCCATCAGAGCCTGCAAACAACGCTGGATCTACTTGCGTGTGTATGTCCGCTGGACAGGTTACATAGTTGAGTCCTAAATTTCAATTTTCCACCTCTCCCACTTTCTTATTTGACTGCAGTTTGCTATTCATCCTAGCCAGCTGGAATATTACACAGACCAACCCGGATAGAGATAGAGTGCCATGTATCAAGACGACCATTCAGCCATTAAAAAACAGCATCACCATCAGATGACGGAAAGCAGACCGGGTGGGTATCATTGAACTGACTTCCCAATAAAAAAAGTTAGGAAAAATTCTAAAGACTACAACAGTAACAGGAAAAACCTAACAGAAGGGATTATGTGACCTCGTTTTGTATGACCAGGGTTCAATGACCTTGATTATCAATTCAAATGTATACACTAATGGATCAATAACAACTGCGCAGTCAATGTGAAAAATAATAAAAGGCCAGGTCTGGTTTTGTTATTTCAAAGATTTTCTACACTATAAAAAGCGGTCCGTGAACGGCTTACCTGGACCTCTCCGGGTCTTGGTGGAGTATAGTCACCAACAAATACCTGAGTATTTCTCATCTGTCCAGCTTCTATTGGATCAACAAACCCGAGTACGCGACGGTGTATCTCCAGAATATCATTCACAGATATTCTACCTATTCGGTTCAACAATGTACTATTGATATAGCTCAGTGCCGCATCCATTCCGAGCACCTGTAATAATTCACTTTGTGTTATTGTAAGAGAAACTCCTACTTATTTGCTGGGGTTTGGACTTTGGCGACGGAAGCCTTCAACATGTGTTAACCCAACATGTGTCAATATGTGTAGGGACAAAGAGTGAAAATCGTGTGGCATCTCATTACATTAAACATAGACTGAAAGAGATACTCGCGTAATATTTGCCTCAAAATATTATGTTCTCAGGCAGGAAACCTCACAGCGAGTCACCCCAATAACCATACTAACATCCGCTGGTCATTTCGAGAATACTCGGATATCCTAGAGCTTCCCTGTTGATTGCTGATCGATAACTGTTCGCTTCGGCTCCATACGGACTTTGTCAATAGAGTCGATGATCAACTAAAAATTCGTTGACAAATTTCCTTGTGCAAATCTGGAAATTAAACTGAAGCAATAAATGTTCTTAGTGTCCTACCTTAGTTTAGAAAAGATATTCTAACCTCGTTGTGCTCAAAAATGCTTTTGCCTCCAACGGACATTCTTGTTTCAATGATGGATCTCGTTTGATGTAGATTTAGTGTATTGCCTTCTATGGCAACCGTATGGTATATGTGTTTATAGTATAATTCTTTTTTCAGTCTCCGTAGAGCTGGGTGTGATTCAGGTATATGCATTAAAATATCTCTCTTGTTATCAATCCTACAATAAAAATATATAAGAAATGTCTTACATTGTTCAACTATTAAATCTTTTTATCATATTACATGTACATGTACATAACAAGAATGTCTAACGTTCCCAGGACTGTAAATGAGGTATTTTGGCCCAAAGTCATACGTTCACATCTCCCCCGCCGAAAATTCGGCTACTCTTAACGAGAAGGGAGAGGCAGATCTTTGAGAACCATGGAGTGATCTTGACCCTAATTATCCACTGGTTGAGACCTCCATTATTTTTACTGCGGTGTTCTTAAGCTACGCTGGCAATTTGGAGTGAGGGGATTGCTAAAGGCCAATACCAGAATAACACCCCGCCAGCAGTGAGGCTCGAACCTGCATTCTATAAATAGCAAATCCGGCTTTTTACCAACTGAGCTATTGTTCTCAGTAGGAGCTGGGAAATAATCAGGGCCCGCAATGGGAGTATGAAGCGAGTGCAGGATCTAACGAGGATGAGTCTAGCTTGCTAGCCACTAAGCTATTTCCATGTCGTATTGAATGAACTGTCATATACCTGTTATAGACCTGGGAGTCCAGCTCCACTACTACAGGCGCAGTCCTCTTAATATTACTGAGGGCACGACTGTGTTGAGGACATATCATAATGGCTTGTTTAAACATGTGATCAGCCATTACTATATCCGTGTTTTCCAGTAACTCTCCATACGCATTCAGGATGTCCGGATCTAATGGATCCAAAGCTAATGCATGATTCAACAGTTTTTTAGCCTACAAATAAGAGTATGAGTCAAGTGAAGGGGTCTCATCTGTACAGAACACCAGTATAGGTTTCCTAATGGACACATCAGAATAATAGTATTTTGTGTTTTGTATATACATATATTATAAGCAGGGCGCAGTAAGATTCAAAGTACCAAAAGGAACGTGTCCAGTATGAGACCTGTGTATGGACGGTCGTACTATGATGGAGAATTTTTGTTTATTGTGGATTAATTCTACCAGTTTATGTATTTATCCTGGTTTATAATAACTTATAGGACCGGTAAAGTTGCGCATGAGTTTATCTGCCTCTACCTACATCCATTATGGGCAAATACTCCGACAACTTCCAGACCTGACCAGAAGAATCAAACCAATCCGCTGAAATTCTAAAGATTTCCAAATGCACTTCCAGTTATTATTCTACAATTTGAGTAATTTCCAACTCTTTTTCCAGTTAGAGAAAAATAGTTCAGTTTTGTTGCGAAGTGGGCATGGGAGTGAGTTTAATTCAAAATGTGAGTTTGGCAAAAGCTGCGTCGATTGAAAACACCCTATAAAACCATTTACCTTGTCAACTTTACCATGCTCTACCATTTCTACAGCAGCTTTATATGAGGCATGAGCCTCCTTCTTCAGGTTATCTTCAAAGAAAACAGGTAAAGTTACATAATTTAGTTGGGTCAATTGTGGTATAATTAATGCGCAAATATTCAATCCGAAGCTTATACAAAAATATATTACCTCGGACTGATTTTGGGAAACCTATGACTGAATTCTCATGTTGCCCATGTTATGTGAGTACTTCCACAGAGTTGTTCTATGAATTTCTCATTTTAGCGAGTCCAGCCAGTCCAATGACATGATAGGCTTCCGAGTCTCATCATCTTCTCAGTGGAATTTAATGATGCATGAACTGTGTTGGGCGCCTGCTTGACATCCCTTTTATAAGCTTTGATAAAGGTTATTCATCATGGGAGTAACATTTATCCAAACCAGGAAAAGCAGTTGTAAATTTTACAATATTCTTGATGGGCCTTTATTTTGAAGGGGGCTTTAGAAAGTCGTCGAGATCAACTGTCTCAAGTCATTTCCTAGTAAGTGATACCAGAGTGGGACATACCAGGTCATACTAGTAGATTTAAATGGTCAAAATAAACCTAGACAACAAGTAGCTAACTACCAATAATTCCAAGCCAAGGTGAGTACATGGTGGTCTCGAAAATAGAAATGCACTTTGATTAGATAAACAAACCTTGAACTTGTAATTTCTTCTTGACGATGGCAAGAGTATGATCGTCCAAGGATGACTGCAATGGCACAGGATGTTGAAAATCCGCATCTACATCGTCTCCAGGCGGCTTAGAAGAAAACCACGATACCTCTGTCGGAAAGTGTACTAAACTATGGCTAACAGTAACACTAGCTTTATCTGGCAGGGATGGGGGCGGCGTAAGCACGGCATAGTCCTTGTTAATCCAGTTCAAGATCAGCTGGGCAACAACGACAGTAATGACGAGAACAACGCTTGATATGCTCAGACTCGTCGAATAAACACATATCCTGGCAGGTATAGAATCACTTTTCATGGTTAAATTGTCCGTATCATCCCGCAATTCTGTATTTAAACGAAGTATCCGAGGCAATGCCAACAAGGCAAGAGCCACAGCTGAGCGACTTATTTCGACCTTGGCCTCTTCAATAAACACGACACAGCGGCTCAAGTTATCTTCGCGCAATCGGATGTCATTTAGGTCATGTAGTTAGGTGGCCTGTCTTTCTGGGGTCGGTCTATAACGGGCGCATGAAAGGGTGTTTGCAAGGACTTTACCAAACCTGAAAACTGAATCGCGGACCACGAAATATATTCCGTGTGTACCCATATCTAGGTGTGACCTTGATTTGCTTCATGAACACTGCCCGCGTGAATTGCGGTCAGCATTCCACCTTATTCTGTGCGGGGGGGGCAGGAGAATCGAAAAGCCCTTTCCCTCTCGATCATCTGGTCGGGAATAAGGCTACCTACCTTTATGGCGGGGTCGCGTGGCGGGGAATCGATCGAACAAAGGCCCAGAAAATCGGTTTGGAATCATCCTCTCCATCTATCTAATATAAATATTGGTCGTGTTGGAACAAAAATTTTAGACTTCACAGCTCTGTATGGCTGTGCCTCTGTGCTGTTAGGGCATGTGGCAGTGCCTCATCAACTGTCAGCCATCTCTCTCCATTTCAGCCTGTTATGTGTATTCCTCCTGCATCTCACACTACTGACATAAAGGAAAAGATTCTCCAACTAGTCATTCTATGGGTGTCACAGAAAAAGTACTGAGGTGAATGGTGGTTGAGATTTCACTCGGTATTGATTTCATCCGGCTTGGCAAGCCTCTACACATAAACTCCTACGCATGGTCGACTAAGTGGAGTTTATATGAGCAGCAACCGCTCAAGATGGCCATCAAATGGTCGTCAGCTTCCGATGATTCAGTGGCAGCATGCCGATCCTGGATGTACTATTTCTTCAGCGTCAGGCAAGCGACAACCAATGGCAACCCAGACATTCGAATTTGCCACTCTACCAAGTTCACCCTTGAGCTAAACACCGGAAGCGGAAGTCTATCCGAAGTAAATAAAATCACCACTCTGTTTAGTCACTGTGCCTGTGCCGCTTGGAAAAATGGTGCATGCAGTGTTGGTTCATAGCGGCACTGTGCCACTAGATTGGTGGAAGTTGACGCCCATTTGAGTGTCACAGTGTCACAGTGTCACACCTGCGGGGCCGCTTGCCTTTCACCATTCACCGCTGCTGGGCCGCCGTAGTGTAAACCCGCTATTGCAATTTTCTGCGGTGTTGAGAGGATGATAATCTGTGTATAGCACCTTGGTTGCTAGACTTCTGTATTAAATTAACACCGAAACTCTGTGTATATATACAGAGTTTCCGTGTTAATTCATCTTTTAACAAGCATAAATCCAAAATGCACATTATAAAGTTGTGGGGTGTTCGTCTTGAATATTTGATGTGTGTCGAATTAATTGGCACTCGACATTAGTCTTAGTCTGAGAGATTATCATCGATTCACTCTACGGGGATCGGTGGACAGAATGAAAAAAATGGATGTTACAGATTGCAATTCGAAATATAAAATCATTATTATTTCATGAGCGAATTATCTTTCACGGATTTATTGTTTCTGCATGTCAGTTTTGTTACGATCTATAAATTTTCTTAGATTGTTTATAGCATTATCGAAAATATGCTTCTCTTTACCCACATGCAGCCATAATACAACAAATTGCCACCTTTCAGTGTGATCAGACCAGTGTGATGATAATGCTAAGAGAGATGACCTTGAATATCCATTTTCAGCAAGCTGCTCTTTCTGAACCCTTCAGCCACAGGATTGCCTTCTATGCCACTTTAACTGTAACAACAAATAAAGCACCAGGTAAGTTACTATGCAGAGATAAATTAGAATCGTTACCAAATAAGCGGGCCAGTTATCTCTGGTTGAGGAAGGTAAAACACTTTGGCCTGTGCCCTGCAGACCTTAGTAAACTAGAGTTTTGCTATTTTTTGTTGAGCCTAAGCTAGCAAAGGTGCGTTTGGAAATAAACTTTCAATTGCATGGTTTTATTGAAAGCTCAACACTGATAGATTTATATAAAATTTTGGAAATTATGCAATCATATTGTATGTTACTGGGATGTGGTGGCAACCGATAGTCAGCTATTGAAACATACAGTGGTACATAATTATATTATGCTTTACATATCCTGCCTAGTATGGAAAGTATAATAGTTAGTTCAGTCTGCAATAAACATCTGAGCAGCAAAGACCGCGGTCTATAACTCTCATCATAAAACTCTGACTTATCGTTGCTTCGAACAGCCGAACCTAGAGTTGCACCTTTCTACATGCAGTGCAGTGCTGAAGTTGAGCATCAAAGCCGGCGTCAAAGCACAAGGCTTGTCTTGTAGCGCCCAGTCACTCGGGTATGCAATGGAAAGCGGTGCGATAACCTGGATTTTGCCTTATCACAAAACATTAAGAAGACAACTCCTGAGATAAGCAATTATCTTTTGGCGGAGCGGAATCCATGCTTTTTACAATTGGGGAAGTATTGTTGAAGCCACGGAATATTTCGTGATTGCATGTCGCAACCAGAGACCAGAAACCAACTTTTCAAACATCTATGGCCCGCTGATCCCAAGACAAAAATTTATCATTGAAAGGCTGTCCCAAAGTCAATGTTGATGATAGATTCTGTTTGATATGTCTGCATGCAGACTGAGGAGGTTCATGAATGAAACGGTTGCATGTGCGAAGAATTATGGCTTGTAGGTTGTAACACGATTGTTGTAAGCTAGTAATCTCATCTAGACATCTACACAGATCTATAATCTATACTCTACATTTTTACTGGTAAAATGGCAAGTAACTGCTATATAGGCTCATAGACCACAATGTGAGTTATTTTCTCTATATGATTATACACGATCTCAGCATCCACATAGTCCTCTACTTAATAAGACCCTATGACCAAACAATCACTAATATTTAATTTTCCCGGGTTGGCTTATTTGATAAAGTACATTTTGAGCTCTCAGATTGTACTATGTTTAATATGATTGGCCCGGTATTTCCTTAGAAAAAACTTGGTTGGAAACAGGCTATTTTATATGTTATACAACGGCAGTCTAGATTTCATAATCACCAGCGATTCTCGGATAATTTGGATACG
>Ga0224501_10004346_pt1 | contig 11172 bp, 9 predicted proteins | sample SF_Oct11_sed_USG_4_FD_169105 | JGI IMG/M metagenome (GOLD analysis project Ga0224501, IMG submission 169105) | Sediment microbial communities from San Francisco Bay, California, United States - SF_Oct11_sed_USGS_8_1 | ecosystem: Environmental > Aquatic > Marine > Sediment | place: USA...
ATATATATACGGCCTGTTTTTGTTTTGAGCTACGATAAATGTGAGGAGCTCGTACTCACAATGGCAGGCCATGGGGTCTGGGATTCAAAATCGTGTTCTCTCAGTTACACTCCCAATGCTTCACCACTGGGCATATCCCGTTATTTCAAATTTAAGAAAACCTTACGGGTTGTACTCACCTGGGCCTGATTATTGCCGAGGGGTATGGTCGTAACGGTAATAGTTGGGAAGTTGTCATTCTCGTCTGTAACAGTCACATTCACCAGAGCCTGGGATGACCTTGAGATGATGCCATTGTCATAAGCGATTATCGGTATGAGGTAGTTATCCCCTCGCTCATAGTCTAGTCTGTCCTTTAGAAATAACTCCCCTACAAAGTCATACGAACAGTTACATTTAGAATATGTTATATTTTTTTACTCGGGCCATCCTGTTTAATGGACCTTACAAGCTCGAGGCTTGTTATAGGTGGGTCAGATACTTGTTTTTTCACCAGTCATGGCTTAGCACAGAGCACTATGAGCGGCTTGTATCAAATTTATCAATGACTCATCTAGTAACAAGGCATATTCTTGTTTTGAGCTAAGATTTATGTGAGAACCTCATACTCACAACGGTATTTGAGCCCATGTTCTCGCGGTTGGGAGCCCAGCGCTCTACCACTGACCTATCCCACTATCCCCAAATTCATATATAAGTCTTACAATTAGATGGTCAATCACTTTTGTTTAATGTTGTACCTGTGTATTGTGCCTCCTATTTACTGACCTTCTAAACCTATGTCTGGTCTGAAGCCCGGAATTATGAGCGAAGCTCACCAGGAGCCCGGTGTGGTCGTTGATTGAAACCCAGTTATACGGCAATCTCGGATCAGGCCCTCTAGCCACCGAAGTATCCCTCTGTTCTATTTGATTTTCACAAACTAATAGCCTTTTACCAGCAGAATTTGGTTCAGAGTATATGACAATAAGTCTTGTGAGTTTGGAACCCAATAAAAGTTTTTGATGATAAGAGTCACTCGTTTGTCGGATTTCCATCAATTGATAAGAAAATTATGGGATGTCACCAGAACAATAAGATGGAATTAAATCAGGAGATGTTAAATTCAATTGCTGATCAAGTATCTGGGGAAGGATTGGACTCGAATAATCCAATCATTGTTTTAGACTAAGAAACTGCACAGTTTGTCGGCTGTAATGGCACAAAGACTTTCTATAGGGTTCCAAATCAATACGTCATATCCTAACCCAGGGTACTGTCAATGATGAAACCTGGCAAAGCACATTTACTCTCACACGATCAAGTTGATTTGATTCAGCAATTAAGTAACTATGTTATAGCTGTTTCCCACTGTCCAGTGGCCACCTATGCAGTTCCTATACAATGGTTAATTGGAGCTGTTCCAGTTAAATCAGAGAGTGAAAATTGTACCGAGGTGCTAAACTCATAGTTGCGCACCTGTTTCTGCATTCATTTCGAAAGAGTTCTGTATTCGACGCGAGGTGCGCGGACTGATCATATATTTGATGAGTCCATTCCCTCCGGAATCCCTGTCCATGGCCCTGACCCTGGTCAGCATGATCCCAGGTTCGGCAGACTCTGGTACTCTCACTGTATACAGAGGCTGCTGAAATACAGGCGAGTTATCATTCTCATCTCCCACAGTTATATTTAGCAGCATCATTCCTGACCTACAGAAAGAAACACGTGGTAAGACGCTTGCATACTGTACCTGGCACAGCGCAGTAAGGTTCCTGCATGTACCTGAAACAGCACAATAAAGTCCTTGCATGTATTTGACACAGCACAGTAAGGTGCTTGCATGTGTCAGACACAGCACGGTAAGATGCTTGCATGTGTCAGACACAGCACGGTAAGATGCTTGCATGTATCCGTCCGAGCACGCATTACTGCTGAATACAGTGTGTGTAACAACGCGTAGGCTCCAGCAACAAGCATAAATGGCGAGTAACGAGAACGGTTTTCATTCGAGAGATCATGAAAATGCCAGAATTCGCTAAAATACCAACAGACTTTGCTAGGCTCAACTTACATAATATAAGGCCATTAGCCAAGCTGTGAATGGATCTATATGGATGTTATCTCCATGCATAATAGTACGAATACAGTACTGAATAGACAATTACCATATTGCTCCCCTAGATAGGTAGGTGGTCAGAGCTGTAAGTGCAAGCTAGTTAGCTCGAGACAAGCAACCCTTCTGTTCATTATGATAAGGATATCATGCAGAGTATTAGTGTGTATTTGCACTAAGAGATCAGAGGCTTTCTGTATTGAAACTAATTAAAACCAGGAAAGACCTCAGTCACTGCCACTGCATTACAGCATTTGGCTGAAGTATTGAATAGGGGTAGTCTTCGAATACAAAAGAGAAAGAAGAGCGAGGTTGGATCCAAATGAAGTTGACTGAGGCTGACTAGATCTCTGAGGCTGACTAGATCTCGTGGCAAAATAATGTTGCGGTACTCGGGAGCCAGCAGCTAATCTGCTCATTAGTGAATGGGAGTGTTTTGTTTATATCACAAAGTGTCAGTAAAAGCAGCTTTCAGTCATCCTAAATTAGCTACAAACACTAATAGCCACAGTCTGGTCAAGATTACAAAGTGTTCCATGATTCTTAGTAGTAAATTTTTAACAGAAAGGATTATGAGTTCAAAGATCCTTTCAAACAATCCAGGAAGGATTTCTAAAAAGGGTGTGCCCGCCATGCGAAATGATTGAGATGGGTCAAGAACATACTACAATCTAGTAACATTTTTGTGGGTAACAGATGTACAAATATTTATGGGCTGCCTGGTTCAAATTTGCATTCTTTGCATATGAAATAGGGAAAATGATACTAACTTCAGTACTACTTTGAAAGTTTCGTTCTTTTAAAAAGACGAAAGAAACACTTTTGTCTCCATTCCGAATCACAATTTTCATCATAAGTTCTGAATCAATGAGTCGGAGTCTCAAGCTGGAAGACACCGATTCGTGACCTTGGAATTAGGAGGTCAGTGTGCTTACCGTGAGTTCATTCCACCGGCATCTCTAGCGACCAGCTTCAATGTGTACGCTCCCTGACGTTCTCTATCCAGGGGCTGCCTTAACACCAGTAGTAAGTCCATCCCTCCATACTGAGAGTTACTGGTACTTATTGAGAAAACTAAAATACATCACATTGGGGTTGTTTTTTCTTGCATGACGTCTGCACTGTTATGATGAAGCTGCCCGGTTAGATCTTAGATTTTTCACCAGTTGCGGCTTAGCATGGAGCACCACGAGCGGGTCAGTATCATGACTCTTCTACATAGTGAGGCCTGTTTTTGACTTTTGTTTTGAACTTGGATTAATGTGAAGAGCTCACACTCACATCACAGAGTCCGCGATAAACAGACCCAGGTTGTCATGGTTGCGAGTCCAGTGCTCCGCCACTGCATGAGCAATCCCATTCTGTCAACTACTTTGGTACTACACACATTTTTCTTATTTTCCCTGACCAGTCTGTGTCTTTAGTTACTGAAAGCTGTAGTATGAATTGGTCAGGTGAGGGAATAACCCAATACGCTATCTCTAAGCAACTGTATAGAGTTCAAACAGGTAACTAACTTTACAGGAGTTTTAACGAGGGCATTGATGAGGTCAGTGGAGCAGCATGTTCGGTGGGGAAAGTGAATGGTTTTCTACCTTGTGTGGTGGCTTCCAGCTCATAGTATGATACGCCAAAATCTACGGAATCCCGATCCTGAGCTGTTGGCAATGGGAACGTTGTGTTCACTGGAGCTGACTCGGGAATCTGCAGACTGAAGATCTGCTTCGGGAACATCGGCGAATTATCATTCACATCCTTAATGGTTATCTGCAGAAAAATCGCTAATTATTACATGTAGTCGCATGATTTTGGTCAGACGCATACGCAAAATTTCAGACGAGATCATGCGAACAGATAGGAGCAGTTAAAAAATACAGGGAGGTTCAGTTCAGGCACACATTCAAGCATTGGAACTCGTATGCGCCTGAAATCCCATTTTAGATGCCAAAACCCAATCTTGCGAATGTACCTACTAACGACCTACGCGCAGGAATTGAAATTCACATACTAAATGATCATCTGTAGAAAAAACCTTGGTTGATAACCTATAGACAGGAGTTGAAGAATTTCACATCATTGATGGTTATCTGCCGAAAAAAACACTACATGTACATAGGCAGAAACCATGGAAGGAAATCAATGACAGGATGTAAAAGGCTTGACCTTTAAGGCCAGTGTGTATTGGACGCTTTTTCACATGGGCGGAAGTAACAGAAAATCTTTTTCTAGTGCTCTGGGAGGCTTATCCTGTGTGATCTGTGGGGATTTTTTAAACAGGAAATAATCTTCTTAAGAAAAGTTTGCTGAAAACACGTTTACGCCTTGAGGCCAAGTTTGTGATTGATGGTTTGGAGGGAGTTAGTGAAAGTTTGCACATGACTCACTCTTCAGTTTTGTTGTGTGGAGATTCATGTTTTACGACTCAGTTTTGGCTGTAGGGGGCCATTAGCTATCTAGCCTGAACTTTACAATAAGTAGTCTGAACTCCTGCTGAGCACTGCTTCGATAACCAGCATATGTTGAGTCAGCGAGAAGATAGCAAGCAGTTACTGTCAGTTACTCTCTTACAAGGAGAATCCTAGTGAAGGTTGCAATGAGCCCATGGTTCCGGGAATGTCCTCGGAATTCGCTTGAACTCATGCTGTTCATCAATTTTTTGGGTGTTTCGACTGGTATCAGGGGTTTGCAGAAATTAGTCTTTAACACATGGTTTCCTGGGTCACGTCATTGGGGGCTTTCTGGTTGCACCTGTGGTCTCCATAGAGAAGGTTGTTCCATAGGTGGGTGGACAACTGGTGCCCAAACCAGGAATCGAACCACAGTTTAAGCTGCTATCCAATAAGCCACTGCTTCACCCCATTATGAGATCTTAAACTGTAGCTGTCCATTCACTGAAGTTTTTCTATTTTTCTGAGTTCCATGTCATTCATGCCTTTCTCATTTTGCCCAAAATGCCTATTGAAGCACAGTAAAGTCTAGATGTACATGCAGATGGAGAGACTTACATGTATTTTTATCATTTGGAAGTAGTGTAGAGGAGTGACAGTGACATCGATGGTTATCTTGCACGGCTCATCAGGAGAGTCCTGGCATATAGCCTCTCTGTCCAGAACATCCGTTGTGGAAATCTCGCTGAGAGTCGGATGGATAGAGAAATACTCGGATGGTTTCAAAAGCTGGAATCTAAAACCAGGTTCAATAGTAACAGATTTTTCAAGTTAATAAAATGAAAAGTTCTGACAGCGGAATCGCAGAATCGAGGATAACGAGGTTCTTTATAAATTTATTTCATGTTTCAGGTGGATGCTAACTCAATTCAAAGAGAATGGCAATTGTTAAATACTCAAATTAGTTTGCATGAAGACTGTCAAGTCTGCCATCTATCAGTAAATGGAATACTTTCTGGGTACCCTCTATGATCAGCCAATCATTTTAGACTTGCACTGTCATGTGCCCCTACTAGTACCAGTAATCAGGCCTATTATTCAGAGGTGATGCCTCAGTCCATCAGTCACCATTAGGCAGCCTGAGCCCCGGGTGTCCAGACACAGTGGCTCTCCCTGCAGGATTATTACATCTTATAGGATAGCATGACCATCATACTGCCTCAGGCCACACTTAGTGGCAATAAATTTGGACTGTTTGGCCTCAGAATTCTGATCAATACATTATTGTTATCAGCCTTCAGGGAGTGTATTGACTGCCCTGTGTACATGGTTAGTCCTGATATAGATTGTCCTCCTGGTTCAAAGCTTCTAGGGTTTTGAATGTATGATACCACCCAGTAGTATGACACCCAATTCATATTGTATCTGGATTGGATCACCCATGGATAAACACAACAGCTAGATGTCATTCTCAGACCAAGCTAAACTAAAACAAACAAATCAAGTCCAGGGTAATCCTTATGGTCAGATGGGCTAATGAGACAGATATCCATTATGGCAGCAGGGACACCGGGCAAGGTCCGTAATAGCCAAGAGGGTGAGGTGAAAAGCCATTCCACATTCCATGTATTGCAAGCCAGATGATAAGTTTGCATTGTACAACATTCCAAGTTTAATTCTGTGGACATAACTTTTTACTTTCACAATTTTTTCCTCACAATGTATCCATAACTAGCTCATGCGGACAGTATTGTATGAAGCGACTATAGTGTTAGAAACGTGGAAAGAACTATTGCGCGGAAGATGAAATTATGGATCGCTGGTGAGTCAATCTCACACAAATTGACCTTACTGTTTTTTTCTTTTCAGTTGATTGACAGTAACACGAATTTCGTATAGAAAAACAAGAATACATTTGGATTTAGAAGACCAGCCGCCTGAGTTCGAACCTGACTTACTCAACTCGTAAAATGTTGGTATTTACTTGGCAACTGTTTCTCTTTAACTACTGCTTAATTAACTTAGTACCTTTCAGACAGACTAGCTTTTTTATGGTGGATCAATGAATGAGCAGGGTGTAATTGAAAACATTTCTAGTGAGTGAATCAAATATTATGGCTCTGCAGGGGCCAAAAGAAGCACATAATGCCTAAACAAAAGCAAACAATGCAAATCAAAGTATCTTTTTGTATGTCCACAGCCGCCCACCGGATGCCCGCGCTAAAGAAAGACTGTCTTGTTACCTTCCATAGTTGTGTTCGGAGCTTGATATTTAGACAATGAATTTTAAACTCTTGAGCTGGCTGAGCCAACCAAGAAGGTTTCTTAGCACTTTTAATAGCCTGAGACAACTCCAATTGATTCCCCATAGAATGCATCAGTTCTCAAATCTAATTTAGGTTCAAAGAGGCCTGATTGGGCTTTTATTGGGCCAGATATCTGACAGTGCAATAATAAAGTTATTGTCCATTTGTGAGCATGGGAACCATGCCAAAGCCTATCCCTCATCATATGGACTGGACACTAGTATTCAAAGGTTTTCCAAGATACCCATACTGCTATAGCTTTTATTACTAGGGTTCTGCTCTGGCACTTGGCTGTCTACTTAGTGGATCCTAGCCTGGAGGTTGTTGGGGCAATAGGAACTGGGAATTATGTGAGGAGCTCATGCTAACTGTGAGCGCTCAGCGTGACCGAGACTTAAACTTTGGATCTTTCTATTTATCCACTGAGCTACTCCGTTATCATGGAAGCTGACATATCCACTGACAAAAACGTGAACAAGGAAAAGCCGTGAGCAAGAAAATTATAGCACTTGACATTTAAAAATGGATGAAGTGTCTACCAACAATTTACTCCTATCTGTCGGCGGCCGCCAAAAAGCTAACATCCTGGATGATTGACTTGTCCATGGGATTAGGTATTCCAATGTACCATTGACAGTCTCCACTAGCATTAGCTGCTCCTTTGAAATTAATTGAAAGCCTTAGAAGAGCTTACACCTAGCGAGTAGATTACAAGAAAACAGAGGGTTGGTAAGATTTTGTTTTGCATGGATGGCATCATTAGGCCAACGGCTTGTTTGCCGAATGTTCCATGGTTTGCCCCATAGTGTTGGTACCAACGGCTTGTTTGCCGAATGTTCCATGGTTTGCCCCATAGTGTTGGTAGCAACGGCTTGTTTGCCGAATGTTCCATGGTTTGCCCCATAGTGTTGGTACCAACGGGTTGTTTGCCGAATGTTCCATGGTTTGCCCCATAGTGTTGGTAGCAACGGCTTGTTTGCCGAATGTTCCATGGTTTGCCCCATAGTGTTGGTACTCTACTTGGTCGAGCCTCCTTTATTTAACAGCCTGATTCGAATCCAATGAGAGGGAAACTGTAATCGGACTTAGGTGATCTGCTCCAAAGTGGACCGCGCTTTCCAATAGGCCACTATTAGCAGTAACCCGAATATATTCAGGTTCTTTGAAGGAGAAGTCTTACCTTAGTTCTGATGGTACATTTCCATTATATAATCCCATAAAGTCAGCGTCCCGAGCTACATTTCCAATTCTGTATCCTGCCTCCTCCTCCTCGGGTACATTATAAGTAAGCTGAATCGCCGCGCTACTCACCACTGCGGGTAACAGTAATAAAAATACTAACAACATGGCGGCCAGCAACAGGTGCTTGGCGGTTGAAGCTTATCAGATGGATTCACAGGATAAAGTGTCTCGGCGTAAGTCAGAAGCGTGGCGTTGTATGGTTCCTCCGTCGCATCTGTCGAATTTTAATCCGTTATTAATGCGTGTTGATCCTGTTTGTATAGAAGGTTTTTTCTAGAGGAATCCTCACTCAAGCACTCCAACACACTAAATATCAAGTGTTTAGCCTCTCGTGAGCTTCTTCAACCACACTCAAGTTGCTTGAAAACACAATATGCTACAATGCATTAGCAAACAAAAATACTGACTGCGTTTACCAGTAGCTGGTGGATAATTGAGTCATGTGACTAATCTTCTCTCCCAATGGCCAATCAGAACACGGCATTTCAAGGGTTTTACATGAGCAGAACTTGAAATGCAGCTAGGGGTATCAGGGGTAGCGGAATATCTCAGAAAAAGGGGGAAAGATTCCGCATGGAAACAACCACAACTAGTTTTACTATCACCCTTAAAAATTCTTGGTAAAACTTACAAGCTAGTGGTCAGTTCTGAAGAGTTATTTAAACTACAGACTTAAATGTAATTATATTTTAGAAATTTAAATATCCTCTAGAGGTATCAGAAAATTATGTAACAGGTTTTAATGTCAATATTTTAAAAAGACAAACGCATTACATGGAAGAAAAAAATCAACTTGATGTCGTATGCGCGTGTACCAATGCCTTAAATTCTTTTGGACAGTTACAGGTATGAGTATTAAACAATACACAAAGTCTGTTGACCACATTTGAGTCGCTCTGCCAACGCATTCCATTGAAGCGATGGGATTAAGTTCCCATATAGCGAATGCGTGTGACACCTACAAATCGTGAAACAAGTGTGTGGGAACGAGCCTACAGAACAAAGATAAGAGCCTGTATTAGTTGGGAGATCCTTTTGTTTTTAATTGTATACTAATTAAAATGTATACAAGGCGTACTTGACAAGCTCACATCTGTGAATTGAACTCAAGGGTCCAGTCTCAATTTTCCTAGTGACTGCTCAATCACAATGCATCATGACATGACACTACGAGTTTAGTGGGCGGATTGATTCCGATACCTCAGGGTTATTAGTTATGAGTGTGAAGTGGAGATGTGGTATTGCTTCATGTTTGAGGAGGCCCTACATACTAAAAAAAAAGGAGAAAATCAGTACCTAGACTTTGGAACATTTCTAATGGAATCACTCGCTACAACTTTACATAATTTCAAGGCTCAGCTATGTGATGGTGTGATACAGCGGATGTAGATGTTGTTGACGATGACCAGGACTTGTCAAATGGACTCTATTGACCTGACTAATGTGTTTGATTTATGCATTCTTCTCTTCATAGACCTTCATGTAAAAAGACTTCTGGTCTTATTTAAGCTATCTAAATAAAATAAAATTGTCAAATCATATCAGATCTCTTGAAGAAGCGGTGGCTTCGCGGTGGAGCGCATTCGGCTTTGGACCAGATGGCTCGGGTTCGATTCCGTGTTTGTGCGTGCCTTTGTGTTCTCTCACTCATCGAATTAGGATCGCGACACTCAATAAAGGAGACCCACCATAGAGTAGCTACTCTATGAAGGCAACCCATGGACCATCCTGAAAACAAGCCACCGGCTTAGTGATGTCACCCATGCGAAATAAAATGAGTGAACAGCTGGGATAATAGGCTTTTGCTATCAAACTTTCCCCTTCATTAAATTGAGCCTCAAACAAATAAAATGAGCCAAAAGGTTCTGGCGAACTGATAGTGCGTAATAATCTCTTATTCTTACTCATATGTCCCCAACTCGCTGCTGCTTTGCTGGTCAGTAATGAGTATATCATGGGTTTTGTTTGTGTTTGGTAGACTCTAAACCATTGTGCTAGCTGTCACTCAAGTACTCTTGAGAGATGTTAAGATGCCAGGGGTAAACACGCAAAGGGGTTCTTGTGTAAACTGTGACAGAAGGTAAAAGACTTTCCCTCACAAAAGGTGTGAACCCATGCGATGTGTTTCCTTAAGCGTTGTTCTGGGAGTAATTGAACATATGTGTTTATATCAATCATAAGATTCTTTATTATAATTCCTGCTTCTATAGGCATTGATAGATTAGCGGCTAGATACAAGGATCGCATCACTCAGCCAATATGGCTTGTTTTAAATATGGTCCGTCCTTTTTCCCATAAAGTTGGTACTACGGGTGCGTGGGCCACCATAGGCATGAGAAGAATCTGATAAGGGAGAAGGCATGATGATGCCCAAACTTGGAATTGAACCTGGGTCATCTGGTTTATAGCCGAATGTGCTTGGGAGGTCCATTAGATAGGATGGCCAAGTACCCCACATAGAAAACTAAGAATTGCCCCATGCAAAAGTCCATGGCTGGTTTAACATAATAAAGTCAACCTCTTGGATAGGTTTATGATTTAACCAGGCCAGCGCGGCTGTTTTGTGCTCATGCATTCTGTACTACAATGCACAGATGATAAAAACCTTACCCATCAAATTATGTTTGTTTAACAAAGGCAACTACACATAAAATGACCATACCGGACTATACATTCCCAGCTTGACCTCTAATGGTTTTTTTACTATCTGTATAACCAAAAACTTGCAGAATTAATTGGCACTGACCAGTTATTATTTACATTCCCGGGTGGTGGTCATGTTCGGAATCGTTTTCTCACCCTCCTAGCAACTCATTTCTTATCCAGATAAAAATCAGAAAACGCCCTTTCTTTTATGCTTTGACTTGTTGGTACAGTGTTTGGGTTCGACTGGTTAGGTACAGACTTCTACTGCCACTGCTATCATACAAACACTAGATATTTATTTTAGTGACATATTTGATTGCATTATGTTATCTAGGATCTTGACCGCTATAAATTCCCACAGAATATAAAGGTATGATGTGACCAACCACCAGGCCACATATTATATTATATTATATTATATTATATTATATTATATTATATTATATTATATTATATTATATTATATTATATTATTTTATATTATATTATATTATAT
>Ga0224501_10004347_pt1 | contig 11168 bp, 14 predicted proteins | sample SF_Oct11_sed_USG_4_FD_169105 | JGI IMG/M metagenome (GOLD analysis project Ga0224501, IMG submission 169105) | Sediment microbial communities from San Francisco Bay, California, United States - SF_Oct11_sed_USGS_8_1 | ecosystem: Environmental > Aquatic > Marine > Sediment | place: USA...
GCCACCTTTCTTCACTCTATCTGTAAAGAACGCCGTAACTATAAATCCTTCTCTATTCACGGTTTTGATGACGATGAGCAGATATTTCTCTGTCACGGGAGTTTTCTCATAAAGTTTATAGACTAAGAGAACCGATGGGTCATGAATGCTTTCTCTAATTTCATCGGGATTCACGACGGTTTCTTTTATTCTATCCAGTTGATTCTTCATCTCAGGATGCTCTAATACATGACGCCATCTGTCTTCATCCAAAGAAATGAGTTTTCCCATTTTTGAGATAATCTTAAACACGACCACACGAAAAACCTCAGCATAAACGCAAACAGTGATTCCGTTATTTTTAAAACTTAAAGTTTGCTGCAATAACTATGATTAAACACAAAGCTCTATGCATGACTCAAGATCCTTTCCCGTAGGGGTTCGTGGGTTCGAATCCCACCCGCCGCACCAAGATTGCGCGCGCACTATAAACCTTCTGTGACCTTGTTTCTAAGAGTTCCAATATTCTCGATTTCCACCTCAACCAAATCACCAGGTGAAAGAAACTTTGGCGTAGGCTTCATAAAAACCGCCACTCCTGCAGGGGTTCCCGTAGCAATTATGTCGCAGGGTTCCAGCGTCATGACGCGGCTTATGTGATGGATCACCTCGTAAACGTTAAAAACCATGTTTTTGGTGGAAGAGTCTTGCCTCAGTTCTCCGTTCACTCTGGTGCAAATGTTCAGGTTGCTCGGATTTCCGATTTGGTCGGCAGTTGTGATGCAGGGTCCGAGTGGTGCGAAGGTGTCGAAGCTCTTTCCTCTCGTCCACTGTCTATCTTTGAATTGGATTTCACGGGCAGAGACGTCATTGAAGGCAGTGTATCCGAAAACGTATTTTTCGGCTTCCGAAACCGGGATATTTTTGCCTTTTTTTCCTATTATAATTGCTAGTTCCGCTTCGTAGTCTAACTCTTTCACGAAGGTTGGCCGGATTATAGGTTCGTCGGGGCCTACGATGGCTGTTCGGGGTTTCATGAAAATTATGGTTTCGTCAGGTATGTCTGCTCCAGCCTCTCCGGCGTGGTCTCTGTAGTTTAAGCCTAAACAGATGATCTTTGGAGGCGAAGATACAGGGGCTAGAAAGGTTGCATCGCCTATCTTGAGGGTTGCTTTTCTTTTTTCAGTTTTTGTTGAATTAAGCATCAACTGCTCCACGGTTCGCATGCCTTCCTCACCGAGACCTATCAATTCTTCCATGGTGGAGGGAAGGAGGTTTTCTGGGACCCCTGATAGGGTCTGTAGATTTATGATTTCGTTATCACTTAGAACACCATACGATTCAACACCCGAGTGAAGGTAACGAACAAATCTCAAGGTCTTGTGCTTCCTATCAACATTACTATTGATTGCGTTTCATAATAGTTTTAAGGACTGCTTTTGAAACTAAGTTTTGATCAACTCCGTCTCTGTGATGATTCATGTACCTATCAGCGAAAACTGGCGCAGATTTCTTGCAGCAAATAGTTAATCCTTGGTATGAAGCTTTACAGAACCCCGCCGAAGCGCAACAGCAAGTTCTAGAGAGCCTAGTTAAAGGGTATGCAAAAACCCTATACGGGAAAAAACATGCTGCCCTCGACGTTAAAGGAGCCGCTGACTTTCGGGCAAACTTTCCAAAGATAAACTACAAAGAACTTTGTCCATACTTCGATGAAGTCAAGAGAGACAACCATGCCGTCATCCTGTCTGAGCCACCTCTATGCTGGGTTATGACGCGGGGCTCTACGGGTCGCGCCAAGGTTTTTCCAGTTACGAAGACGCATATTGAACAGATTTTTATCTGCGGGGCGCGGGCGCTCGTTAACCACGCCCTGAGAAAAGATGACTTTGAGCTTCTAACCGGGAAGATATTGAACCTTAACTTTCCGTCAACGGTGACCACAATAGACGAAGATGGACATAAGATAACCTACGGATACAGTTCAGGGATCTATGCAAAACTCAACCCCATGTTAGATCAAGTTAGTCTTTTGCCGCGACAAGAAGAAATCGATGCTCTCGGTCCTGGAATCACGAAACCAGACTGGGAGAGAAGATTTGAATTAGTCTATGAGCGAGCGTTGAATGAGCGCGTAGTTGCTGCCATGGGCGTTACACCAGTTATCTTGTCCTTCGGCAGATACGTGAAGCGGAGACACGGAAAAAAACCTAAGGACATGTGGAGCTTCCGTGCCCTTGTCTGCACGAGTGTTCGAAAGATACAGTTCAAATACGGGCCTGTTCTTAGAAAATACTTCGGCGAAGTTCCGATAGTCGAAATGTACAGTGCCACTGAAGGAGTCTTTGCACAGCAACTCGACGATTTACCCTATGTCACCCCAAACTATGACAAATACTATTTCGAGGTTGAAACGAGTAAAGGTTCGAAAATGCTCCACGAACTCAAGAGAGGTGAATGGGGGAGGCTCATCATCTCGTCTTGTCTATTTCCCAGATACGACATTGGGGACATGATTGAAGCCATGGGAAAGAACTATTTCCGAGTCTTTGGAAGAGCCAAAACCTTGACCGTCCTTGAACACAGGTTATACAGACTTCTGTTCCGATGGTTTCTCTAGGGCTAACTATGGGGGCTTAGGACTTCTCTCGGCAGCAGTCATCGCCGCGTAAATCGCAATGACAAGGATAATTATTCCAACCACTATCAAAAGGACGGGGCCCCAATTACGAGCATATGTGGGACTGATTGTAGCTATATAGGCCATCAAGCCCACAGCTATCAAGATTAGACCGCCTATCAGGGGGCCAATGTAACCATATTCTCTCTTTTCGTGTTTCTCCGCCTTCTCGGATTTTTCCCGTTTCTCATGTTTTTCCTCCTTTTCCCTTCGCACTCGTGGAGGTAGAGGCCCAAGGGTTGCGCCACATTTAGAACAAAAATTCATTCCTTCACTGACTTCTGCACCACATTTTGGGCAATAAGGCATGCTTTTCACCTAGATTCATCTAGTTCATTTGATTCAGTGAGTATTTAAAACACACCCTATGGTTGAAGGGATAGATGCAAGAAAGGATAGGACCTGCGTCGCTTATGGGGGGCGTCTTCAAATTGTTAGGGAGTGTCTGTGATACTTGAAGAGATCGGGAAACATGTAATAGGTCGCTCCCTTAAATGCGTAACCCAGAGACTTCGCAATATCAAAGCCGTCACTCACTCTATTCTGAGTTCTCGTGAAAACCCCCGCCCTCTTTTCATAGGAAATCCTTCCAAACGTTGCCGTCAACCTAGAAATTTTGTGATCTTCCGCGACTCCTAACTCAGGGTCATAAGGTCCATTTCCGTTGTTAGACATCCTGCAAGCGACAGTGTACAACAAGGCTATGCTACATCCGGGAACGCTTGCTCCAATCACCGGGATGCCGCGTATTCTAATTGTCGGGAGTTTCAGGGAAAGGCGAGTCACGAAGTTTAGTCCCATAATTCCAGATCTTCTTCCTATGTTAAGGCGATCTCTCGGTCTCAAGGAGGGAACGGTAGCGACAACGTCTTTCCTTTTGAAGGCGTAATACATCACTTTAAAATAGTTATCATATTTATCCAGTTCAGAAAACAAGTAGGCGTCATCAATTTCGGTTCCTGTGGAAAAAAGAGAGTCTACATCGTTAAAAACGATTATTCGACCCTTGGCATGCTTAAAACCCAAATTCCTTCCTATCGCAGGAGAATCCCACCACGAATATTTGATGATTCCAGAGTTCCAAAGTTCCCTCCTATACTCGTCATATTCCTTCGGAGAAATTATCGTTGAGTCGCCTATTTCTGGAAATTTCGCATTTTCTCCAGCATCAACAATTATGAATTCGATTGCCTTACTTTTTCCATTCTTTTCTTCAAAAACTTTTTTTGCGATTTCCCAGTTATCGAACGTCTCTTCAAGGACCTTTCTATCTTTTTCTCCCCTTCCCGTTGTTATCACCGAAAAGATTGGTCTTTGCATAAACCGTAGTAAGAAACGACACAGGCTTTTATCAGTTTTGCATGTTTCGCCAAGACTCAAAGTGATTTTCTCGGTCTCGTAGCAAGCGCAACTCATTTTTCAACGTCTTTGTTATTATATTACGGAGAGGTTTATGTGATCAAAGAAGGCAAACTCAGATTTATTGGCCTAGTTGTGGACGCTGGCGAGTTATCGAAAGTAAAAGTCTTTCCAGAATTCTGCGCAGGTCTGCAACGTCTCAACGACTTTTCTCATGTTATCATCCTATACTGGTTTCATTTGCGAGACAACGGAAAGGAGCGTAGCGTCCTGAAAGTTACTCCAAGAAGGCATCCAGGCGCGCCACAGGTTGGTGTTTTCGCGTCTAGAAGCCCAAGTCGACCAAACCCTATTGGACTCTGCGTCACGGAACTCGTGGAAATGGAAGAATGCACCTTAACTGTAAAGGGGCTTGACGCGCTCCAGAATTCTCCAATAATCGACATTAAGCCATACCTTCCACGAGCAGACTGTATTCCAAAGGCTCGCGTTCCAGAATGGCCGTCAAAGGGACCTCCAACTTAGAAAATGCAGTCTACTTGAAGACGTAAAGTTCCTCATCGTAACGACGATCTAAAATTTGACCTGGTGGGAGGCGTGTAATCTGTTTTTTGGACAGGTGCTCTACAAAGTTTTCATTAGCTTTCTTGAGGCTTAACGTGTCATGCAACCATTCGAGGGGAACATTCACGAAGAGGGGGCGTACAGGGATTACATGGCGTGTTGTCTTGTGGGTGAAAACCTCCCCCCTCAAAGCTGCTGTTATTACATCTTTTTTCGAAACTTTAGGCGTTATGAACATCGAAAGAGTTTTCCCCGAAGACACTTTGTCTTGAGCGTCGCTCTCGGTGTCGTAGCCTATTGAATAGCCTTCAGACCGGAGTCTTAATTCTATTTGCTTTATTGCGTCGTAGATTTCTCTGATGTTCTTTTGAGGTCCATACACAGCAAAGCATCTTGAGCGTGACATAATTGCAGTCGTCGCTTTTCTTTCGTTAATCAGTTTATGAGCTGTCTCTCTCCGGCATTCTTCGACGGTAAAGCCTAATTCTCTAACCGACCTTACGAGTTTTTCAAGGTTCGAAGAGTGATTTATCACGCGGCACCAGCAACCTACCTTTATATGGGGGTTGTCGTATTCAACGAGACAGACTGGTATGAAGCGGCATCCGAGATTTTCAGCGGCAGCCACTCGATGTATTCCGTCGAGCGCAACAAGGGTTTTCGAGTCCACTATTATAGGATGCTTAAAGTAGCCGTCTGCTCTGATGTCTTCCGTGAGCTTGCGAAGGATATCTGGTATTACTTCCTCGTGAATGTGTAAATTTTCTACTTTTTCGAGCCTGATTTCAAGCTTGATGTTGGGATGAATTATTAGAAAGGCTTCTGTGGACATGGAACACGCGCTCCCCATATTTGCTGTGCAACTGACACCAAGAAAGCAAACATTATAGATTTTAATTCTTCTATGCCAACAACCTCCCAAATAAATTTAGTATGGTCGGATAAGACGGTGGATACTAAGACTTTTATCGTTACTAAAGAACGGATGCAAATAAAGGAAAGCTTAAATAAAATGCAAATCACTTCCGTAGTTAGCCTAGGAAAGACGTGAAGATTAAAATGTCCAGAGAGTTTCAACACATCATACGAATTGCCGGCACCGACCTCGACGGAACGCAACCGGTAGCTTACGCGCTGACAAATATTAAGGGGGTAGGACTAAGATTAGCCAACACAATAATCGAAAGAGCCGGCATTAATTCAGAAACTCGAATGGGCTTCCTCTCCGACGCCGAGGTTAAAAAAATCGAAGACATCTTAGAAAAACCTGCGAAATACGGCGTATCCGAATGGCTTCTAAACCGTCGAAAGGACAGAGAAACCGGCAGCAACCGCCATCTCATCGGCTCCGACCTAGTTCTCCAAACAAAAACCGACATAGATCAGATGAAAAAAATGAGATCGTGGAGAGGTTTTCGTCACAGTCATGGGTTAAAGGTGCGGGGGCAGCGAACGAGAACAACGGGTAGGAAGGGAAAGGCTATGGGTGTCAAGAAAAAACGGGCGCGGGAACAATAATGGGCGATCCTAAGAAACAACGAAAAAAATTCGAAACACCAAGGTTCCCTTGGCGAACCGACGTATTGGAAACGGAGCTCAAACTGCTCGGACAATACGGGTTGCGAAACAAAAGGGAAATATGGCGCCACAAAACTTTGCTCTCAAAATATCGGGGAATCGCTCGATCGCTCTTAAGCATGTCTGTTGAAGAGCGGAGAAAACCGGAAAAACAACTTCTAGACAGACTTCATCGCCTCGGAATTCTGCCTGAGACAGCCGTACTGGATGATGTTTTAGTTTTATCTCTGGAAGACATACTTGAACGTAGACTTCAGACGTTTGTTTTTCAGAAGGGCTTGGCCAAATCCATACATCAGGGTCGTCAACTTATCACGCATGGACATGTTGCCATCGCAGGGAGACGGGTGTCCTCTCCAAGCTACTTGGTTCTTAGGGAAGAAGAGGCGAAAATAACCTATGCCCCAACCAGTCCTCTTTCACCCCCTAGTCAGCCTCTACGAAAATCCATAGCCGTTCCAGCCAAAGCAAAATCAGCTGTCGAGGAGGAAAAGTCGTGAGTAAGAAAGCTGAGAGATGGGCAGTTGTTCACATTTATAGCTCCTATAACAATACTATCATCCATTTCACCGACATATCGGGCGCAGAAACCATAGCAAGAGCTTCAGGAGGCATGCACGTCAAGGCAGATCGATTGGAATCGTCGGGCTACGCTGCCATGCGAGCCGCAGCCTACGCCGCCTCCATCGCCAGAGATAAAGGAATAACCGCCATACACGTGAAGGTTCGAGCACCTGGAGGATCAGGTGCTAGAACGCCTGGTCCAGGAGCTCAAGCCGCTATACGAGCCCTAGCAAGGGCGGGGTTCCGTATAGGCCGCATCGGGGAGGTGACACCGATTCCACATGACGGAACGAGAAGGAAGGGAGGACGCAGAGGACGCAGAGTCTAACACGTAGATTGGCATCGAGAAATAACTGGGAAAGCATAAGGATGAGCAGTTAAAACATATGACTTACTTCTCTAGAGGACCACAATATTGAAATAATGCCTTTTTCTCCTTTGAAAAGCACAAGCGTTCGTGAGCGATTGAAATAAGAGGTTTGAATGTGGTAGAGATTGAAATCCTTGAAAAAACCGACGATTACATGCGGTTTATTGTTAAAGGAGTTAATGTGCCCTTCGTAAATGCGTTACGCAGAATCATGCTTACTGAAGTCCCTGCAATGGCCATAGACGAACTGGTTATCCTCGAAAACTCTTCCATGCTCAACGACGAAATTCTCGCCCACAGAATGGGATTCATCCCCCTTAAAACAGACCTGGATTCCTACAACCTTCCCGAAGAGTGCACCTGCAAAAGCGAATTTGGATGCAACCTCTGTCGCCTAACTTTGACTCTGGAAGCTGAAGCCGCGGAAAAAACAATAACGGTTTATTCCAGAGATTTGAAGTCAGAGAACCTCGACATCACACCAGTTAGCGACAAGATTCCAATAGTGAAGTTGGCTCTAGACCAAAAAATAAAATTGGAAGCATACGCCCGACTGGGGACGGGAAAGGATCACGCGAAATGGCAACCCGTCTCCATGTGTACCTACAAATATCTGCCGCAAATCAAAATCGATTTAGAACGATGCAATGCATGTGCCGAATGCGTAAAGTTATGCCCCGAAAGGGTTCTCATCGACATGGAGGAAGGGATAAAAACTCAAAACGTGATCGAATGCACCCTTTGCATGGACTGTGTGGACGCTTGTCCACAAAATCCGCCAGCCATCGAAATATCCTGGGACAAAGAAGCCTTCATTTTTAAAATCGAATCCACCGGCGCTCTTCCGGTTGAACGAATCATGCTTGAAGCCCTCAAAATTCTTGACAAAAAAATTAAGGACTTATCCAATCAATTAAAAAAGGGAAGAAAAAGTGAAGAAAGTTAGAGCAACCAATCCAGAGCTAATTACGCTCATTCGATCTTTAAGAAAAAAATCCCGCGAAAATCAAGTGGCGATATGGCGTTACATAGCCGATCGTGTGTCAAGTTCAAGAAGAAGGCGCATAGCGGTAAATGTAAGTCGATTAAATCGTCACACGAAAGAAGGAGAAACCGTGGCGGTTCCAGGCAAAGTGCTGGGTGCTGGAATAGTTGATCATCCCATCAACGTAGTCGCCTTTGCCTTTTCCGACCAAGCACGATCAAAAATTCTAAAGGCCAAGGGAAAATGCTTGTCAATCAAAGCCTTAATGGAGGAAAACCCAAAGGGCACCAATGTGAAAGTCATCGGGTGACTGAAATGGCTTCCGAAAACGTTGTGATCATCGACGCGAAGGGGCTGATTCTTGGTCGAATGGCCAGCGTCATAGTCAAACGCCTCCTCCAAGGCGAAACGATCATTATCGTAAACGCTGAAGAGGCAGCCATATCTGGCAAGAGACTAAGCAGGGTCAGGGAAGCCAAAACGTTCCTCGAAGTTGGTCACCCAAGAAAGGGTCCCTACCACCCTAGGAGACCTGACAGAATTGTTCGAAGAACCATCCGCGGCATGCTTCCCCGGAAGAAGCCTAAGGGGCAACAAGCATACAAAAGACTTAAGGTTTACCTTAGTACACCTCCAGAACTTAAGAATAAAGAAGCCCAAACAATACTTGAAGCCAGCGCAAAAAAACTAAAATGCCCGTATATAACCGTTGGAGAACTTGCTAAAGAGATCGGATGGACCCCAGAAGGTGAATAAAATGTCAAAAGCCCGAAAAGTTTTAGTATTAAGTGGAAAGCGAAAAACCGCCGTAGCCCGAGCAACAGTTAGAGCTGGAAAAGGAAGAATCCGCGTAAATAATATCCCTGTAGAGATTTTTGAACCAAAACTCGCCCGCGACAAGATAATGGAGCCCCTTCTCCTAATAGAAGATGAGGTGTGGAAACAACTTGACATCAACGTTAAGGTTTCCGGCGGAGGCTTCATGGGGCAAGCTGAAGCTGTACGAATAGCCGTCGCCAAATGTCTACTGAAGTGGACAAAAAGCACCCGTCTTCGAACAACCCTCCGCGATTACGATCGAACCATGATTGCCGGTGACCCCAGACGAAAAGAGCCAAAAAAGTTTGGAGGCCCTAGTGCAAGGGCTAGGGATCAAAAAAGTTACAGATAAACGCCGTCAGATCCCTGGCATTAGATTGGCCTAAAAGTGTCAAGAAGCTTAACTAAAATGAAGCCGAAACGTATAAGTAAGAAGGAAATGCTCGGAAACACTTTATTATCTGAAAGTTGGAATGATGAAAAGGAGGTCGAGTTAAAATAATCATACCAGTACGCTGCTTCACATGCGGCAAGCTAATCGGAGATAAATGGGAAGACTTCACCAGAAGAGTAAAGGCAGGAGAAGACGCAAAGAAGGTTCTAGACAGTTTAGGGGTAACACGGTATTGCTGTCGCCGCATGCTGCTGTCTCACGTAGAGATCGCCGACGAAATTCTCAAGTTTTATGAAGAGAAAGGAAGAAGGAAACAAATCAAACCATTTTGATGGGCGATAAACATGTCATCCGTCATCGAAGACATCATGGCTCGAAAGATCTTCAACAGTCGAGGAGAAGAAACGCTGGAAATTGACATAGTAACCACAGCGGGGTTTGGAAGAGCCTCTGCCCCAGCTGGTGCCAGCAAGGGCAAGGCTGAGGTGGTTCCGTATCCTGAAGGAGGAGTAGATGAAGCGATAAAGAAGGCAGAAGAATTAATTGTCCCTGAACTAATTGGCATGGACGCAAATGAACAAGAAGAAATCGATATTCTTCTTCACGAAATTGACGGAACAAAAGACTTTAGAAATGTCGGAGGAAACACGGCTTTCGCTGTCTCCCTAGCTACAGCGGAAGCTGCCGCAACCTCCTACGACATGCCATTGTTCCAACATCTTGCCGGCTATCTTGCAAACGAGCTTCCATATCCTCTTGGAAATGTTTTGGGTGGAGGAAAACACGCCCTCGGAAAGGCGCCAGACATACAAGAGTACTTGGTTATCCCCCTTAAGGCACCCACCTTTTCGGATGCGGCGAAAGCCAACATTTTGGTTCATCAAAAGGTCGGTTCTTCTCTCAAAAAAGCGGATAAAACCTTCACCGGCGGAAGGGGAGATGAAGGAGCTTGGGCTCCCAACATGAAAAATGAAGAAGCCCTAGAAATTGTGGTGAAGGCTTGCGAAGAAGTTTCAAGGGAACTAGGAGTTGAATGCAGAGCAGGCCTTGATATGGCGGCTTCCACCCTGTGGAAACAAAAAGAAAAATGTTACGTTTATACCCGAGACATGATCAAACGAGATTCTGGAGAGCAGCTGGATTTCGTGCTGCATCTCGTTGAAAAATATAACCTCGCTTACGTTGAAGACCCGTTTCATGAAGAAGACTACGAAAGCTTTGCAGAACTCACTAAAAAGGTTAAGAAATGTCTTATTTGTGGCGACGACTTGTTTGTCACAAACAGAGAGAGGTTGATTCGTGGGATAAAAGTTTGCGCTGCAAACTCTATCATCATAAAAGCGAATCAGGTGGGCACCCTCACCGACGCTTGGGAGACCACGAAAATGGCTAAGAAAACGCGATACATTCCGGTTGTGTCCCATCGTTCTGGAGAAACGAGCGATGCCCATATAGCTCACCTAGCTGTAGCGTTCTCTTGTCCAGTTATCAAGACTGGCGTGTTGCATGGTGAGCGGGTGGTGAAAATCAACGAACTTATCCGAATAGAAGAAACTCTTGGAAACAGAGCTGAAATGTCAATTTTTGATTTGTAGGAGGAAAGTTTTTGTCAGAGAATGAAGAAAAAATCGAAACTCTCGTCGAGGAGGAGCTTTTGCTGTCTCAGGACACCATGCTATCCGCGGGAATCCACATCGGCACAAGGATGAAAACAAAAGATATGGGCCCGTTCATATACCGCGTTAGGAGTGACGGCTTATTTGTTTTAGACGTCAAAAAAACAGATGAACGTATACGGGTCGCTGCAAAATTTCTCGCCCGGTTTGAACCGTCCAAGATTGCAACGGTGGCGGCGAGATTGTATGGACGTTCTCCT